>JAEEGI010008049.1_pt1 | contig 23374 bp, 18 predicted proteins | sample 8958751 | NCBI WGS metagenome assembly JAEEGI01 (sample SAMN16246545, study PRJNA631951) | gut metagenome | biome: gut microbiome; feature: rumen; material: KS-attached | host: Bos | place: Iran: Karaj | collected 2018-10 | reverse complement strand
TACCAGAAATTTAACTTTTTTGATTTCCGGAAATTCAGTCAAGGTACAGACAACAGCGTTTACCATCATCCGCTCATTATAGGAACCCTGCCCCCTGGAGGCAAAGTTCTGGTTGAAATCAACCGTAGCCGTATCTCCGCTGACCTTGACACTGTGCGCATCCGTTCCCGGGGGGAACAGGTTCATCAGCTGTTTGGAAACCGGATCCGTATGGATCAGGGCCTCCAGTGCCGCTTCTTCCCGGGTTTTCTTTCCGGGCGCGTAACGCACCTTCTCCGGGATCAGAATTTCCTCTCCGTTTTTCTGAACACGGTACACCACATATTCTTTGGTCAGGGGATTCGGGTCTTTCACAACGGTAGTAATGGGATCCTTCTGCCCGGTAACATCTTTAACCTCACCTTTATTCCCGGTCAGTTTCTCCGTCGGTTCACATCCCGTCACTGTCAACAACAGGACAAGCATCAGCAACAAGCTTATTTTTTTCAACATTGTTACGCGCCTCCTGTCCTCAACCGCCAAAATATTCTTTTAAACCGTCAAACACAGCTTTGGCAATAGTCTTCTGGAACCACGCGCTGCTGATCAGCTGCTCTTCCCTGTAATTGCTGAGGAAGCCAACTTCCAGCAGAACCGCCGGCATATAAGATCGTTTTACAACATAGAAGTTTGCCTGCTGGGTTCCTAAATTCCGGAGTTTGGAAGCCGCCGCCATCTTCTTCTGGATAGCATTACCAAGCTTGTAATCATAACCGGATTTTGGGAAATAATAGGTGGCAATTCCGCCAATGCTACGATTATTGTTAGCATTGTGGTGAATGCTGACAAAAGCGTCTGCCCGGTTGCGGGTACTCACATTCACCCTGGCCTGCAGTTCGTTTTTTGCCGAAGCATAGGGACCGTACACATCTTTGTCCGAGGTCCGGGTCATGGACACCAGGGCGCCGGCCGAGGTGAGATAGGATTTCAGGTAATTGGCAATCAGCAGGGAGGACGTTTTCTCCTTATTGCCTTTAGGACCAATGGCTCCGGGGTCTGAACCGCCGTGGCCCGGGTCGATTGTAATACGTTTCCCTTTCAGTCCGCCGGTGGTAGCAAAGTTGACACGGTTGCCGACCGGAGTGGAAGGACCCTGGGAAGGGCGGATTACCGGACGGCGCACGGAAGTTGCCCCATATTTCATGGAAGCGTTTTTCACCTTGTTAGTGGAAACATCCACCACGATACGAGGCGGTCTGCCGGTTGAACCATCCTTTTTCAGGATAAAGCTCTTCACATCCGGGCGCTCTATTTTTTTTGTCATAGGCACACGGACAACGACACCAGCCTGATCCCGGTCCACACTGAAGCTTTTTGCAAGATCGCTTTTAATCGTCCCTCTCCGGATCACTTTGGGACCCAGTCCGCCGCTGACTTTAATCTGCAGTTCTCTGTCGTTGGCAATATCAACAGTATAGCGTGCGTTTTCCGACAGGTCCACTACCATACGGAGCACATTAAATTTATCAACGCCCCAGTTCACATCGGTAACCATAGCTGCCGCAGAAGCAGTACAGGTCACCAAAAGGCAGACAGCCCAAACCAGAAACGCAAAAAATCGTCTACGCAAACCGGTACCTCCTTGCGTTAATTACCAAAGTTAAATTAAAAGCTGTATCTGTCATTACTATAACGATTTATTTTAGCATGAGGCAAAAGGAATTGCAAATAACTTCCTGTACCAAAACTGTGTATTTTGAAAATCCGCTGGGACTTCATCCGTATTTTTACCGTCGCCTGCAGCACATGAAAAATGCTCTTTAAATCTGTTTCCTTGCTTCCGGCAGCATCATCAACAACTCTGACGCAGCCATTCCTATACGGTCTTTTGCCGCCAGTTCCCCTGCCAGGCCGTGGATGTACACGCCCGCCACCGCCGCATCAGCTACGGAAAGCCCCTGACCGATCAGCGCGGCTATCAGGCCTGTCAGCACATCCCCGCTGCCGCCGGTGGCCATGGCCGGCGTGCCGGTGTTGTTCAGATATACGGTGCCGTCCGGCAATGCGATGACCGTAGGCACGCCTTTCAGCACAATGACCGCCTGCCACTTTTCCGCATATAGACGGGCCACTTCCACCCTGTTTTTCTCTATTTCCGCAATGCGTATGCCGGTAATGCGGGACATTTCCCCGGGATGGGGCGTCAGCACTTTTTCCGCCAGCATATGGGAAAGGATTTCCGTATGATCTTTCAGCGCCGTTATGGCATCCGCGTCGATGACACATGGGACTGCCGTAGCGACCAGGATCTCCCGGATCAGATCACCGGTTTCCTCCGACACGCCAAAGCCCGGTCCGATGGCAAGCACATCAGCCTTATCCAACGCTTCAGACACAACTTCCAGGGCTTCTTCTGTCAACAGCCGGTTACCAGACACCGGCAACCCTTTCACCATAACTTCTGTCAGCTTGACGGCCAGTATTTCCCTTGCGTTCTCCGGCGTCATCAATGTGACCAGACCGGCCCCGCCTTTGACAGCCGCAAAGCTGCTTAAGGCAGCAGCCCCGATGTAACCACAGGAACCGGCAACCACTGCCACCCGCCCGGCGCTGCCTTTGTGGGCATTTTTAGGACGGCCAGGCAACAAGGTTTTAATCATTTCCCCGGTAATCAGGGTACGGTTTCCCGCCGTTTCTTTCAACAGGCTTGCCGGCATGCCGATATCCGCCACCTGAACCGTGCCTGCATGTTCTGCCCCGGGATACAAATACAGGCCCAGCTTCGGCAACGCCATGGTTAACGTTGTGTCAGCCCGTACCGCGCTCGTATCCGCCTCCCCCGTGTCCGCATTGACGCCGGTGGGAATATCCACTGCCAATACACCGCAGGCGGGATTTGTTTCTTTTACCCTGTTGATGCAACCGCACAAACGGATGAACAGGGATCGCATCTTACCCGAAAAACCTGTCCCCAGCAGGGCATCGATAAGCAGGTCAGCCTGCAGCGCCAGATTTTCAATTTCCGCAAAGCGCAAATTATCATCTACATCCGTAATCTCCAGGACCGCAGCACCGCAGGCAATATAATACTGCAGTTCATCCGCGGCGCTGCCGGCAAGGTCCTCCGCTCTGCAGGCGAGAACCAGCGCCACTTCTGCCCCCCGGTTGTGGAGCCAGCGTCCGGCGCCGCTGCCGTCGCCGCCGTTGTTGCCTTTACCAGCAAAGATAACGATTTTTTTATTACAGCAGGTGCCCAGCATTTTTTCTGACGCATCTGCTACGGCGCGGCCTGCATTTTCCATCAGCACAAGACCGGGAATCCCGATTTCTTCTTCCGCAGCCCTATCCAGGGCCCGCATTTCTTCCGCCAGTAAAATCTGCATGGGTAGGCCTCCTTCTGTCAAGGTTGATCACCCGGGCTCCATATCAATTCATATTATTCCAACACTACCACTGCCATTGCTGTTGTAGCGGTATGACTTAATGTAAGGTGTATCTTTTTCACGCCAAGTTTCTCTACGCAGGATGCGTAATAGCCTGTCACTTTCAGTTCCGGTTTGCCCAGTTCATCGTTGGCGACAGAGATTTCTGTAAGCTGTCCTCCGCCACGGAGCCCTGTGCCGATAGCTTTCAGGAACGCTTCTTTGGCAGCGAACCGGGCTGCATAACTTTGGGCTTTATCACCGCGTGAGCCTGTGCAATAGGCCCTCTCTTCCGGTGTAAAAACTCTCTCTTTGAATCCTTTACGCGCTATGGCTTTTTCAATTCGTTCTACATCTGCCAGATCGCAGCCAATGCCAAGCATTTGTATCTCCGTTTCTATCAGGAAAAGACTTGGCAAACACGGAAATGATTGCAATTTTAAGTCTTTTCCTGGCCACATATGATTACTCTTTTACTTTTTCAACTATTTCTTCTGCCGTGGCTTCAATTGTTTCCGCAACATCTTCCGCTTTGGCTTTTACTTCTTCCGCCATTTCTCCGGCTTTGTCCGCAGCGGCCTGAACATTTTCTTCAGCCTCTTTTGCCGTGGCTTCGGCTTTCGCAGTCGCTGCCTGTGCTGCCAGCTCCGCTTCTTTGGCTTTGGCTTCTGCCTGCTCCGCTGCTACTTTTTCCGCTTCGGCTTCCGCTGCCATGCCCTGTGCATCAAATTTCTGGCTGGAACCGTAATTGTACACAGCGATTTCTTCCGCGTCATACTGTTTTCCCAGTGCAATGGCGATGGCTTCTGTCCGGGATTTATCTTTCACATACACATTCATGAAGAACGGCTCATCAGAAATCACATAATCTGCAGCGTCACTGTATACATACAGCTTGCCTCCGTCCTCGCTGTATGTCTTCACCTGCTTTTCAATGGGGTAATTCTTTTTATTGTCATAAAGACCGGTGACACCGTCTGCCAGGTGCACCATCTCAATGCGTTTTTCCCTGCCGAAGGTGTAAATCTTTTTGCCCTCCGGTTCTCCGTCCTTTGTTGTGGGCACTACGCCTGCAGCCTGCCTGGCAAATTCTTCCGCTTTCTTTTTGGCGGAATCAAATACATCTTCAGCCGTCAGGTTATTTTCTTTTAAATACTTCTTTCCTAATTTATAGGCCACATAGCAAACTACACCTGCAGCCAGAATTTTTTTCATCTTTCCCATAATAAAAAACCTCCTCATATTCAATAATACCTAATTGCGTATATGAATTCATTTTATTTTATCATAAAGAAGAAAAGCAATAAACCTTTCAGGCCAACAATTTAAAAATATTTTATAAAATGAACATAAAAAAGACACATTGTACCGTACTATTACCGCTGTAATGTCATGACAGCACAGGTTTTCCGGAACAGAAAACAAAAAACTGCGCGAAATGAAACGGTTGGATTTCATTTCGCAGCAGTTTTCATACTGAGTCAAAGCCAATTATATAGTTGGAGCAACGCTTACTTCACGTCTATTTCCCCGTTGTTCACATAAATTTCCACACTGTCCCCGGCTTTGACTTCACCGTTAACGATTTTCTTGGACAGGACATTCTCCACGCTGTGGACAATCAGACGTTTCAACGGACGCGCGCCGAACTGGGGATCAAAGCCTTCCTTAGCTAACAAAGCCGCCGCTTCGTCAGTGCAGGTCAGTTTGATTTCAAGCTGCTTGCGCACCCGGTCGCCCAGCTCTTTCAGGATCAGTTTCACAATGTCCTTGATCTGGTCAGGCTGCAGCGCTTTGAATGTCACAATGTCGTCCACACGGTTCAGGAATTCCGGGCGGAACCGGGTCAGCAACAGCTGCCGCACCGCTTCACTGTCCATGGTTTCTTTTGCTTCCATAATCCGCTGGCTGCCGATGTTACTGGTCATGATGATCAGCGTGTTCTTGAAGTCCACGCTGCGGCCCTGTCCGTCTGTAAGGCGGCCGTCGTCCAGTACCTGCAGCAGCGCATTGAAAACATCCGGGTGCGCCTTTTCAATTTCATCAAAGAGGATGACAGAGTACGGATGACGGCGCACCGCTTCCGTCAACTGGCCGCCCTCGTCGTACCCCACATAGCCGGGAGGGGCGCCAATCAGACGGGACACCGTGTGCTTCTCCATGTATTCACTCATGTCGATGCGGATCATATTCTTCACATCGTCAAACAACACTTCTGCCAGCGTTTTGGCCAGTTCGGTCTTGCCTACGCCGGTAGGCCCCAGGAAGATGAAGGAACCGATGGGACGGTTGGGGTCCTTGATGCCCGCACGGGCGCGGATCACCGCATCCGCCACAGCTTTCACCGCTTCATCCTGACCGATAACATGCTCATGGAGGGTTGCTTCCAGATGTACCAGCTTCTCCCGCTCCCCGGTACCCAGCCGCTGTACCGGAATGCCGGTCCAGGTGCTGACTACCCGGGCGATGTCGTCCTCGTCCACTTCTTCTTTCAGCAGGGCATTATCGCCGCCTGACTGTTTTTCCAGTTCCTGCAGCTGTTTCTGCAGTTCCGGCAGACGCCCGTACTTCAGTTCCGCCAATTTGTTCAGATCATAATCCCGTTCCGCCTTTTCCATTTCCTGCTTTACGGCACCGATTTCTTTTTTCACTTCCCGCACCTTCACGATGCCGGCCTTTTCATCATCCCAGCGCTTAATCAGGGCCGCGTTTTCCTCCCGCAGTTTGGCCAGCTGTTCCTGCAGTTTGGCCAGACGGTCTGCGGAGGCAGGGTCTTCCTCTTTTTTCAGGGCCTGTTCTTCAATTTCCAGCTGTAAAATCTTGCGTTTGCTTTCATCAATTTCCGTCGGGGACGAATCGATTTCCGTACGGAGCCGGGCTGCCGCCTCGTCCACCAAGTCGATGGCCTTGTCCGGCAGGAAGCGGTCATTGATGTAGCGGTGGCTCATCACCGCCGCGGCCACCAGGGACGCATCCTTGATCCGCACCCCGTGATGGTTTTCATAGCTTTCTTTTAAACCGCGCAGGATAGAAATGGTATCCTCCACACTGGGCTCGTTGACCATGACAGGCTGGAACCGGCGCTCCAGGGCACTGTCCTTTTCAATATATTTGTGATATTCATTCAGCGTGGTAGCCCCGATGCACCGCAGTTCGCCCCGGGCCAGCATAGGCTTCAGGATATTGCCGGCATCCATGGATCCTTCTGCTGCGCCAGCGCCTACCACGGTGTGCAGTTCATCAATGAACATGACAATCTGCCCGGCGCTGTCCGCCACAGCCTTCAGCACTTTCTTCAGGCGCTCTTCAAATTCACCCCGGTACTTGGCCCCGGCCACCAAAGCAGCCAGATCCAAAGCATACAGCGTTTTGTTCTTTAAGCTTTCCGGTACGTCCCCGGCCACGATCCGGCGGGCCAGCCCTTCCACAATGGCGGTCTTGCCTACGCCCGGTTCGCCGATGAGCACCGGATTGTTCTTCTTCCGGCGGCTCAGGATCTCAATGGTACGGCGGATCTCATCGTCACGACCGATGACCGGATCCAGTTTCCCCTGCCGGGCTCTTGCCGTCAGATCCTGACCGAATTTTTCAAGAGTCTTTCTGCTTTCATCATTAGCGGTACTGTTGAGATAATGTTCATACAGCTTTTCAATTTTATTTCCATCAATGCCATATTTCTTAAACAGAGCTGTAACCTCGCTGCTTCCATCACTGGCCAAAGCAGACGCCAGATGTCCTACGGTCACGTTGCCCTGCCCCGCTTTGTGGAGGACGATTCCGTTGACCCGGGCAAAGTCCGAGCTCATGAGCAGCTGCCGGTCCTGCCCTTTAACGGAAGGAATGCGGCTTACCAGGGCCCTCGCTTCATTGGTAAATGTATTTTCATCTACTTTAAACGTCTGCAGCAAAAACCTGAAGAAGTCGTCACTGCACAGTGCCAGCAGAAGATGCGCGCTGGTCACTTCCTGGTTGTAGTTCATCAAAGCCTGCTGCTGCGCAGCTTCAATGATGGATTTTACTTCGTCGCTATAGTTTTCGTTCATTGTGATCACTCCTGTCTGTCAATAATTATATGTAGAATTGTTTTCTAACCTGATTTAATATGTTTTGCCAAAAACTTTTGCTTTACCACAGTTTTTACTTTACAAAATCGGAGAAAAGCTATATGTTAATGATAGGTATGCGGTGATGCCGCCTTAAAAGCGCATTGCATTTGCAGGCTGCATCAACCGTGCAACAAACATATATTTTATATTACTCAATTTTCACTGTGAGGGAATATCATGAGAACTAATGTCATCGCCTACCGTCTCTTCGACGTGGCAGACGAGATCAACCTTGACCAGGTTCAGGCTATCTGGCACAGCCGTAATAAAATGTCATCCCGCCTGCGTCTGGACCGCATTTCCACCAAGTCCATCACCTTCCATGACCCGCCCGTTCTTGTAGAGTTAGGTTATCATGAAATGATTATCGGCGGTGTTGAGTACCTGGTAGAAGTTAAAGCCCGCATCCAGGATCTGGGTGTTATCTGCATTCTCTTCAACATCCCGCCGGAAGAAGACATTTCCTATAAAGAGTATCTGAATCTGGTTCTTGCGGTAGAAGAATTGCCCGACGAAGATTTCCGCAAATTTGTTGACGCCACCATGGAAACCATCGGTCCGGCCTGCACCAATCAGAACATTTCCGGTTTCGATGAAGACTTTGTGGTGTATTATTTCCAGGATCCCATTCCCCAGGATTGGGATATTGTGCCTTTCCTGTTGAAAGACCCGACTCCTGTCAATGAAGAGACACGTGAAACCGCATTGGCCAACCGTTTTTCCTATGCAGACGATATTGCCTGGCTGGCCTGGGACAGCGCCGTGGTATACGATCCTTCCGGAAGCATGGATATCCCTGACCTGCTGGAATTCGCCAATGCCCAGTATCTGGAACTGCGGTATTATGACAATCTCCTGAACCACGCCATCGACAAGGCCTATGATGTCATTGAGGATAAAGCTAATCTCAAAAATATTGATATGCTGAGCAACAACCGGGATGAACTGCTGGAGACCATGGCCGATGTGAGCAGTCTCACCAGCAACATCACCAACGCTTTGCAGGTAACGGAAGATATTTTCTATGCCAGAGTCTATACCCGTTACATGAAGCTGCTGAAAGCGTCTGTGTGGCAGGAGAATATCGAGCTGAAGATGCAGGTACTGCAACGTTGCTACAACATGCTGAACGAAACCGTAACCAGCCATCATATGGAGCAGATGCGCAAGTACAACATCACGTTGCTCGCCATCATTGCCGTCATTTTGCTGGGAATTGCAATTTTTAAGTAATCGCTGTATTTTGTTAGCAGTCTCACGGCAGGAGTGCTAACGCGTTCCCAAAATAAAAGGCATGGACAAGAGCTCCCAATACCGGGGGCTCTTTTCATTTGCCTATCTTCATTATAATACATAAGGTCAAAAAGTCAAACAGAATTTTTCGTTTTTAATCACTTTTTTCAATTATTTCACAAATACTACACGCGTACAAGGATTCATAGAACCTTGTACGCTTATATCTTTAACCACTTACATTTTAACTGTTTTAATCCACTTCACAAACGCTTTGTTCACGGCTTTGCGGGCCATTAACTGCTCTGCGGCCAAATCGCCTAAGAGATAACCGCCCTGCCGCGCTGCCAGCACCGTATTTGCCTTCAGCAGTTCCGCCGGAACGGACTGTCCCAGACTGTTGACGGCAAAAAGATCCGCTATGGCTTCCCCCAGCTTCTCCAGTTTCTTCCTGCTTTCTTTGTTCAGGTCAGAGAGTTTGCTGATTTCATTGGCTGCCGCCAGATAATGAAATTCCTTGCCCAGACGGGTCACAGTTACATAGCCGGATTCTTTCAGGGGGATCTTCCTTCCCTTTTTCTCCTGTGGATGATTTCCAACCGCAATTGCTCCGGCCTTTTCTGCTTCTGTTTCTTTTTCCCTGTGCATTGCGTCTTCAATTTTATCCAGAATGTCTTTCACACGCACCTGCAGCAGCTGCCCGGCCTGCAGATATTCTTCCGCCTTCCAGCCGGCGCTCTCCATAGCTGACCACAGGGAAAAGATAATGCCTGAATAGGCTCCCCGTTCCACCTGCAGCTGAATCTCATCGCCAATGTCTTCCACGCGGTTTTCCAGAATACGCGTAACCTTGTCGGCACCGAGACGTCCGTCAGCCAGCTTGAACAAAGATTTCCATCGCCGCAGCAGATCCTTGGTATCCCGAAGCCGGTACAAAGGACGCAATGCCCCCTGCAGGTTAGCCTGCATCCCCGCGCTGCCGTCCATCACCGGCTGCAGCCAGTATAAAGCTTCCTGCATCCGTTCAAAATAAGGCAGGAAGATACGGTCTGCTTCGGTCTGAAGCTTTCCGCAGTCCGCAAACACGTTCTGTTCTTCCATGACAGCCGTTCCATACTGGTAAAACTGTTTTTTATATTCTTCACAATAATCCTTATCCCAGTCAATATCCTTCAACGGAGAGGTTCCCTCCGGCTCCAGCTTATCCAAAAGAGCCAGCCCCCTTGCATATTTGCTCCGGGACTCTGTAAACACCGGTACTTCAGCAGCAATCTTTGCAGTATAGGCCAAAAGGTCAGCCAGAGAACCTTCCTTTAGCTCCAGCTCAACTTCATCAATGGTTTCCTTCTTTCCTCCGGCCGATATGAAACCCTGGTCGATGGCCATCTCTACCAGGGTTTCCCTGGTAATCTGCAGAAGACGGATTTCCCGTTTCACCCGCACAGTAAACAATTTTTCAATTTGTGCAGTTCCCAGAAGAGCGTCAAAATCCACCTGCAGGCCGCTGTCATTAAACACAGAGAGGTCCGGTTTGGCATTTTTCACGGCCACGTTGTATTCCTGGCGGGCGGAAAGGCCCCCTGCCTCAGATCGGCCCAGTTTGACGGTCGCTTCATATTTCTTCCCGTTCTGCCGCACGCGGTACGCAATGCCCGCCTGTTGCAACAACAGGTCACGGGTATCAAAATAAATATTAACCAGCTTTACCGTTTTGTGACTTCCTTTTTTTGTCTTTTTGGCAACCAGCGAAGAAGCCGTCAGCGTCTTTACATGTTTTTTGGCAATTAATAATTTGATTTCCGTTTCTACATTGTTTTGCATGTTACGCCCCCATAACACAATTCCCTTTATTTATGTATACCGATACAGCAGCTCAGATAACTACTTGTCTTTCTGTTCCGCTGATTTTAAGACTTTTCTTTCCCCGCCAAAATACCAAAAGGCCAACGGGACCCCGAACGCAATAGTCAGCAGGCACACGGAAAACGCGAGACCGGAATTTCCCCCCAGGGCATCCCCTAATACATTGTAAGCCACTGCGCCCGGCAGGATGCCCAGCAGTGTAGTAACTGCAAAAGTAATAAAACGCATTTTTGTACAGCCCGCTACCAGACTGATTACATCGTAGGGAAACAATGGAACCGTACGCAGCCACAACATGCGCTGGAAATTTTTCGTACTGTCCGAAAGATAATGATGGATACGGCTGCCCCATTTACCGCCGTGCAAATCCAGAAATTCACTGCCTATACCCGAACGGGCCATGTAAAACAGCAGGATTGCGCTGCCTAATCCACCTGCAGTCAGGCATGGGATTCCGGTTACCGGCGGAAACAGGATTCCGGCCGCCACGTTCAATATTAGGCTGGGAAACAGCAGCAAGGGCCGCACGATGTACAACATAATGTACGCTGCCGGCCCCCATACACCGAAACCCGTCACCCACTGACGGACATCGTCCACGGATTTGGGATGGAACACGCCCGGCAGGTACCAGAGTACAGCTATTAAACATACATATATAACTAACAGTATTGCACGACGATGGACACTAAAAAAATGAAATATATGATTCATAAACTCTTTCAATCTTTAATAACTGTATATTTCTCTCAACAAATATACTTCTACGATTTACATTTTATCAGATTTTTATGTAAAAAACTATAACTTAAGGAACTCAGCAATTTAAAAAAGCGCAGCTGCATTTTCTGTTTGCAAGCTGCGCGTTTTTACTTCAGCCACACAATAATTTATTTCTTCTTTTTCCCCAGATACGCCTCTTTGATCTCTTCGTTTTCCAACAGTTCCCTGCCGCTTCCTTCGGTCTTGATACGTCCCGTTTCCAGCACATAGGCATGGTGGGCAACCTTAAGGGCCATGTTTGCGTTCTGTTCTACCAGCAGCACCGTGGTACCGCTTTCGTTGATGCGCCGGATGATATTGAAGATATCTTTGATGACGAGGGGCGCCAGGCCTAAGGATGGCTCATCCATCATAATCAGTTTGGGACGGCTCATGAGTGCGCGTCCCAAAGCCAGCATCTGCTGCTCACCGCCGGACAGGGTACCGGCCATCTGCCAGTTCCGTTCTTCCAGTCGGGGGAACAGTTCATAGATACGTTTGATATCCTTGGCGATGCCCTCTTCATCCTTGCGCAGGTAAGCGCCGATGCGCAGGTTTTCCAGCACGGTGAGGTTGGGGAACACCCGCCGTCCTTCCGGCACCAGGGTAATACCGCGGGACACGATGTGCTGGCTGTTCAGGCCTTTTATGTTTTCTTCATTATACTCCACACTGCCGCTCCGGGGTTTCACCAGCCCCATGATGGTACGCAGCAGAGTACTCTTTCCTGCCCCGTTGGCGCCAATCAGGGTAACAATCTGTCCTTCAGGTACGTCTATGGAGATGCCTTTCAGGGCTTCAATGCCGCCGTAGGCCACAACCAGGTCTCTGACTTTAAGCATCTTCATCCTCCCCCAAGTACGCCTTGATGACCCGCTCGTTGTTCTGGATGGCTGCCGGGTCGCCGGTGGCGATAGTGGTGCCGAAGTCCAATACATAGATGCGGTCGGAAATCTCCATGACCAGGTCCATATGGTGCTCTATCATGAAGATGGTCAGGTTGAAACGGTCACGGATCTGACGGATAAACTCTGTCAGTTCTGCTGTTTCTTTCGGGTTCATGCCCGCTGCCGGTTCGTCCAGCAGCAGAAGTTTCGGCTCCGTGGCCAGAGCCCTTACAATTTCCAGGTAACGCTGCTTGCCGTAAGGCAGGCTGCTGGCTTTTTCATTCCGCACGTCCCACAGGTTTACTTCTTTTAATAAACGTTCCACATCGGCCCGCATGGCTTCTTCTTCTTTTTTGTAGCCGGGCAGGCGGAACGTGGCGGCCAGGAAATTGGATTCCAGATGCAGATGCTTGGCAATAAGCACGTTCTCATACACACTCAGGTCTTTAAACAGGCGGATATTCTGGAAGGTGCGGGCTATGCCCAGCTGTGCAATCTCGCTGGGTTTCCTGCCGGTGATGTCAATCTCTTTTCCTTCTGCCGGGGAATAGATGACGCGCCCTTTGGTAGGCGTGTAAACACCGGTGATATCGTTAAAGGCCGTAGTCTTGCCGGCGCCGTTAGGACCTATAAGGGCAATGATCTCGTGCTCTTTGACTACAATGTTTAAATCATTGACGGCAATGACGCCGCCAAACTGCATGGTCACATGCTCGGTACGCAATACAGTCCGGATCATTTACCCTGCACCCCCTTTTTACGGAAGCCTGCCAGCGGGTGCTTCACAAAACTGATGATTTTTTCCCAGGTCAGTTCGTTGGTGCCCATGATGCCACGGCGCCAGAACAGTACGCAGACCATCAGCAGGATGGAGAACACCACCATGCGCAGGCCCGGTCGGAACAGGGGGATAGCTATGCCCATAAGCTCCATCGGTTCGTCAAAGAGGCGCAGGTATTCCAGGCCCGCAGTGACGATGATAGCGCCGAACATACTTCCGGTGACGGAACCCATGCCGCCCAGCACGATGATCAGCAGGAAATTGTAAGTTAATGTAAATAAAAAGTTTTTGGGATCTACGGTACCCAGCAGAGCACCGTACAGACCACCGCCGATGCCGGCAAAGAAAGCACTGACCATAAAGGCCAGATTCTTGTGGTAGAACAGACTGATACCCATGGCTTCCGCCGCGATCTCATCTTCCCGGATGGCCTTGAAAGCCCGTCCGTAGGAAGAGTTCAGCAACAATGATATAAGCACGTAGGAGATGGCTGCGGCCATAAAAATGTACCTTACATCGTTCAGGGGCGGGATGTTCTTGATGCCCAGAGCCCCGTTGGTAATGCTGGTTGCATTGGTGATAACGATGCGGATTATCTCAGAAAATCCCAGCGTGGCAATGGCCAGATAGTCGCCTCTGAGCCGTAATACCGGGGTCCCGATGATACCGGCCACAAAGGCTGCCAGCACACCGCCTAAAATCAGCGCCATCCACAGGGGCATATACACATTGACAAGATGGGGATTCATGGGGACGGCGTAAAATACGTCCGCCCGCAGTTCCACCGGCACCGTGAAGATGCCAACCATATAGGCGCCGATGGCCATAAAACCGGCCTGGCCCAGAGAGAACTGACCGGCAAACCCGTTAGTCACGTTCATGGACAGCCCGATGATGGCGTAAACGAGGCACAGATTGATAATCCGCCGTACGTAGGAGTTAACTTCCGCCTGAACAAAGCATGCCACACCGAAGAGAATGACGAGGGCGGCAATGGTGAGCATGATATTTCGCTTATTATTCATGATTACACCTTCTCCGTCATTTTCTCGCCTAATAAACCGGTGGGTTTATAGAATAAAATCAAAAGCAGCATGATGAAAGCAAAGGCGTCCCGGTAGCCGGAGAACTGGGGGAAGAAAGCCACAATCAGAATTTCGCCCAAACCTAGGATGAAGCCGCCGATAACTGCGCCTTTGATATTACCGATACCGCCCACCACCGCTGCAATGAAGCATTTCAGGCCCGGCATAACACCCAGATACGGGGTAATACCCGGGTAACGGATACCCCACATAATGGCGCCGATAGCAGCCAGAGCAGAGCCTATGGCAAAGGTGATGGAGATGATGTTGTCGATGTTGACACCCATGACCCGGGCAATTTCATAGTCCTTGGACACAGCCCGCATGGCCATGCCGGTCTTGGTATGGTTGACGATGTGCAGCAACAGGAACAGGCAGGCCAATGTTACGACCGGAATGAACAGGCAGATAGCCTGGACCTGTATGCCATTGAGATCAATCATACTGGACAGAAAAGGAATATCCGGGAAATGCAGGGGACGTCCGCTGAAAAGATAGTTAGCCAGATTCTCCAGCAGGAAAGAGGCGCCGATGGCCGAGATCAGCACGGAGTTTTTCGGCGCGTCCCGCAGGGGACGGTAGGCTGAACGTTCTATGATCACCCCAAGCAGGGCTGTAGCAGCAATTGTTAAGATAAAGGTAAGATACCAGGGAATATGGAATGTCGTAATGCCGAACAAGGCAAAATAACAGGCCATCATGACGATATCCGCATGGGCGAAATTAATCATCAGCAGTATGCCGTACACCATGGTATAACCGATGGCAATAAGGGCATACAGGCTGCCCAGGGAAATACCGTTCACCATATGCTGGGCAAAACTTACCGCAGTCATGTTGGTTATAGCTTGAAAAAGCTCCATATATGTTGCACCTCAAACAGAACGGTACGCCGGTTCATACAAATGACTGCCTGACGCCGAAACGCAGGCACGCGGAACCGGTGTACTCAAAAATACCTGCTTCCCCCGCGGGGAGGGAAGCAGGGCAAAAACGGGAATTAAACTGATGAATTTGTAAGCGAACTGATTATTTTGCTTTCAGATCTTCGGGGTTAACCATGTCAATGAAGCTGAATTTACCATCTTTTACAGTCTTGATAACCGCGGACTTGATGGGATCGCCGTCAGCGTTCAGCGTGGTCTTGCCGGTTGTGGTTTCCAGGTCTTTGGTAGCCGCAATGGCTTCACGGATCTTCACGCTGTCATCTACACCGGCTTTCTGCATAGCATTCAGAGCGATCAGGTAAGAGTCGTATGCCAGGGCTGTCAGACCACCAGGCTGTTCACCCTTGTATTCTTTGGCATAGGCTTCCAGGAATTTCTTGGCCTCCGGGGTCGCAGCCTTGGTACTGTCAAATGCGCTGGAGAAAGCTACGCCGTCAACTTCCTTACTACCAACATTGACAAAGTCCTGGGTTTCCCAGGTGTCGCCGCCCAGGAAGGGGGCTTTGATACCCAGCTGGCGGGCTTGTTTAATCAGCAGGGCGGATTCGGTGAAATTGCCGGGCGCGAAGATAGCGTCCGGGTTCTTGGCTTTCAGGTTGGTGAGCTGTGCGCTGAAGTCTTTGTCGCCGGTCTGATAGTTGGCAATTTCAACTACACTGCCTGCACCGGCCAGTTTTTCAAAAGCTTCTTTGAAGAATTTTGCCAGACCTACAGAGTAGTCATTGGACACTTCCTGTACGATGGCTACTTTTTTTGCGCCTTTCTTGAAGGCATAGTTAGCCATAACGGTACCCTGGAACGGATCGATAAAGCAGGCGCGGAAGTAATAGTCGTTTCCTTTGGTAACCTGGGGGTTGGTGCAGCTGGTGCCGATAGCCGGAACTTTGCTGTCTTTCACGATGTTACCGGCTGCCATAGCGAGGGAAGAACCGTAGGTACCCAGGATTACTTTAACTTTGTCTTTTTCAATTAAGCGTGCCGCTACGTTTGCAGCTTCCGCTTTGTCGGATTTGTTATCGGCAATAACCAGTTCAATCTTTTTGCCGTTGATTTCAGGATGCAGCTTGTTAGCCAGTTTGATACCGCGGAGTTCCAGTTCACCGCCGGCAGCGTTATCGCCGGTCAGGGGCAGGAACACGCCGACTTTTACTGCGCCGGCAGCTTCCGGTTTTTTCTCTTCAGCTTTCTTTTTATCTCCGCCGCCGCAGCCGGCTACCAGGCTCAGGGCTACCGCAGACGCCAGAAAAGCAGATACAAATTTCTTCATTTTCATATAAAATACTCCTCCTTCAAATTTGGATAACTATCCGGGAGACCCTGAAAAGCCGGCCAAAATATACCTGCTTTATTCAGCGTCTCTTTTGCGATGTCAGTATTATAGCATTTTTCCTTCCTTAAGGCAACATTCGTGAAACTGTAATATTACATTTATAAATTCTGTGATTTGCTGTTTTTTTCATTTAACGAAACATCCAATATTGTTCGTTGTCCTTTTTTGACAAAAAAAGTTCTCCCATGTAAATACATTCCGAAAAACTCACTGCATACTTGTCCATTGTGGAAGGACACAAAAACTTCCGTCACTTTTTAAATATCCGGTTTGCATAATTGACGGCAGCCACTGCGTCCGGCGCATAACCATCTGCGCCAATGCTGCCTGCATATTCCTGTGTCATGACGGCGCCCCCCACCAGGATATTTGTGTCCGTTTTCCTGCGCAGCGCATTGATCGTATCTTCCATAGCGGCAACGGTGGTAGTCATCAGGGCTGTGAGGCCGACCAGACGCGCCTGATGTTTTTCTACCGCCTCCACGACCGTCTCGGGAGACACGTCTTTTCCCAAATCAACTACATGATAGCCGTAATTCTCCCACAGTACCTTTACGATATTTTTTCCAATGTCGTGGATATCGCCTTTCACTACTGCCAGTACAATGGTATTACCCCGGACCTCATCGGTCTGCCTGCCCTTCTGCATTTGTTTTTTCAGTTCGTCAAAAGCTGCTTTAGCCGCATCTGCAGCCATTAACAACTGGGGCAGGAACAGCGTTTTTTTACCGAAGCCCTCGCCTACGGCATTCAACGCCGGAATAATAAACCCGTTGATAATCTCCATCGGCGTTTTGTTTTCTTCCAGCAGTTTCTTAGCGGCACTTCCGCTCTGGTCCGTCAACCCTTTCACGATAGCGTCGTACAGACTGTATTCAGAAACAACTGCTGCTGTTTTTGTTTTCGGCACATTGGAGTAACGGGCTATAAATTCCTTACAGCCTTCATCGGCCCCGCTGAGAGCACAATAGGCGTGATAAGCTTCCATCATGCGCTCGCTCTGTGGGTTCATGATGGCAGAGGAGAGCCCTGCAGCCAAAGACATGGCAAAGAAAGCACTGTTCACTGCTTCCCGGTTTGGCAGTCCGAAGGAAATGTTGGATACCCCCATGACAGTGTGGATACCTTTTGCTTTCAGGGCTTTGATCACTGCCAGATCAATAGCGGAATTGCGGCTGTCAGTACTCACCGTCAGGGCCAGCGGATCAATAATGATATCTTTTGCTTTGATACCGTATTCCGCTGCAGTTTGTATAATTTTATCCGCAATGACCAGACGCCCTTCTGCCGTATCGGGGATACCGCTTTCATCCAGACAAAGGCCAACTACAGCTGCGCCGTACTTTTTGGCCAGCGGAAAAACTTTCTCCATGGACTCCGGTTTTCCGTTAACGGAGTTCAGCAGGGGCTTACCATTGTACAGGCGCAAGGCTTTTTCCATAGCTTCGTAATTCGAGGTGTCGATTTCCAATGGTACCGGCGTGACAGCCTGCAGGGAGGTCACTGCTTTGCAAAGGGCTTCAGTTTCATTTAAACCGGGCAGGCCTGTGTTCACGTCTAAAATGTGCGCCCCGTTCTCCAGCTGCTCCAGTCCCAGACGGCAGATATAGTCCATGTCGCCGTTACGAAGGGCTTCTTTTAATACAGGTTTGCCCGTAGGGTTGATCCGTTCCCCAATCAGTACTGGCAGCTTGCCGAAATACACCGGCGCGCCGTACCCGGTTACGGCCGTGACGGAATTTCTCTTTTCCGTATTATTTGTTGCCTCAGTTGTGTTCAAAGCAACAGGTTTCAGGCCTTTAGTCCGCTCTGCCACAAGGCGGATATAGCCGGGATCCGTGCCGCAGCAGCCACCCAGTAGCGAGCCGCCTTCACGGTACACGTCCAGCATATACTCCGCGAACTCTTCCGGTCCGGAAGAGAACACTGTTTTCCCGTCCTTTTCCACCGGCAGCCCAGCATTAGGGTTAGCGATGATGGGCAGAGCGGTAACACGGCGGGCACGGGGTAGCAGTTTCGCAACAAGGTCAGGTCCCAGACCGCAGTTAAAACCCACGGCATCTACCCCTAATCCGTCAGCCATCAGCACAGCCGTTTCCACATCAGCACCGTTCAGCAGCTTGCCGTCCTTATCAAACGTAAATGTTACGAAGACAGGCAGACTGCTGTTTTCCTTTGCGGCGAGGATGGCTGCCCTGGCCTCATAGGTATCGCTCATGGTTTCGATCAAAACAAGGTCTGCTCCTGCTTTCACGCCGGCCCGTACAATTTCTGCATACAATGAGACCGCCTCTTCAAACTGCAGGTCCCCGTAAGGCGCCAGCAGTTTACCGGTTGGCCCCAGATCCAGGGCGGCGAACTTTTTTTCTTCTGGAATTTCCGGAACTGAAGCAAACGCCCGCCTTGCATTATCGAAAGCTGCCAGCACCACGTTTTCCACAGAATAACCGGAGCCCTGCATCTTCAGCGCATTGGCGCCGAACGTATTGGATTTTAAAATGTTGGCGCCGGCGCGGACATAACTGGCGTGAATGTCTGTCACGACATCACCGTGGGTAATATTCCACACTTCCGGAAGTTCGCCGGGCTTTAAGCCGGCAGCCTGCAAGCGCGTACCCATGGCGCCGTCAAAATATAAAATTTCTTTACCTAAATAATCAAGGATAGACATACTGCTTCCTCCTCACAGGATTAGTAAGGAAACGTTTGTAATTCTTCATTTCGTGACAACAGTTCTTTAATCTGATCATGAACTACGTTAAAAACTATTTTTGCCTGAACTCGCAGTCTGTTTTACTGCAGCGCAGGCATTTATTCTCAGAATTCGACAAAGGATTCTGTCTTTCCACCAACTTTTGATTACAGTTAATCTCTTCTAAATCATTTTCTTCTGTATCTGTTCTTTTATCTGTTTCTTCGGTTCTGCCTCTTGCCGGAGCTTCTGTAACCGCCATCACAGCAGTCACGGATTTCACCGGCGCCATCATACAGCTTTCTGTTAACGTAAGGCCGATGGCGTGGGCACAGTCCAGTACCGTGAACAGTATTTTCTGTTCCTCAAGAGACCAATCCCCGTAACCGGGGGAAAACCGCCATTTTAACTGTTTGCCTTCCGGAAGCCGTTTCTGCAGTTCCGCACAACAATCATCGCAGTATGTTTCGATGAGCGCCGCTGCCACAGCCTGGCCTGCCCCGGCCTCCGCCACACTGGTCAACGACATACGCCGCAGCGCGATATCCACCCGGCTCCCCAACGTCGCCCCAAACAGAAACAATTCGTTTGCTTCCCCTACATACCGGACCAGGGCCTTACTGCGGAACACCGTACCATTGTCCAGCAGGACAAAACCTTTATCTATCCTGCACCCAAAACGCTTCACCGTATACCGGGGCTGCAGTTCGCTTTTCAGTTTCTGATATGCTGCATCTATTAACGTTTCTGCAGATTTATCATCACTCTGCGCACGGAAGTAGCGAAGAGCTTCTTTTTTGTTGAATGAAATCATTACATCTGACATAGTATTAAACGTTATGTTGCAGGAAAATTATTATACAATGCAGGAAAGATTCTTCAATATCCCGCCAATAATCTCCGGCCTGTTCATGGTATAGATGTGCACGTCCATAAACCCGTTGGCCAGAAGATCCAGCACCTGGGCCGTGGCGTAGTTAATACCCGCCTGCTTCATGGCCTCCGGATCGTCACCGTACTTTTCTACAATGGCCCGGAACCTCAACGGCAGCTTGGTGCCGCTCAGCTTGCAGATATGCTGAATCTGCTTCGCATTGGTAACAGGCATCACCCCGGGTACCACCGGCACTGTAATGCCGTGAGCCAGCAGCCGGTACATATAATTGTACATCACATCATTGTCAAAGAACATCTGGGTCACCAGAAATTCCACGCCGCTGTCAACTTTTATTTTCAGTTTTTCTATATCATCATTGAGACCGGCGCTCTCCGGATGACCTTCCGGGTAGCAGGCGCCGCCAACACAGAAATTCCCAAACGATTTGATTTTCTTTGCCAGATCGCTGGCATGCCTATACTCCGCATGCTCCAGCGTCATCCCGTCCGGCAGGTCGCCACGCAACGCCAGAATATTATCTATACCCTTATCCTTCAGTTGCCCCAGCACCGTTTCAATCCGCTGTTCGTCCGCATTGATGCAGGTCAGGTGAGCCATGGAAGGCACGCCGCACTTATGTACCTCCGCCGCAACGGCGACCGCTTCTCCCGCATTGGAACCGCCGGCGCCGTAGGTTACGCTGATAAATGACGGTCTCTGCTGCGCAATCGTATCAACGATCTCAAGCGCATTGGCCAGCTGGCTTCCCTGTTTCGGCGGAAACAGCTCGCAGGATACGCCCGGTTTCGTTCCTTTTAAAAGGTTTATAATCTTCATCGTGATGCCCTTCTTTCTGAAATCATGATTTGCAGTGATATCATTACAATTTTAGCAGAAACCTTATTATTTTTCGAATAACTGTGTAAGATATTTTTCTAATAATAAAATTTGTTAACGAACTGTATCAAATATAACACCTTTCAGACATAATAAAAGTGCCGGACTTACCGTTCTCACGACATTGCTGTAAAGAAAACGGTTCAATCCGGCACTCTGTTTCCGCAAATTCAGATTATCAGATCTGACCAATCGCTTTCAGGATCAGCTGGGCGATGATGGCGGAACCGATATAGGTACCGACGAATACCACACAGCTTACCACGACGATTCGCCAGCTGCTTTCCGCAAATACGTCAAGATCTTTGCAGATAGCGACACCGGCATAGGCCAGGATCGGGGTACACAGTTGCATAAAACCAACCTTGGATACCGCTGCCGAGATGGCTGCCGCGCAAGGCACTCCGGGAACGGTCAGGATACAGCCGATGGTTACCACGTAGGCAACGCCGGGAATACCGCCGGGAATCACTTTGCCCAGCCAGATGCCCAAAAAGGCCAGGGCTATCAGGAACAGCATACCGGGAATGGCTTCCACAAAACCGTTTTTCGTTCCCACTACGTTAGCTACTAATGAAAGGAAGCCGCAAATCAATAAAACGCCTAATGTTTCACTCATCTTCATTTTGCTTCACCTTCCTTTCCTTCTTCCAGACTCTTAACAACAGGGGGTTCCGGATCCACACCATATTTCATGCGGTAGGATTTTCTGTACAGCCATTCCGCGAAGGGCAGAGCCATCCAGATGCTCATATACAGACCATCCAGACCGGACAGCATGTTGGAGGCAGCTCCGAAAGCCGCTATCTGGTCTGCCATCTGGGGGAACATGGCGGACAGGGAACCTACGGCTGCAGTCATCATACTGGCGGAGCCTACGCCGGCAGCCATAGCAAGGGCATAGGGATGGAACGGCAGGTACGCCGCCGCCAGGCTGGCCATCAGACCGAAGAAGATGGTACCGATAACCGTGCCGCAGATGTAAACGCCCATAACGCCGCGGCCTTCCGCGCCGTCCGGGCCGAACCGTTCGCCGATGAGAGCTACGTTAGGTTCGCGGGCTACGGAGTGGGCAGCGCCGATAGCTTCCCGCTTCAGCCCTACAAATACTGCCAGGGGAACACCGATGATGATAGTGCCCAGGTTACCGAATTCCTGCAGGATCAGTGCAGGGGAAGCCGCCAGGATCTTCGGCAGGCTGGGACCTACCAGGGTACCATACCGGGCCATCAGCAGCATCAGGGTAACGCCTAACAGCGAGCTGGCTGTTTTGACATTCTTTTCAGAGGAGATTTTTGTAAACCGGGGCGCTGTCGCCACGCCCATCAGCAACGCATACATCATGGGCAGCAGTACGATTTTGCCGACACCCACCGTGATGGAAATGTTGCCGATTTTTTCCGCCACAACTATCAGGATGAGAACGATGAGGTGGAGACGGAAATCTTTCATTTCACTCACTTCCTTAAATATATTTTTATAATCACAGAGAAACTTAAAAAAAACACTAAAATAACACAATAAATTCTGTTTCCCTGGAATTACTTTGGAAAAACGTTTTGACGTGTTGGACTTTTATAAAACATTTATTGCGCTGCAATGCGCTATCAAATCTTTTAAACATAATTATCAAGCGTATCGCATCCGCAAACTTATTTTGAAAAATAAGAATCGCATTTGGCAATGTATTCTTCTTTGGTCAGCAGCGGTTTGTTATCTGCCAGGATCTTTTTCGCGCAGGCCGCGTCATCGTACAACAAGTCCACAATCATGCGGGCAAAGGCTTTGGCCGGTGTAATCACCGCCGCGTCAAAATCCGTCACGGTAAAGTCTTTGGTATGGAGCGCTCCGTCCGTACCGCCGATGAACGGATGGATGGCCGGCATGAGATGGGACACGTCCCCCATGTCAGTTGACGCGCTGAAGTGACCGGAATCCACAATCTCCGTTTCCGGAGAGAACTCTTTCACGTTTGCCACGAACAGGTCATTCATCTCTTTGCAGCAGTGCAGGGGCAGCATGCCCGGCAGAGTCTCCACAATAGTTTGGGCGCCTACGGCGTCGCCGCCGGCTTTCAGGGCCGCGTCCACCCGTTTGTGGGTATTGTCAATGGCTTCCATGGTAGCGGCACGCACATACAGTTCCATGCGCACGTCCGAGGGCACGTTGTTCACCAGGTCGCCACCCTTTGTGATGATGGGGTGCACCCGGATGATGTCCTGCTCGCGGAAAGTCTCCCGCAGGGCGTTGATACCCATGAGACCCAGGCAGGCCGCGTTCAGGGCATTGATGCCTTCGTGGGGGGCGTTGGCTGCATGGGCAGACTTGCCGATATACTGCACGGTCTTGCCTACAAACCCGTTGCTGGAACTACCGAGGGCCACCGCCTTCTGGGGCATGTTAGCCTGCGAGTGCATCAGCATGGCCATGTCGATGTCGTCAAAGTGCCCTTCGTAAATAAGCTGGCCTTTGCCGCAGATATAATGCAGTCTCCCCTGCTCCCGCAGGCTCTT
>JAEEGI010008048.1_pt1 | contig 23377 bp, 18 predicted proteins | sample 8958751 | NCBI WGS metagenome assembly JAEEGI01 (sample SAMN16246545, study PRJNA631951) | gut metagenome | biome: gut microbiome; feature: rumen; material: KS-attached | host: Bos | place: Iran: Karaj | collected 2018-10 | reverse complement strand
GCGCGTCGGAAGCCGAAAAAGAAAAAGTGATTAGGACTGCCAACTGATGACCAGCATCGTGAGGTCATCTTTGGCCTCTTGGTCGATGCCCAGGTGATGCTGCAAGGCTGTGTTGACCTGTTTCATCACCGCATCGGGCTTCATGGCATGCTCGCCTGCTTTCTTCAGGTGGAGCGCCAGCCGCTTTTCACCGAACGACTCCTCCTTGACATTCATGGCTTCTACGATACCGTCGGTGTAAAGGAAGAGCGTGTCGGCAGCCTTCAGTTGCATTTCCTGCGTCTCAAAATCCCATTCAGTGATACCCAACGGCACATTGGCACAGATATCCATCTGCCTGGCTTCGCCCTGACCCAACAGGTAAGGGGGCAAATGACCGGCATTGCAGTAGGTCAGGTGACCCGTCTGCAAATCCAGTTGCCCTGCAAAGAAGGTGGCATACATGTGCTGTTCGTTGATGGACACCAACGAATCATTCATCTTGTTCATGATGCTCTTCAAGTCGTCGTGACCATTAATGCAGGTGCGATAGACGCTGCGTGTGATAATCATAGCCAGTGCTGCGCCAATGCCTTGAGTGGCTACGTCGCCTATGCAGAAGTTCAGTTTGTCGCCCTGCAGTGAGAAGTCGTAGAAGTCGCCACTGACCTGTGCCGCCTGCTTAAGCATGGCTCGCATACGCAGGTTGGGGTGCTGCGGATATTCGCGCGGCAGAATGTCGGTCTGCAGGTTCGAGGCAATGCTGAGTTCGTCGTTGATGAACTCATTCTGCTTGTTCACCGAGTCAATCTTCCGCATGTTCACCACTGCTCCCCACACAATGACGATGATGAGCAGGATGCCGAAAATCTGCATGCCCAGGATAATGATGCTGCGCATGCTGCTCGTGTGATAGATGGTGTTGGTAACGTAGGACAGCTCGCTCATGGGCAGGTCGCCGGTGAGCACAGCCACCACCTTGCCATCAGCGTTATGAAGCGGAACGGAGTAGGTGGTCATCAGAGCATAAGTGCCATCCTGGTCGGCATAGGGCTGACACCAGTCACGCTTGTCGTTCTCGATAGCAATGGAGTACCACTCGAACTGGGTGTAGTCATACTTGAGCACCTTGGTCCGGATGATGTCGTTCTCACGATAGACATAAGGTGCATAGAGACGGCCCTGTTCGGAGTGATAGTCGGGTACGAAGGCCACTGCAGAGCCCAGCAGTTCAGGGTTCTGCCGCATCATGTTAGTCAGTAGTTGAGTGATCTGCTTGGGATTCTCCAGTTCCTGTTCGAAAGCGGGTGCTGAGTTCTCCACGATGCTGGCAACGCTCTGCTTCAGGGCATCGATGCGTTCGTTCTGAACGTTCACCTCCATCTTCTTCCGGTTCTCCAACTCGTCGTTGATGCTCTTCCAAGTGAAGACAGCCTGCAACAACGTTGTGATAAGAAACACAGCAAGAATGGCCGACAATACAGCGATGTTGAACCGCATGTGACGTCTGGAGATGATATGTTGCAGTTTCTTCATTTTTCTATTGATGACTATCCAATATAGTACATTTCGTATTTAATAATTGGGTGCAAAAGTACATAAAAAGCACGATAACGCAAAAAAATATAGCTATAATTGAACGGATTATAAGCAAAAAAGCTTAATGATGTTAAACAGTAGGTAGTAATATAATTTTAGTGGCAAAGATAACTGAAAATGTTGAAAATAAAAAGAAAAGTAGCAATAAAAAGGCAAAATGATATGAAATGATATGCTGATTTGAGTAAAAACCATTAATTTTGCACATCGTAACACAATCGATTATATGAACGACGATTTCGATATCAGAGAAGAGCGCTATGCCAGCAGTAATGCCGAAAAAGACTTCGAGAACGCTCTCCGCCCCCTTACCTTCCGCGACTTCAGCGGACAACAGAAAGTGGTAGAGAACCTGGAAGTGTTCGTTGAAGCTGCCAAGTATCGCGGCGAGCCGCTCGACCACACACTGTTGCACGGTCCTCCAGGACTGGGCAAGACCACCCTCTCGAACATTATTGCCAACGAACTGGGCGTGGGCTTCAAGCTCACCAGCGGCCCCGTGCTCGACAAGCCAGGCGACCTGGCCGGCATTCTCACCTCGCTGGAACCACGCGACGTGCTGTTCATCGACGAGATTCACCGTCTGTCACCTGTCGTAGAGGAATATCTCTATTCAGCCATGGAGGACTATCGCATCGACATCATGATCGACAAGGGACCGTCGGCACGCAGCATACAGATTGACCTGAATCCTTTCACGCTGGTAGGAGCCACCACCCGCAGTGGACTGCTCACGGCTCCACTGCGTGCACGCTTCGGCATCAACATGCACTTAGAGTACTACGACCCGCAGACGCTGGCAAAGATCATAGAGCGCTCAGCTCGTCTGCTCGACGTGCCCATCACCGAGGATGCTGCACTTGAGATTGCCGGACGCTCACGCGGCACGCCCCGTATCGCCAATGCCCTGCTGCGCCGTGTGCGCGACTTCGCACAGGTGAGAGGAACGGGTGGCATCGATACAAAAATCACGAATTCATCGCTCTCGGCTCTTAATATCGACAAGTACGGTCTCGATGAAATCGACAATAAGATACTGCTTACCATCATCGACAAGTTCCGTGGAGGTCCTGTGGGTATCTCGACCATCGCTACTGCCATCGGCGAGGATGCTGGCACCGTAGAGGAAGTTTACGAACCATTCCTCATCATGGAGGGATTCATCAAGCGCACTTCGCGCGGTAGAATGGCTACCGAGTTAGCCTACAAACACTTTGGCCGAAATCCCTATAATGGTAACATTATGGAACCAAATCTGTTCGATATGTAAAATGTTTTGCATAACAGATGTTAAAAAAACACCTTGGATTGTTTTCCATACGAAAAAGATGGCTGTTTTTGCCATCTTTTTTTGTATTTTTGTACCTGACATAATAAATATAGGCTAACTAAGATATAAACCTTAACCGTCATGCACATTGGACAAAGAATCAAGGAAATCATGCAGCAAAAACATCGTTCCGTCATTTGGGTGGCGCAACAGATAGCCTGCGAACGCACAAATGTATATAACATTTTCGCCCGTGAAGACATCAGCACAGGTCTGTTGCGACAGCTATGCATCATTCTGGAACACGATTTCTTCAAGGAACTCTCTGCCGACGTTTCTCTAAAAAGAAAAAACAGTAGAAAAAAGAACTCCCTGACATAGGAGCGAAAAGATGGAAACCTGAGTTAAAAAACTCGTGGTTACACTGCTCAGCATAAAAAACAAAGGACTTTGTTTTGTTCTGCTCTTGTTTTTTCGTAATTTTGCCATGAAAATTGTGAAATTATGAATACAGGTATATTTGTAGGTAGTTTCGACCCCTTCACCATTGGGCACGACAGCATCGTGCGCCGCGCATTACCGCTCTTCGATCGATTGGTTATCGGGGTGGTAGGCGACAACGTCCAGAAACCTTATATGCGTCCGGCAGAAGAACGTATGCAGGCCATTCGCCGGCTTTATGCAGATGTGCCTGCCATCGAAGTGAAGCCTTACTACGGGCTGGCCATCGACTTCGCACGCCATGAGCAAGCCCGTTTCATTGTGAAGGGTGTGCGCTCATCCAAGGATTTTGAATACGAACGTGAGCAGGCCGACATCAATCGGCAGCTTACCAATGGCGAAGTAGAAACCATCCTGCTCTACGCAGAGCCTCAGCTGTCGAGCATCTCCTCATCGATGGTGCGTGAACTGCAACACTTCGGACAGGACATCACCCCCTTCCTTCCCTCCCACCCTCAACCTCAAGACTAATCATATCTTTCATTTTTCATTTATCATTTTTCATTTATCATCTTTCATTTATCTTATGATTACCTATAACACTGAGAACGTGAAGATGCCAGCCATTCGTAAACGCGACACTACGGCATGGATTCGACGCGTGGCAGCCACCTACAAGAAGAAGGTAGGCGAAGTGGGCTATCTGTTCTGCGACGACGAGCACATACTGGCCGTGAACCGCGAATACCTGCAGCACGACTACTATACCGACATCATCACCTTCGACTATTGCGAAGACGATGTGCTCAACGGCGACCTCGTCATCTCACTCGACACCGTGCGCTCGAATGCCGAACTGTTCGGCAAGCCCTACGACGAGGAGCTTCACCGCGTCATCATTCACGGCATTCTGCATCTCTGCGGCATCAACGATAAAGGTCCGGGAGAGCGTGAGCTGATGGAAGCAGCCGAAAACAAGGCCCTGGCACTACGGTGATATTCGTACCTCGCACCTCCTACCTCGAAAAAGTCCTCGAATCATAGAATCACGGCACAGGGTCGTATCCTTTGCCGCCCCAGGGATTGCAGCGCAGGATACGCCACACGGCCAGTGCGAGTCCCTTGAAAGGTCCGTGCTTCACGATGGCCTGACGGGCATACTCCGAGCAAGTGGGTGTGAAACGGCACGAAGGGGGTGTGTAGGGGGTGATGAAATGCTGATAAAAGAGAATCGGTAGCAGCAACAGCCATTTCAGTGGCCAACAGATATAATACCAAAGCGTTTTCATGATTCAGGGAAATAGAGAGTGAAAACGACCATTCAAGAATTCTTTGTTTGCAACTTTACACTGATGCGCTTCAGAAGTGATTTGACGCGCGCTGCGACTGTATCGGTGGACTCCAGTCCGTCTGCCAGCCAGATGAATGCCACGACCAGCTGCTCATTGTCGGGAAGTGTGCTTTCCAGACGGTGCTTGTTCAGTCGGTAGGCTTCACGCAACTGCCGCTTGGTTCGGTTGCGATCGACGGCATGGTGCAGTCGGCGCTTGGCCACGCTGATGAGTAGCTTTGCCGGTGGCTCGTCAGCTTGTCGCTGTTGCACCATATAAACAGCACGCAGCGGGAAGGCAGCCACTGACTGGCTGTTCCCGCCGGTAAAGAGTTCATCAATGAGTTTTTGACTGGCGACGCGTTCGTTCCTTTCAAATGAAAAGCGGTTCTTCACGATGTGCGAGTGGTGTGTGCTTAGTCTTCGTTCACCAACAGAAAGTGTTGCAACGCTCCCGTCATCGAAGGAAACTTCTCCGAAGGGGCCTCCAGGTCCAGTCGCAGACCTGCATCGCGCACGGCCTTGGCCGTAGCAGGTCCGAAGGTTCCAATGGCAATCTTGCCTTGCTCAAAGTTAGGGAAATTCTTGGTGAGCGACTCGATACCCGACGGGCTGAAGAAGATGAGCATATCATAGTCGAACGACTTGACTTCGTCATCGGTGAAATCGTTGCTCACGGTACGATACATGATGCATTCGGTGTGAGTGAGTTTCTTCGAATCAAGCAACTTGGTAAGCGAGTCGTTGTGAACATCGCTCATGGGTACCAGATACTTCTCAGTCTTATGCTTCAGCATGGTAGGAATCAGGTCATCGACCTTGCCTGTTGAGCCGAAGAACACCTTGCGCTTGCGATACTGCACATACTTCTGAATGTAGAGGGCTATGGTCTCAGTGACGCAGAAGTATTTCATTTCTTCCGGAACGGTGATGCGCAACTCCTTGGCCAGCGTAAAGAAATGGTCAATGGCATGGCGCGAAGTAAAGACGACTGCCGTATAGTCTAATATGTTCACTTTCTGTGTACGAAAGTCACGTGCTGTGATGCCTTCAACCTTGATAAACGGGCGGAAGACAAGCTCCACGCCAAAACGTTCGGCTATATCATAATAAGGCGACTTCTCACTGGTCGGTTTAGGTTGTGACACCAGAATTTTCTTAATCATCTTCGTGGGTATATCCTAAAAATTAAGCTTCAAATGATCGATTAAAATTATCAATGCAGCCCCCAAAGAGAGCAATGGTACGATTTCAAGGGCGCAAAAGTACAAAATATTTTGCAGATAATCGCCATTTTGTCGGAAAAAGATGTTCCAACACTTATAAAATGTAACAGATTTTATGAAAATGAGGACAAATCCGAAGTAATATACAGCTTTTTCTATCGACAAATTGAAATAAACGCTGAGCATCACGACTGGGAAGAGCAGTGCCCCCATACTGGCTTTGAGGAACAACTGGGTCTTGATCCACCTGCTGTTCTGCTGCGGTGCGAAGAACACATGGTTCACCACTGTGTAGCCCACCCAGTGCAGGAACTGATAGCCCACGAACACTGCCAGGAAGATAGCGAGCGTGAGCAGTTCGCTGTTGATGATGAGTGTGTCGCCCAATACGTATGAGGTGAAGCCGTACACGGTGACGGCCATGAGCAGACACGACATGAAGAGCAGGAAGAACTGGAATCCCAGTTCGCCCGATGTCTCCTTGAAGTCGTTCTCGCTGGGTTGGGAATTGAAGAGTCTCTTCAGTTGCCGTCCTACGAACTCGCGTGTGTGCCCTGTTGAGATCACGAACACCACAAAGCAGATGATCAGAATCAGTGTGACAATGCTGTCGTTGCGTACGACATAGGGCACAGGTTCGCCCGCCACCCCGAACCTGTCAACGGTCTGTTCGGTATGAAACAGCGTATCGTCAGAGAAATAATTCTCACGGTAATAGAGAGGTAATGGCTCTCCCACAGACTCTATCTTTTCTTACAGTCCAAACTCACGTTTGATGTCATCGACACGGTCCAGCTTCTCCCAGGTGAAGAGCTCCACGTCAATGACTTTCGTCTCATGATAGTGGCTGGTGAAGGTTTTCTTCACCACCTCGCACTTGCGGCCCATGTGTCCGTAGGCAGCAGTCTCCAAGTACATGGGCTGGCGCAGCTTCAGTGTGCGCTCAATGGCCTTGGGGCGCAGGTCGAACAGTTTCTCTATTCGGCATGCTATCTCGCTATCGCTCATCGCTACATGCGAGCGGCCGTAGGTGTTCACGTAAATGTTCATAGGCTCTGCCACACCGATGGCATAGCTCACCTGCACCAGCATCTCGTCGGCCACGCCTGCTGCCACCATGTTCTTTGCAATGTGGCGTGCAGCGTATGCTGCTGAGCGGTCCACCTTGCTCGGATCCTTGCCCGAGAAAGCACCTCCGCCGTGAGCGCCCTTGCCTCCGTAGGTATCGACAATAATCTTACGGCCCGTCAGTCCGGTGTCGCCGTGGGGTCCACCAATGACGAACTTGCCCGTGGGGTTCACGTAGTATTTGATGTCGAGTCCGAACAAGTCAAGCACTTTCTGTGAGTGAATCTGCTGTTTCACGCGGGGAATGAGGATATTGATCACATCGTCCTTGATGCGTGCCTGCATGGCCTCGTCGGTATCAAACTCGTCGTGCTGGGTCGATACCACGATGGTGTCGATGCGCTCAGGAATGCCCTCATCGCTGTACTGCACCGTCACCTGGCTCTTGGCATCGGGGCGCAGATAGGTCATCTCCCTACCCTCGCGGCGAATGTCGGCCAATGTGCGCACGATAAGGTGTGCCAGGTCGAGCGACACAGGCATCAAGTTCTCCGTCTCGTTGGTGGCATAGCCGAACATCATGCCCTGGTCGCCGGCACCTTGCTCTAACCCACCCCCTTCCCCTCCCCAGGGGAGGGGGGATTGATTACCTTTATCACTTGATAGGGAGATAGCAGAACTATCCAGACTCCCCTCCCCTGGGGAGGGGTTGGGGGTGGGTCTATCCACGCCCCTATTGATGTCGTCGCTCTGCTCATGAATGGCAGTGAGGATGCCGCACGAATTGCCGTCAAACTGATACTCGGCCTTCGTATAGCCTATCTTGTTGATGGTCTTGCGGGCCACAGTCTGCAGGTCAATATACTCTTTGCTGCGCACCTCACCCATGATGACCACCTGTCCGGTGGTGACAAACGTCTCACAGGCTACATGTGCGTGCTCGTCGTAGGCCAGAAACTGATCGAGGATGGCGTCGCTAATCTGGTCGGCCACCTTGTCGGGATGCCCTTCCGATACCGATTCGGAAGTAAATAAGTATGCCATAGTGCAATTATTACGGATTTTATATTTATATATTATAATGTACGTGCGCGAGAAATGCCCACTGCATAATTGAGCATGCAAAGTTACTACTTTTTTCTTCTAAGCCATGAGAAAAGGCGCTTTTTTTTGATACAAATCAATGATATTGTTGGTTTTCGCTAAAAACTTGAATATTTATTTTAGTTTTGTGTGCGGAAACAGCTACCTTTGCACCCGCATTTCGGAAACGGATGCAAAAACAAAAAGAGAGAAATTAATAAACAAAGATTGTAACAAAAAATTATTCATTAAATTTTTAAGGCAATTATGAAAAACTTCATGAAAATCGCAGCTGTAGCTGCTCTGATGATTGTTTCAGGCAACATCAACGCTCAGGATGAGTTCGGTGGTAAGAAGGGTGCTTTCGGCACTGAGATTCAGTTCAACCCCTTCAGCAACAATTTCACAACTTTCAAGCTCGATAACGTAGGTCTGAAGTTCCGCTACTTCATCAGCGACGAGCACGCTATTCGTCTCGGCTTGAATGTTGGTTTCGACAACAAGGTAGATGGTATTAACAATCCTGTAGTGCCCAATGTGCTGGATCCCAAATACACCGGTGCAGAAGATATCAACTATATCAAGGATGTTGATGAATATAACAACACTAAGGATGACAAGCAGAAGCTGAACACCACTAAGTTTGCTGTAAACCTGGGTTATGAGTACCACTTCGCAAAGTATGGTCGTGCTGATCTCTATGCTGGTGCAAAGGTTGGTTTCAGCATGGTTAACAACAAGACCACTGTTGACAACACCACTGCTTGGGGTTACGATGCAGCTACTGGCCTGTCAAAGTGGACAAACCTGACACAGGAATACAAAGGATATGACAATATCTCTGGCAATTCCAATAGCTTTGCAATTAGTGCAGGTGTATTCACTGGTGTTGACTTCTATATCACCAAGCACCTTTTTGTAGGTGCTGAACTGGGTATCAACTTCAAGAACACCAAGTACAAGGACTACGACGTGAATGAAGTTAAGAAGGCTAAGACCTTCTACACCGATGGTGCTACTGTAAGCCTGACCAACAAGCACCTGGTTACCGACAAGGATACTGAGCTGAACTTCTATGTTGAGCCCGCTCTCCGCCTCGGTTGGTCTTTCTAATCAACAGAACATTATTTTAAAAAATCGCATAAGCTGGCGAATCCTTTTCGCCAGCTTTTTTATGCCCTTATCATTTAGGCTATATCGTGTCACCATTTAGGCTAAAACGTGACATGATATAGCCTAAATCATAAAACGATCTATCCTAAATCACAACGTGAAATAGCCTAAATCGCTCAACGATTTAGCCTATTTCGCATGATGATAAAGCCTAAACTTCTGTACCATCTATCCTAAACCATTCAGACCTCTTTTTAGACACAGTCCGAAAAGCCTGTTTTTTAGCAGCGGACTACAGGACTTGAGGACTAGTTTACACCAGATGCCCAAAAAGTCTTGTAGTCCTGTAGTCCGCTGCAAGAAAACTAACAAACCATTTTTTAAGTAAGTTTATGAAAAGATAGGCGCAATCATGGAACAATTCGGAAAATTTTCCGTAATTTTGCAGCACACTTCTCTTAGAACTATTAACTGACTAATCTGAATCGACGTATATATGAAGACTAACTACGAAGTACGCTATGCAGCCCATCCCGAGGATGCCCGCCACTACGACACGGCCCGCCTGCGCCGCGACTTTCTCATAGAGCAACTGTTCGTGAAGGACGAGGTGCAGATGGTCTATTCCATGTACGACCGCATGATCGTGGGCGGTGTCATGCCCGTGAGCGAGCCGTTGCCACTCGAAGCCATCGACCCGCTCAAGGCGCGGTTCTTCACCGAGCGCCGCGAAGTGGGCATCTACAACGTGGGCGGTCCCGGCTCAGTGAAAATAGGCGACGAATTGTTCGATCTCGACTACAAGGAGGCACTCTACATTGGTCGTGGCGATCGCGAAGTCGTGTTCATGTCGAAAGACAAGAACCGTCCGGCACTGTTCTACTTCAACTCCACCAACGCCCACTGTGCCTACCCCACCCGCAAGGTGACGAAGCAGGATGCCGTGGTGGCTCACATGGGCAGTCTGGAGATGTCTAACGAGCGCAATATCAACAAGATGCTGGTCAACCAGGTGCTCCCCACCTGTCAGTTGCAGATGGGCATGACCGAGCTGGCTCCCGGCTCCGTATGGAACACGATGCCGGCCCACACCCACTCCCGTCGCATGGAGGCATACTTCTACTTCGAACTGCCCGACGACCAGGCCGTGTGCCACTTCATGGGCGAGCCGCAGGAGACGCGCCACCTCTGGATGGCGAACCATCAGGCCGTGCTCTCACCCGAATGGAGCATCCACTCCGCCGCCGCCACCCACAACTACACGTTCATCTGGGGCATGGGAGGAGAAAACCTTGATTATAGTGACCAGGACTTTACGCAAATTGCTGATTTGCGCTAAGTCCTGGTCACTATAATCAAATTCTAAATTATAAATTCTGAATTACAATTATATACAATTATATGTTTAAATTCAAATTAATTATATAGATGCCAAGTAGAACTGATAATCTGATAAGGCAGAAATCAATGGACTATGCTGTTCGTATTTACCATCTAAATGAATATCTGATTCAACAAAAGAAATTCACGCTGGCTGATCAGGTTTTTCGTTCAGGCACATCCATCGGAGCCAATATTTCAGAAGCTATCAAAGCTGAGTCAGATGCAGACTTCGTGCACAAACATTCCATTGCATTAAAAGAAGCAGAAGAAACACTCTATTGGCTTGAATTAGCCTACCGTGTGGATCTTTTAGAAGAAAAACTCTATAAGTCTCTACAAGCTGATTGTCTGGAAATCATAAAATTAGGTACTTCTATCACACTCACTATGCTGCGGAAAATAAAAGCAGCCAAACAAGAATAGTCTTATTTATCACTTTATTATAATTTATAATTTAAACTTTAGAATTAAATGAAAAATCTTTTTTCATTAGAGGGTAAGAACGCATGGATTACCGGCGCATCTTACGGCATTGGCTTCAACATTGCAAAGGCATTCGTTGAGGCAGGTATCAAAAACATCATCTTCAACGACATCAACGAGGCAGCTCTGGAGCGCGGTCTGGCTAACTACAAAGAGGCCGGCATCGAGAACGTGAAGGGCTACGTGTGCGACGTGACCAACGAGGATGCAGTGAAGGCACTCGTGGAACAGATTCATCAGGAGGTGGGCCAGATCGACATCCTCGTGAACAACGCCGGCATCATCAAGCGCATCCCCATGCACGAGATGAAGCGCGCTGAGTTCCAGCAGGTTATCGACATCGACCTCGTAGGTCCGTTCATCTGCTCAAGCGCCGTGATTCCTGAGATGATGGAGCGCAAGGAGGGTAAGATCATCAACATCTGCTCTATGATGTCTGAGCTGGGCCGCGAGACCGTCAGCGCATACGCTGCAGCCAAAGGTGGCCTGAAGATGCTCACCCGCAACATCTGCTCAGAGTATGGCGAGTACAACATCCAGTGCAACGGCATTGGCCCGGGCTACATCGCTACACCTCAGACCGCACCTCTGCGCGAGCGTCAGCCGGACGGCAGCCGTCATCCGTTCGACTCGTTCATCTGCGCCAAGACTCCTGCCGGACGTTGGCTCGATCCTTCTGAGCTGGGTGGTCCCGCCGTGTTCCTGGCTTCTCACGCCAGCGACGCCGTCAACGGCCACGTGCTCTATGTAGATGGTGGTATCCTCGCCTACATCGGCAAGCAGCCTAAGTAAAAAAATTCTCATCACCCACAAAAAGAAAGGAGTGCTCATCGCACTCCTTTCTTTATGGTCTTTCCTTGCTGTTCAATCACCACTCGGTGACCGCTGCTCGGTGTTTTCACTTGTCGCCCGTTCAAGTCGTAGTAGCGGGCGGGAGCCGATGGTTCAGCATCATCCATTCTACCTATTCCGAGCGCTCTCATCTCGTCGTCGGCACCCTCGATGGGCATGGTCGTGCCTTCCCAACTGTCATAGACGGTCATGTCGCCCACCTTGGTGATGATAGCTGAGTAGTTGGGTATCGTCTCGCGCGCGGTAAGTCGTTTCCACACGCCATCCTTCAGCAGATAGTGACCGGCACGGGCCTCTGTGACGGTGATGTGGAAACCACGCAGGTTATTGTAGCTGCGGGGATTGTGCGTCTCGCCAGCAGTGAAATAGACTGCCTCCGGCTGTTCGCTCTTGTAGATATAGGGCATGCCTGCCTCCGTCTCGGTGACCTCCTCCAAGCACAGCTGCTGATAGCCGCTCAGCAATCCGGCCACGCGGTAGAGCTTCATGCCCTGCGGCACGCGATAGGCGTATGGCAGACAGACGGCTCCCCACTGGCCTGGCACTACCGTAAAGCGGAAGATGGGGTGATAGAGCAGACGGAAGTCGGTGGCGCACCACCATCCCTCGCGCTGGTCGCCCGTATTCGAGGCCGTTTCGTTGCTACCGTAGCGACGCCATGCAAAGTCGGTGGCTCCCTGTTTCGACGAGGTGAAGCCGATGACGAGCGAGTCAGTCTCAGCACCGCTCAGATAGACGGGCGTGGTGGTGAGTGTCTGCCAGGCGCTGATGGTGCCGGGAACGTCGAGGTAGTCGCGCTGCAGCAGCGGGGTCTCGGCAGAGAGAGGGAGGGAAGAGAGCGCTGAGTTCTCGGAGTTCTCAGAGCGCTTCACTCTCAGGAATCCGTGCTGGTCGCTCAGGCAGTAGTGCTGCGTGGTGGCCTTACACTCCATCGTATAGAGTCCCTCGGGCAGTCCGCCGATGCTCTGTCGTATCTCCATGGTCTGGTTCTTGCCCTCGGTGGCGCTGATGCCGCTCCACCAGGCATTCCAGCAGGTCTTGTCCTGCTGGGTGGCCGTGCGCTGGTCGCCACCCGTGAAGGTGCCTGCTTTAGTCACCCAGCCGTCGGCGCTCTCAAATGAGGGCGACTGTGGCTGCTGCTCGGCCTCCGCCATGACCAGATAGCCGTCGAGGGCCTGCTGCAACTGCTTGCGGTCGGCGGCTTCGATGGCGGCTTGCAGGGCCTCGCGCCCCTCGAAGTCGAACTGCACCAGGGCGCGTGCCACGGTGAGCAGCGAGTCAGTGAGTTGCTGCTCTTGTGCGGCGATATATGGCATCAGCTGTTGGTTGCGCTGCAGGGTGAGCAGCTCTCCGTCGGCCAGTGCATCGGCCTCGGTGGTGAAGAGCTTGCGCAGCTCGATGTCGGCCAACTGCGCCGTACCTGCCAGCCAGCGGAAGGAGAGCACGGCCTCGTTGTTGTTGCCGCTATTGAACACGGCCTGTTTGGTTGACCAGTAGCCGTCAGACTTCAGGGTAGCCTTGTTCTCGTCGGTGGAGCCGCCCTTCTGTCTGAGATCCACCTTGATATACTCACCCGCATCACACATGGCCACGCGAATCACATAGTCCTGATTGGGCTCCACGTCGAAGGCGGTTCGAATGGAACCTGCTCCCGTCTGCCCCATATTGGCAAAGCACTGCAGGTAGTTGCCGTCGGTGAGACTCTTGGGCAGCACCTCGAACCAGGGCTGAGAGAGCGGCTGCCCTTCACCGTTGACCCATCCGTCGAGCCCCATCTGGAAGTCGCCGTTCATCACCAGGTTGCCACCTACATAGCGAATGTTGCCAGATGCATCAATGGCCTCGCCGGGCTCCATGTCCTCCGAGCTCCAGTAGTCGCGCCCACTGTAGCTGCGTATGTGCAGCCTGTAGCGTGTGCCTTCCACATAGTCGGCATCGGTCAGCGCATAGTCGGCCTCACCGTCGTCGGGGCGCACGGTCTGCCACGTCTGCCAGGGCTGTCCGGGCTGTTTGCGCAGCACCTCCATCAGCTGATTATATTCACCGTCGTACTCATGCCAGGTGATGCGCACCTGTCCGTCAATGGCCTCGCTCACGCGGAAGTCGCGGAAGCCGCCACGCATGCGCGGCAGGTCGGGCACCTTCTCGTAGCTTTTGTTGTAGCCCATGCCTGAGAGCATGTCGCGATACTTGCGTCCGGCCTGTGTGAGCGAGCCGTCGCTGTTGTAGAGCTTGCCCTTCGACTCGCTGTTCCAGTAGAAGTAACGCTCCACGTAGCCGTATGAGTTCAGCTTGTTGTAGATCTGCTCCACGCCCCAGGCAATATCGCCGTCGGTCTTGCCGCTCTCGAAGGCGCCGTTGTTGTTCCACGAGGCGCCCCATATCCACTCCGAGATCCAGAGCGGTCGCTTGTACTTCGACTGCATGGTGCCCAGGTTGTTGAAGTTGTCGATGAGCCAGTAGCAGTGCAGATCGACGAGGTCGCAGCGCCAGCCACGGGCATCGATAGAGTCGAGGAACTGCTTGATGAAGCCCGAGCCGTCGGTATAGTCGCTGCCGTCCCATGACGAAGGCGAGCAGAGACGCATGCCGGTGCGCATCAGGTTCTGCCAGTTGTTCAGGATGGTGTTGAGCGACTGCGGATTGTCGTCGCTGGAGTTGCGCGGCTCGTTATTGGTCTTCATGTGACCTGTCCAGGTGGCCTGTCCGCAGGCTTTCGACGAGGGATAGTCCTCATACAGGTGGTTGGCCACGCACTCTACGTCGGGATACATGTCATGGCCTTGGTTCCAGTCGTAGCAGCTGATCACGTTGAGCGTGTCGCAAGCATGGGCGTTGGTCGAGCTGGCCAGTCCTTTCTTGCCTAAGGTGTTCCACTTGAAGATGCGGTAGCTCGTAATCTTCTCGTCGAGAATCCGTGGCAGTTCGGCCACCTCCAAGTCCTGATCGTTGGCAATGAAGCAGCGCTGATAGCCATAGCCGCTCTTGCCCGTGGCGAAGGTGACCATATAGCCGCGCTTCAGGCGGAACGAGCGCACGCGGTTGTTCAGCTGTGCATCGGTCATGGTGTTCATGTAGCCGCCCGTGTTCTCCAGTCCGAAGTTGTTCGACTGCTCGCCCTGGAAGTTCTGCTCCGTATAGACGGTGAGCGGCTTGTAGGCTGCCGTGGCGTAGGGCAGAATCATGGAGCCGCGAGTGCCGTAGGCACGCACCTGACAGTTCACATTGTTGCGGGCCACGCTGCCGCCTATCTGCACATGTCGTGACAGCAGCGACTCACCCAGCGTCACGGCCATGAGTTTGGAGGGTTTGATGCGCTCTACAATGAGCACGGCGTGGTCGGTGTTCTCAATGTTCACGAGCGCACCGTCGGCAAAGGGGTCTTCTCCGTTCACGATATAATCTACGTCAGCGGTCAGGGTCACCTCACCAGTCACTTGAGCCACGGTAGTCTTCGTGTTGGCGGCCCAAAAGGGTGTTGCCATCCATAGCGACAGCAACATCAGAATAAAGGTCGTTCTTGTTCTCATATCATGTTTGTTACTTAAATAATCAAGCATCGATTTGCATAGCCTGCTGCAAATTTAGGAAAAAAACGGTAAAATGATATAAATCAAGGAGCAATTTCATATTTTTCATGTATTTTTTTAAGAAAAAAGAAATGCTTTTCAAAAATATTATTTACTTTTGCAACGTATAATTGCAATTAAAACTATTTTCTTTAGACTTACTAACACGTGAGAATAAACTTTTTTATTTACTAACTTTTAATTAACATGAAAAAACTTTTACTTTTCGCAATGGGCGCAATGATGGCCATGCCATCGTTCGCACAAGAAGAGGACATGACGTACCTCGTGAAGAATGCCGGGTTCGACGAGGATCTGACGTTCCAGGCCGATGGCTCCATGAAAGAGGCCATCAAGACCGACCATTCGCTGAGTGGCCGTAGCTGGGCTTACATCGCTGCCGACAGCACAGTCTATGCACGTCCGAAGAGCAGCAGCTCGCAGAGCCGCCCCGACGGTCGCAAGATGGAGGCTGTAAACGGCTTCAAGGGCCGTATTCAGGGCTGGAAGCTGTGGTCGAATGCCGAATTCCCTCAGTGTGAGTGGACCTACTTCGGCTCTGTTCCCTATGACCTGCCTGCAACGGCAGTGCCTATCGCCGACGACGGCTCTACCTATTTGGCCGTACCCGCACGTCCTACCGATTTCGACGGTGGCGTGGGCTTCGTGTATCTGCGTGCCGGTTGGACCAACAGTGCAACCTTCAGCCAGGAGGTGCATCTGCCTTGCGCCAAGTATCGTCTGGAGTACTGGACCATCAACATCAACCCCAACACATCAGCTGTGGCTGAAGACCTGACTCAGATTAAGTGCCGTAACGAGGTGTTTAAAGATGAAGAGGGTACTGGCCTGCAGGCTCAGGTGTGGACCAAGCACGAGTTCGAGTTCACCCCGACCGCTCGCTTCACCATGCAGTTCGGTTATAAGGCTGCCAACGCCGGTTCAGGTGGTCAGCCCATCGTGGCTCTCGACGGTATCAAGCTCTATAAGATTGGTGAGGCTGATCCCCAGGAGCTCATCGATGCCTTGATCAACGAATGCAGCGAACTGGCTGGTCAGGCTACTGCCGCCGGATACAATGGTTTGGCAGGTCAGATAGGCGACTATGCCTTCGAACTGGAAGATATTGATGTTACGGATGTGGCTGCTCCCGCTGCTGCCATTGAACAGGCTGATGCCATCATGGCTAAGTTCAAGGCTGCTCTTGCCGAGATGGAGAACGTAGATGCCATGCTGGCTAAGATAGACAAGATCCTGCAGACCACCGACTATCCCGGCAAGGCCGACTTCCAGAGTGCATACGAGAAAATCCTCAACTACAAGGAGGGTGAATTCAAAGGCGAAGGCGAAGACTTCGCTGCCTGGATTCTGGGTGCTGTAGAGGAAGGCAATGCTGCCATCCGCGCTTACAACTTCACTCAGGTGGCTACTGTTGAGAATCCTGCCGACTACACCTTCCTGGTGCAGAACCCCTGGTTCATCAAGGAGACTGCCGCACCTGACTTCGTGGACGGTGAATACATCTTCCCGAATGTAGAGAACTATACTGAGGGTAGCTCTAACGACGACCTGACCAGCGAGGGCTGGAAGGTGACGGGTACCTACACTGGTGGTGACCAGCGCCTGAACTGGCAGCGCAACCGCAGCTGCTGGAACGCATGGGGCAGCGGCATCAACGGCACCATCGCCGTAGGCCAGACCATCGAAGGACTGCCCAACGGCTACTATACCGTGAGCGCTGACCTGATTACTCAGGCTGAGTGCCTGACCGATCAGCACGTCTATGCAGAGAGTACAGCAGATAAGAAGATTTCTTCAAGCCTGACTAAGGAAGGATGGGATTCATACGAATGGGAGACCCTGAGCATGACTGCTGAGCAGAAGGTGCTCGTGGTGGACGGAGTGCTCACCATCGGTGCTGAGGGCACAGGTACTGGCAGCGGTTCGGCTGGCTGGTTCCTGGCTACCAACTTCAAACTGAACTATCTGGGCGAAGCAAGTGCAGATGCCCTGAAGGAAGCTTACGACGCAAAGGTGCTGGCTGCCAACGCTCTGGCTGGCAACATGCACTTCGCTGCCGACAAGAAGACCCTGAACGACACCATCGCCAAGTATGCCAACACATTAGACTACATCGCTGCCCTGGGTGCCCTCTCAGCTGCTATGAATGAGGCTCAGACCAGTGAGGCTAAGTACGAGGAGTACATGCAGGAAGGCAAGACACTGCCCACCATCAAGGAGAACCTGGAGAATCAGGGCGATGCCGTCTACAAGGCCGCTAAGGAAATCGTTCAGTTCGCTTACAACTTCTCAATGAACTGGATTGCAAGCGAGGCTGCTACCTACACGAAGATTGACAGCATCGTGAACTACACCAAGAGCTATGTGAACGACTATACTCCTGTCTATAACGCTGCTGACTCTGTGGCCAACGAGGCACAGGCAACAGGTAAGACTGCCCTGCAGAACCTGATGGCTGAACAAAAGGCCGTGCTGATCAGCGCAATGCAAGAGGCTAACGTGGTGACCGAGTACATCAAGGCTCTGAACGAACTGATGGCTATGGTGAACAAGCAGAACATCGTGGACGATCAGAATGCCAAGGACTACACCGCATTCATCCAGAACCCGAACATCGAGAGTGAAAACGGTTGGAACTTCGTGCGCGGCAATGGCGACAAGAACTCAACAAGCGGACAGTGGTTCGACGGTTCAAGCACCCGCTACATCGACTCTTACAACAGCAAGGACGTGACCGACGATCAGACTGGCGAAACCACTCACACGGGTCTGGTAGGCTTTAAGGCTTGGCAGCTGGTGAAGGATCTGCCCAACGGTACTTACAACTTAGGTGTTTATACACGTACTCCAGCTGAAGGTGCTTACGTCTTCACTTCAGTAGCTGCTGCTGATACTGCATTCGTTGAGATTCCTCTCGACTACTACCTGGACGAAGAGTTACAAGAGCAAGTTATTGCCAGCGACACACGCGGTCCTATCTGGGCTGAAGCTAAAGAACTCATTGATAACGGTGCTGTGTCTGAGGGTGATGCTTTGTACACCTACTACTCTGCTATCTACAATGCCAACAATGGTAACGGTCGTGGATGGAAGCATCAGGACATTAATGTTATAGTAGACAAACACGAGCTGACCATCGGTGTGAAGACTGGTGTGGCCGGTGAGAACGAGAAGGTATTCGGTGGAAACTGGTTCTCAGCAGGTGGCTGGACGCTGACACTCATCGAGGAAGGCAACAACGAAGGCTGGAACGGCCCGATTGCCGAAGGCATTGAGAGCGTTTCGAACAATGCCAATGCTCAGATTGAAGGTATCTACACCCTCACAGGTGTGAAGGCCAACAAGTTGCAGCGCGGTCTGAACATCGTGGTTCGCAACGGAAAGGCCGTAAAGGTAATGGTAAAATAAATTAAAACTTCAGGTCCTGTGCTCTCGCATGCGAGAGCACAGGACTTTCTTTTCTCTCAGAGAACTCAGAGATATCCGAGAAATCCCCCCAAAACCTCCTGGCCGCCCTTCGGGCCGCCCACCTAAGACGAAACACCCGAAAGCCCACCTTATTATAATAAAGCGCACGCGCGTAAGGCTCGGCTTCACCACATACGCCCACGGCATCCACAAAATGCCCACGGCACCTACCCAAAAAACGACAATAACAAAAAACAATATAACTAACTTCATTAAATGTATGTATAACCGCTATTATGACTTGGTCAGAAAGACCTTTATGGGGGTCGGTCTGGCCTTGATTTGTGGAGGATTCACGGCATGCAAGGATGACTACAAGCTCGATGACGAGGGAAACTATCCCACGTGGTTGGGCAATAGCATTTATGAGGCCCTAAAGGATCCTTCCTCACTTGAGAGCTCCGGCTCAGCAAAGCTCACCGGCACTTTCAACAACTATGTAAGACTGATTGAAGACCTGGGGCAAGCCGAGACACTGGGCAAGACGGGTTCGAAGACCATCTTCCCTGCCAACGACGTGGCTTTTCAGCGTTTCTTTGCCAACAACACATGGGGCGTGAGCAGCTATGACGAACTGACGCTCGACATGAAGAAACGACTGCTCTATTCCTCCATGCTCGACAACGCACTACTCGTTGAGATGCTCTCCAACGTCTCAGACGGTGCTACATCAGTGCTCAGAGGACAGGCACTGCGACACTCAACAGCCATCGACATCACAAATACCATCAATACCTGGAAAAAGGCAGATATGCCCGTCAACAACAGGTATTGGGAAAAATACTATGACAAAGGCATTCACATCGTGGCCGATGCTACCGACCACACTATGATTCACTTCACCGAGGAGCAGATGACTGCCAACAGCATCACTACCCGCGGCGACAACAGTGACTTTGAAGTGCTCACCGGTTCGAAATATGACCCTAACACGAACTCGGCTTATATCTTCCGCAACAAGATTATCAATCCCGACGTAACGTGTAAGAACGGTTACATTCACCAGATGCAGGACGTGCTCGTACCACCGGGCAACCTGGCTGAGGTCATTCGCAACAACAGCAACAGCCATCTGTTCAGCCGCATGCTCGACCGCTTCAGTGCACCGTATTATGGCTACAAGGCCAATCAGGTGACGCAGAGCTACAACAGCTATGCCCAGCAGAACGGACAAGAGCAGATAGACTCTGTGTTCGAAATGCGCTACATGAGTGCCGTTTCGCATGTGAATGCTGCCAGCAATTCGGCCAGCGGAACAAACGCAACCGATCCTAACGGCACGACCATGGAGCACCTGCTGCCATACGATCCAGGGTGGAACACCTATAACAACGGCAACATCAACACCGATATCGCCGCCATGTTCGTACCTACCGACGAGGCACTGCAGAAGTACTTCCTCCCTGGCGGCGAGGGCGAGTTCCTCATCACCACTTTCGGCACCAAGCCCAACACGGTGCAGAACCTTCCGGAGAACATTGACTCCATACCCCAGCAGAACGTGCTGCAGCTCATCAACAACCTGATGAAAAAATCATTTATCAGCACTGTACCATCCAAGTTCAGTCATGTCATGGACGAAGCTAACGACCCCATGGGCCTGTCGCTCGACGTGCTCTCGAAAAACAGCGACGGAAGCTATGATGTGAAGATAGCCAACAATGGTGTGGCCTACATGCTCAACAAGATGTTTGCACCCCCCTCACTCATCGCTGTCTCGGCTCCTGTCACGCTGAACAAGACCATGCGCATCATGAACACAGCCGTGAACGATGGTAAGAACACCTCACCCCTGTCACTGAACTTGAACTACTATGCTTACTTGCTGGCCATGAGCGCCAACTACGCCTTCTTCATCCCCAACGATGAAGCCTTCGGCAAGTTCTATGTTGACCCCACATCACTGAGCGACGACCAGCCCCGTGCCCTCCGTTTCTATTACAGAAGTGTCAGCCCGTTCGTGTTCTGCTCGCAGTGGAAGTACGACAAGGCCACCAACACTGTGACCGACTCTATCGGCACCTTGGGTACTGCCAGCTTTGGCTCACAGCTCACCGACATCCTGAACTACCACACCGTAGTGTTGGCCAGCGGCGAGAAACTGGGCAGCAACGGCAACAAATATTATAAGACCAAGCACGGCGGTGCCATCATCTTCGACGGCTCAACCGTGAAGGCCGGCAACGTCAACGTCAATGACCACATCGGTGACGCCGTAGCTCCTGTCGTATCACAGGTGCAGAAAGTGTTCAACCAGCAGAACGGTACGTCATACGAGATTGACCACGTGATTCAGGCTCCTCAGCAGTCGGTCTATCAGGTGATGAAGAACAACACGCAACTGTCTGAGTTCAACAATCTCTGCAACTGGCACTTCGACACCACTGGAGAAGAGGAATTCGACGAAGAAGACCTCATGAAGTTTGCCAGCGACCGACTGATTGAATTGACCCTTTCGAACAAAAAGCGTTATCTGTCATACAAGACCTTCCTTGAAAAGAACGGTCTTGACTATAACGTCAACTACTTCAACTCTTACAACTACACCGTCTATGCTCCTGACAACACGGCTATGGCAAAAGCATACGCTCTCGGCCTGCCCACATGGAACGATGTGAAGGCTGTGTACGACCAATATAAGGACAGCTACAAAAAGGCTGTTGACGATCATACCGACATTCCTGCCGATGTACAGGCTGCCCGCGACAAGGTACTGGCCATGATCTATGAAATCAACGACTTCGTACGCTATCACTTCCAGGACAACTCTGTCTTCGCAGACAATGTAGTTGCATCCGGTGAATATCCCACCGCCTGCTCCGACACGCTCGGTATTCGTCAGAAGCTGAACATCTCAGGTGGTAGCAACATGATTACGATTGCCGACCACAACGGACAGAGCATCAGCATCAACCCTGCTCTTACCAATCAGCTGACACGTGACTATGTGCTCAACAAAACCACACATAGCATCATGACCTCTTCGTTTGCTGTAGTCCATCAGATCAGCACCCCGCTGAACGTCCACAAGGTTGTTGCCGGTGGCAACAATGGCCGCTACGACTACAAATGGAACAACACGTCGGCCTCGCGCCTGAAAGCCTTCCGCAAGACGTATGAGAGCTACCTGTATAGAGCTTACGACGACACATTGAAATATTAAAAGAGATTAAACATTCCGAAAACTAAAAACAGAACAGCATAATGAAACGACTAATCATTTTAATATTTTCATTCTTCAACATCATGATGGCCATGGCACAAGAGGCCCGTATCTCTGGTACGGTGAACGATGCTATGGGTCCCGTGATGATGTGTAACGTGGTCGAGATCGATGGCAACAACCGTATCGTATCAAGTGCGCAGACCGACTTCAACGGCAACTTCGCCATGACCATCAAGAACGCTAAGAACAAGCTGCGTGTGTCTTACGTGGGTATGAAGACACAAGTGCTCTCCATCGGCACACGCACCAAGTTTAATATCACGCTGCAGGATCAGACCACACTGAAGGAAGTGACCGTGACCGCCAAGCGCAAGTTCAGCCAGGGCGGACTGGCCATCCCTGAGAAAGAGGTGTCGGTGGCAGCACAGACGTTCAACATGAGCGAGGTGGAAGGTCTGGCCTTCACTTCAGCCGACGAGGCCCTGCAAGGCCAGATTGCCGGTCTGGACATCGTGGCCAACTCAGGTAACCTGGGTGCCGGTACTTCGATGCGCCTCCGTGGTGTGACCTCTATCAACGGTTCGTCAGAACCCCTCATCGTGGTCGATGACAACATCTTCGACAACCCCGACGAGAACTTCGACTTCCAGAACGCCAACGAAGAGACCTACGCCTCACTGCTGTCGGTGAACCCGAGCGACATTGAGGACATTCAGGTACTGAAGGATGCCGCTGCCACAGCCATCTGGGGTTCGCGCGGCGCCAACGGTGTCATCAGCATCCGTACCAAGCGTGGTGCTCGCGGTAAGGCTGTGATTGACTACTCTGTGCGCGTGCAGGCTTCATGGCAGCCCAGAGGCTACAACCTGCTGAACGGTGACGACTACACCATGATGCTGAAGGAGATGTACTACAACCCCTCACAGGCCGCCAACGCTACAGCAAACATCAACGAGATCAACTATAACAGCTATTGGGCCGAATACGAGAACTGGAACAACAACACCGACTGGGTGAAAGAAGTGCAGCAGACCGCTTGGAGCCAGTATCACTACCTGACCATCTCGGGTGGTGGTGAGAAGGCTAACTTCCGTGTCTCAGCAGGCTACGACCACCAGAACGGTACCATCATCAAGCAGACCCTGGACCGCTTCACCACGAAGCTCTCCCTCGACTACTTCGTGAGCGACCGCATCACGTTCCGCACGACCTTCCCCCTGACCTATACGTCCAACAACCGTAACTACGACGACAACATCCTGGGCCGCGCCCAGCAGTTGGCACCTAACATGAGTGTCTATCGTCAGAATGCCGATGGTTCCAACA
>JAEEGI010008041.1_pt1 | contig 23395 bp, 16 predicted proteins | sample 8958751 | NCBI WGS metagenome assembly JAEEGI01 (sample SAMN16246545, study PRJNA631951) | gut metagenome | biome: gut microbiome; feature: rumen; material: KS-attached | host: Bos | place: Iran: Karaj | collected 2018-10 | reverse complement strand
TAAATTCGACACACGTGAGGTTGACGGTATAACGCTGATAGTTTACGACTTTGTCATTATCGGCGAAAAAGCGAACTTCAAAAACGTGTTTATCAATTCCTTCACTCAGTCGGCGTCGATTGTAAGAACAGTCTGGCTGAGTCTGTTTGACATAATAACGGGCAGGTACGGCATGTCCGAGCTTGCCGGTCCCGTCGGCACGGTCGATATTATTGCCGACGTTACTCAGGAGGCGGCAAAGCAGCACAACTTCGACAACCTTCTGTTCATAATGGCGCTTATCACTATAAATATAGGCGTTGCCAATCTTCTGCCCCTGCCTGCGCTTGACGGCGGAAGACTGATTTTCCTTATCCTTGAGGGAATCAGACGCAAAAAGATTAATCCGAAATATGAGGGTTACGTTCACGCGGCGGGATTCGCGCTGCTCATACTGCTTATGCTGTTCGTAACCTATAACGATATAGTCAGAATCATTCAGCAGCACTGAGGACGTTTATATGATTGAGAGAAGAAAATCGAAAAAGGTATATGCGGGTAACGTCGCGATAGGCGGAGACTCGAAAATAACCGTACAGTCTATGCTCAACGTACCCGCCGAGAACGTAGAGGGTAACGTTAAGCAGGCAATAGAGCTTGAAAAAGCGGGTTGTGAAATAATACGCCTTACCGTTCCGAACAAGGAGGCGGTGAAGACGCTTTATGCGGTCAAGAACGCCGTTAAAATTCCCGTCGTAGCCGATATACATTTCGACTACAAATGCGCACTTGAGAGCGTTGAGGCGGGAGTTGATAAAATCCGTATCAATCCCGGTAACATAGGCTCGGACGACCGTATCAAGGCCGTTGCTGACGCCTGTAAGCTACATAATATACCGATAAGAATCGGTGTCAACTCAGGCTCGCTGGAAAAAGATTTGCTTGCAAAGTACGGCTCTGTCACGCCCGAGGCGCTTTGCGAGAGCGCGCTGAGGCACGCTTCGCTTCTTGAAAAGTTTGACTTTGACGATATAGTAATCTCGATAAAGTCGTCGAATGTACAGACTATGACGGCGGCTTACAGACTCATAGCCGACAAGTGCAGTTATCCGCTTCACCTCGGTGTTACCGAAGCAGGCACGCACCGTATGGGTATGATAAAATCCGCGGCGGGCATAGGCGCGCTGCTGCTTGACGGTATAGGCGATACAATCCGTGTTTCGCTGACCGCCGACCCCGTATCTGAGATTGCGGCGGGCTTCGATATACTCAAGGCGGTCGGTATCAAAACCGACTGTCCGCAGATTGTTTCCTGCCCGACATGCGGCAGGACGAAAATTGACCTTATCGGTCTTGCCGAAAAGGTCGAAGCGGCGCTCGCAAACTGCAATAAGCCTATCAAGGTTGCGGTTATGGGCTGTGTAGTAAACGGACCCGGCGAAGCCAAAGAAGCCGACATAGGCGTAGCCGGCGGCGACGGCTGCGGAATGCTTTTTAAGCACGGCGAGGTCTTAAGAAAAGTTGACGAAAAAGATATAGTAGAAGAATTGTTAAAGGAGATAGAATCCCTGTAAGGGAATTGGGATATGGCATTATTTTACGATTTGTTCAAGGATTTGCGGCAGGCTCTCGCGCCTTATGACAGAGCGCTTGAAAACGCCGAAATAATTTCGTGTACCCCCGATCTGCAGGCTTCAACGCTTACGTCGGAGGTGCGCTTTAATATACTCTTGAAGGAAGAAACACTCGACACTATTGCAAAAATCATAGACGATAAATATCAGCTTGAGAGCGCGGTGATAGAGCCGAGGTTTAATAAAAATCTGCTTTCCAACAAGTATGACTCGCAGCTGGTTGAAATTCTTAAGAGAAGAATTGTCGTTGCCAACGGCTATCTTAACGGCTGCGAATTCTGTTACGGTGAAGATTTCTCGACTCTGGAGGTTAAACTTGCGGGCGGCGGCAGGGAAGTGCTCTGCCAGAATAACTGCGAGAAAATCCTCGAAAGGGTTATCAGCGAGCGCTTCGGTGTTGAGCTGAAAGTCAGCATATCTCAGCCTGCCCAGACCGAGAAGCCTTCGCTTGAGGAAATACAGCAGCAGATTGACCGTGAAATACAGACCCGCGAAATCAAGAAGACTGAGGTTACCGCGAGCGTTATCGAGGAAGGTATACCCTATTATACCGATAGCCTTCGCGTTATTTACGGAAACAAGGTTAAGGGCAGACCGGTCGAAATGTCGGAGATTAAGGATGACGACGACCGCGTTACCGTCTGGGGTAAGATTTTCAGCGTCGATGCCAAGCCCACCAGGAACGGCGACAACTACCGCATTATATTCAAGCTGACCGACTACACGAGCTCACAGACCTGCTCGATTTTTGAAAAATCGGTTTATGTAAACGAGTTGCTTGACAAGCTTACCGTCGGTTCTCACGTATTGCTTTCGGGCGGCAGGGATTACGACAGCTTCAGAGGAGAGATGGTAATACGCCCGAGAAGCATTTGTCTTGTCACACCTATCGAAAAGACCGACGACGAGCCCGAAAAGAGAGTGGAATTACACCTTCATACCAATATGTCTCAGCTGGACGCCGTTACCCCGCCCGCCGAGTTGGTAAAACGTGCAATCAAATGGGGACACAAGGCTATTGCCATCACGGACCACGGCTGCGTTCAGGGCTTCCCCGATGCCTGTGAGGCTGCAGGCGGTAAGATAAAAATTATCTACGGAGTAGAAGCATACTTTGTTGACGATATAAGCGAGCCCGAAATTCCGCTTGAATCCAAGCCGTATTTTCACCAGATTATACTTGTCAAGAATAATGTAGGACTTAAAAATCTGTATAAACTCGTTTCCATGTCCAACATCAAGTATTTCCACTATAAGCCGAGGATTCCGAAGTCCGAACTTATCAAGCATCGCGAGGGTCTTATCATAGGCTCAGCCTGCGAGGCCGGCGAGCTTTACAGAGCCATAGTTGAGGAAAAGAGCGAGAAGGAGATACTTGATATAGCTTCGTTCTACGATTATATCGAGCTTCAGCCCGTGGGCAATAACCAGTTTATGGTACGCGCACATTCCGATCCCATGTCCAAGAATCCCGAAAAGGACAAGCGTTACGATAAGATTAAGAATCTTGATGATATACGCGATATTAACCGTAAGGTTGTCGCGGTTGCCGATACGCTCGGCAAGCCCGTTGTAGCTACGGGCGACGTGCATTTTCTTGACCCCGAGGACGCGCAGTACAGAGCCATCATTATGCATCAGCAGGGCTATCCCGACGCCGATAATCAGGCACCGCTGTACTTCAAGACTACGCGCGAGATGTTAGATGAATTCTCGTATCTCGGCGAGGATACCGCAAGAGAAATCGTTATTACAAATCCGAATAAGATTGCCGATAAAATTGAGATTATGCGTCCCTTCCCGAAGGGTACGTATCAGCCGTCCATCGAAGGCAGTGAGGAACAGCTTCGTAAAATCTGCTGGGACAAGGCAAAGGAATGGTACGAAAAGGACGGCAAAGTTCCCGAGCTTGTTGAGAAACGGCTTAACAGAGAGCTTGACTCGATTATCGCAAACGGCTACGCCGTACTTTACATAATCGCACAGAGACTGGTATGGGACTCAGAGGAGCATGGCTATCATGTCGGTTCGCGTGGCTCGGTCGGTTCGTCCTTCGTTGCTACAATGGCAGGCATTTCCGAGGTTAATCCCCTCGTTCCGCATTACCGCTGCCCGAAGTGCAACTATACCGAGTTCTTTGAAAACGGCGAATACGGTTCGGGATTTGACCTGCCGAAAAAGGCTTGTCCCGAATGCGGAACCGATCTCATAAGAGACGGTCACGAAATTCCGTTCGAGACCTTCCTGGGCTTCCACGGCGACAAGGCGCCCGATATCGACCTTAACTTCTCGGGTGAATATCAGGGCAAGGCACACCGTTATACTGAAGAACTGTTCGGAAAAACTCACGTTTTCAAGGCGGGTACTATCGCGTCTATCGCCGACAAAACGGCTTACGGATACGTCAAAAAATATCTTGAGGAAACTCAGTCCGAAGACGGCAAGACGCAGTCGCCTTCCGAGAATACGGATGCATATCCCGGGGAGGAAGACGAGCTTGTATTCAAGACTGAGAAAAAGCATATTCCCAAGGCTGAGGAGGACAGACTGACGCTCGGCTGCACCGGTATCAAGCGAACCACCGGTCAGCATCCCGGCGGTATGGTCGTCATTCCCGATAATTACGAGGTTTATGACTTTACTCCCGTTCAGTATCCTGCGGACAAAACCGAGTCCGATATGGAGACTACGCACTTTGATTTCAATTCGCTTCACGATACTATACTCAAGCTTGACGAGCTCGGTCACGATGTCCCGACGCTCTATAAGCATCTTGAGGATTTGACCGGCATCCCCGTTACCGAGGTTGATGTCTGCGACCCGAAGATTATAAAACTCTGTACCAGTCCCGAGCCCTTAGGCGTTACCGCCGAGGAAATCGACTGTCAGACCGGTACGCTGTCAATTCCCGAGATGGGCACTCCGTTCGTTCGGCAGATGCTTCTCGAGGCTCAGCCGAAGAGCTTTTCGGACATGCTTCAGGTATCGGGACTTTCACACGGTACGGATGTCTGGAACGGCAACGCTCAGGACTTGATAAAGGACGGCACCTGCACGATTTCTTCGGTTATAGGCACACGTGACAGTATTATGACCTACCTTATGCACGCGGGACTTGAGCCGAGTATGGCGTTCAAGATAATGGAGCTGACCCGTAAGGGTAAGGTTGCCAAGAACGGCTTCCCTGAGGGCGCCGAAGAGGCGATGCGCAAGTGCAACGTTCCCGAATGGTATATGGATTCCTGCCGTAAAATCAAATATATGTTCCCCAAGGCGCATGCGGCCGCCTACGTTTTTGCCGCCTTCCGTCTTGCGTGGTATAAGATATATAAGCCGCTTGAGTATTACACCGCTTTTTTGACGGTCCGCGGCGGCGACCTTGATGCGGCTACCATAGTCAAGGGCAGAAAGGCCGTTGTTCAGAAAATGAAGGACATTTCGTTCAAGATGCAGAACAAGTCCGCTACCGCCAAGGAAGAGGACCAGTTTACAGCCCTTCAGGTTGCCAACGAAATGATGGCGAGGGGAATTGAACTGCTTCCGATTGATATTTACAAGTCCAAAGCGAAGGAATATATTATTGAGGACGGTAAAATCAGGCTTCCGTTCAACGCACTTTCGGGTGTCGGCGACAGTGCCGCAGAGCCTATGGAGGCTGCGAGAAACGACGGCAAGGGCGAGTTCGTTTCCATAGAGGATTTCGCCGACAGAGCAAAAGCGGGCAAGACCGTTATAGAAGCGCTCAGAGATTGCGGAGCCTTCGGCGATTTGCCCGAAAGCTCGCAGCTTTCATTATTCTGAGGAAAGAGTGATAATATGAAAAACAAAAAGACGCAGAAAATTTTATGTGCAATACTTATCGCGGTTTTTGCCGTCGGTATGTTTCTGACGGGCTACAGTGCTTCAAAGCTTGCGTTTGAAAAACACATAAAAAGAACCTTCGTGCACGATTACGCAGTTGTTTCCCATCTTGAGGAAAACAGTGCCGGAGGCGATGATTACATAATCAGCTTTAACGTTGAGGGAAACCGATATGAAAAGGTGTACGGAAACGCTGACAGCAAGACTTATATCGGCGAAACGCTTGATTTGTACTACGAGCAGGGTAATCCCGAGAATTATTATATTTTCAGCGGCAATCTCAACAAATGGCTGCTTGCCGAGGGTATAATTCTTGCATTGGCAGCGCTTATTATTCTTGCCGTAATACTTATCCCCGTAATCGTTAAGCACAAGCTTATCAGGGGCAACAAATGGGCTATGTGTAAGGTCATAAAGCTGAAAAAGGACGGCAAAAGAACCGTGCGCATCTGTTGCGACAGTTCAAAATTCAAAAGCCGCAAGGGTAAGCCCTTTGTCAGCGCTTCTGTTAAAAAGTCAGCTCTTCCCGGTAACATTAAAGAAAGCTCGCTGACGGTTTATTACAGCGAGAAAAACCCGAATATCTATTTTGTTGATACTGATAAATTATCATAAAAGGGGAAATGTCTTATGCTTAAGGAGGCAATCGGTTTAATTCTGTATGCGCTTTTACTGCTGTTACTTATTTTTATTCTCATTACGGCAGTCAGAGCTCTGTTCTTTACGCCCAAAAAGAAAAAGGGTGAGAAGATTGAGCTTACCGACGAAAAGGTGGATACCGAGCGTTATCTCAGGAATTTAAGCGACGCTATCAAGATTAAAACTATTTCAAATTACGACCGCGACAAGGTTGACTGGTCGCAGTTTGATAAGTTCCACGCTTTTCTGGAAGAGCGTTACCCGCTTATACATAAGACTATGACCAAAACCGTGATAGGCGACGCGAGCCTTGTTTTCAAGTGGGAGGGTACCGACCCCTCGCTCGACGGTATTGCGCTTTTAGGCCATCAGGACGTTGTTCCCGTTGCCGAGGGCACCGAGAACGACTGGACTCATCCCGCTTTTGAGGGCTTCAATGACGGTGAGTTCATCTGGGGCAGAGGTGCGATGGATATGAAAAACCATCTTCTCGCCGTAATGGAGAGCGTCGAGCAGCTTATAGCCGACGGTTATGTGCCGAAGAGAACGGTTTATATCTGTCTCGGTCATAATGAAGAGGTTGTTGCCGCGCCCGACAACGGCGCAAAGCAGATTGCCGCCTACTTAAAGGAGCAGGGCGTGCATCTTGAAGCGGTTATCGACGAGGGCGGCGCAATATTGCCCGTTAACGTCAAGGGCGTTCTCAATACTCATCTTGCCGGCGTAGGCGTAGCCGAAAAGGGCAGCGTAAACTACGAGGTAAGCGTTTCCGCTAAGGGCGGTCATTCCTCACAGCCGCCAGAGCATACTGCGCTCGGCCATCTTGCAAACGTTATAAAGGACATAGAGGGACATCAGTTCAAGGCGAAGATGCCGAAGTTCGTTTACGAGCTTTTCATCGAAATCGGCCGCCGCTGTTCTTATCCCGTAAGACTTATAACCTGCAATCTGTGGCTTCTCAAGCCTCTTGTATTAAAGATAATGACTAAAATTCCGCCCGCGGCTTCGCTTATACGCACCTGTACGGCGGTAACAATGGCACAGGGCAGTCCGCAGTTCAACGTTCTCCCGCAGAAGGCGAGTATTACCGTAAACTTCCGCACTATGCCCGGCGTAACTATTGAGGACGTTGAAAAGCATATCAGAAAATCCGTAAGGAAAAAGGAAAAGATAGACGTTAACTTCCTCGTCGGTAAAGAGGCGTCCGTAGTCTCACCGACCGATTCAAGAGCATTCCGCACTATAAAGGAGCTCTGTGAAGCGGCTGACGACAAGTGCCTTGTCGCTCCCTTCCTTGTAATGGGCGGAACGGACTCCTATAACTACGAATGCGTTTGCGAAAACATCTACCGCTTTTCGCCGTTTGTCGCAAGCACCAAGCTGCTTCTTTGCACTCATGCGACCGACGAAAGATTACCTGTTTCGTCATGTGAAAACGCGCTTAAATTCTTCAAACGTTACGTAAAACAAATGACAGAGGACTGATACTATGAAGAAATTTATGGATAAGGATTTCCTGCTGACCACCAAAACGGCGAAGGAAATTTATAAAAAGGGCGCCGAGAAAACGCCGATTTTTGACTGGCACTGTCACCTTTCGCCGCAGGAGATTTATGAAAACAAAAAGCCGCGCGACATAGCGCAGCTGTGGCTTGGCGGCGACCATTACAAGTGGCGCGCCATGCGTTCCTTCGGCATAAGCGAGGAATATATCACGGGCAGAAAATCGGGACACGACAAGTTTATGAAGTTCGCCGAGATGATGCCCTATTGCATAGGCAATCCGCTTTATCACTGGACTCACCTTGAGCTTCAGCGTTATTTCGGTATTTACGAGCCGCTCAACGCGCAGACCGCGCAGAGTATATGGAACAAATGCAACGAACAGATCAGGGCGGGCGGTTTTTCGCCGCGTGAACTGATTGAAAAGTCCAACGTCGCATGCGTCTGCACGACCGACGACCCTGCCGATACGCTTGAATATCACAAGCTCTTGAAGGCGGACAAGTCCTTCAAGTGCAAGGTGCTGCCGGCTTTCCGTCCCGACAAGGCGCTCAATATAGACAAGGCGACCTTTATTCCGTGGCTTGCGGCTATGGAAAAGGCGGTTGGCAGAGAGATTGACAGCTTTGCTTCGCTTAAAGACGCTCTGGCTGAAAGAATAGAATTTTTTGACAAGATGGGCTGCTGCGCGTCGGACCACGCGTTTACTTATGTTCCGTATGCCGAGGCTAAACCGTCCGAGCTTGAAGCGATATTCAAAAAGGGCGTAAAGGGCAAACCCTTATCGGTTGATGACATTGACAAATACCGCACCGCACTTATGCAGTTTTTCGCAAGGGAATACCACAAGCGCGACTGGGTAATGGAGCTTCATATCGGCGCTATGCGCGACAATAATACCAAAATGTTCCGCCGTCTCGGTCCCGACACGGGCTTTGATTCGATTGACGACAATCAGATAGCTGTCGGACTTTCACGCTTTATGGATTCGCTTGCCGTTGAGGACAAGCTGCCGAAAACCGTACTGTTCACACTCAATCCAAAGGATAATTATGTTCTGGGCTCAATGCTCGGAAACTTTCAGTCCGCGGAGCAGGCGGGCAAAATTCAGTTCGGCTCGGCGTGGTGGTTCAACGACAATTACGACGGTATGCGCGCTCAGCTGACGGCGCTTGCAAACTTAGGCGTTCTGGGTAAATTTGTCGGTATGATAACCGACTCGAGAAGTTTCCTTTCATATCCTCGCCACGAGTATTTCCGCAGAATACTCTGCGAGCTTATAGGCGAGTGGGTTGAGCAGGGCAAGTACCCCGAGGACCTGAAATTCCTCTCAAAGCTCGTTGAGGACGTTTCGTTCAACAATGCCAAGGATTACTTCGGTTTACAGGTAAAGAAATGAGCATTAAACTGATAGCCTGCGACCTCGACGGTACGCTTATGGCCGCCGACCATATAACCGTAACTCAGCGGACGTATAACACGCTTCTCAGGGCGCACGAAACGGGCGTTAAACTCGCCATAGCGACAGGCAGAACGCTGAATTTTACCGATGACGTTACTGCGCAGATACCGTTTGTCGATTACGTAATCTATTCAAACGGCGCCTGCGTTTACGACAGGGCGGCAAAGAAGAACATTTATACAAACTGTATTCCTGCCGCGCAGACCTCTGAAATACTTGAACTTCTCAGCGGCTTTGATATGTATTACAACGCTTATTACGGCGGTATGGTTTACGTTCAGGAGAATAAGATACTGCATTACAAAAACCACGACCTGCCGCAGGCTTTTCTTGAGCAGTTTATCCGCTGTTCAAACGTCTGCGAAGATATGAAAAAGGAGCTTGAGGGAAAGGACGCGGAAATAGTCGCGATGTATTCCGTCAGTGACGAGGACAAAAAACTGCTTGTCGAAAAGTTCGAGAGTATGCATCTGCATATCACCTCGTCGCTCGTTGACGAATTTGAGGTCACTGCTTCAGACGTCAACAAGGGTACGGCGATAAAGGGACTGTGCGAAGCAATCGGAATAAGCACCGCCGATGCCATGGCGTTCGGCGACGCGATGAACGACTATGAAATGATTTGCGCCGTCGGGCATCCGTACGCTATGGGAAATGCCTGTGACGAATTGAAACGTGCGGCGAAAAACACAACCCTGACCAACGCCGAGGACGGCGTTGCCGCCGCGGTGGAGAAGGAATTGGGTTTATAAGACGATTAAAAAAGCAGGAGCTTAGCTCCTGCTTTTTTGTTTGTTGAGAATTTATTTCATGCCTTTGGCTTCGATTATATCTCCGCTCGCATCCGCGTCAACCGTAAGCGTTACCGTATCGCCGACGTTGAGGATTACAACCTTTTCGGCGTTTGCGGCGCTCAGCTTGTAGTAGCTGTCGCCTTCGCTGAGCTTGAGATAGAAGTAAGTCTCGCCGCCCGTAACAACCGAACGTATTTCGGTTACTACCGCGGTTATTTCCTTGGTCTCGGGTGCGTCGGGCTCTTCAACGGGCTCTTCGCTCATCGAGTCGATATCAATGTCGAGATTGATGCCGTTCTGCTTGAGCTCGGTGGCATATTTCTCGGTGCATTCCGCGAGGTTGTAGCCGATGCCGACAACCGTCGACTGCTTGACGTTAACCATCGCGTACATTTTTACGAGCTGGCTGGAATCCTTGAGCGCCATAAAGTAGGTCGGCTCGCCGCTGATATTCAGAAGCAGCGGGAAGGTCGCCGTGTACTCATACTGCTGAACCGCGCCCTGCGCCGAGGTCATGGCCGTATTCTCAAGTGCGCCGGAAATCGCATAGTACTTCGTTTCCTTTGTACGCTGATTGAGAAGCACGAAGCCGATAATCGACTGGTCGGAGCTTATGGACGTAACGCCCGTGTACATATATACGTCGTCGTTGAGAGCGAGGTAATTGTAACCTGAGCTTGTAACCTTAACGCCCTGCTGACCGATAAGCGAGTTGATAAAGCCGTTTGAAAGCTTGCCGTAATAATTGAACTGTTCATTGAGCAGGTCTGCCGAATAAACGCGGTCAATCCACTGCCACTGTTCGTCGTTTACGGTAGCCTCGGTCGGAAGCTGCTTTCTGTCGGGATTGCCCGTCTTTACAAGCTGACAGCTACCGTCGATGGAATCAACAACCGCCGCGCCTATAACGTCAGTGCCGCCGAAAAGACCGATGGTCTTGTCGAGTATCGGAACTATCCAGTAGGGATGGCCGCTCTCGTCAATTTCAAAGCTCGGATTTCCGAACAGATAGGTCGGATATTGGAAACGCAGATGCCTTAAAAGGCTGTGATTGAGATACTCGGCAGGGGAGTATTTCATACCCTCTTCAAGTCTTACTATCTCACTCTTCTGCGTAGTCATATCGACTATGATATACGCGGGCAGACCGTTCTTTGTGTTTTTGAGCCATTTGAAAATGTCGCCGTATGCCAGCGCGTGAACCCTGACGGGCGTATTTTGATAGTTAATCTGCGAGGTGTAGGCCGAAACGACGAACTGCGAAACCATATCGGACAGGTCGCCGAGCGTTCTTACCGCGAGGTTGTTGGCTGATGTCGTATCGAGGCGCGGAACGCTTGAAAAGTCAATTTCCGCAACGTCCTCGGCAAAATTGCCGTCCTCAACCTTGAGCAGGTTAGAGTATGAATGAGCCCTGAACAGCTGTACGCCGACGAGCCAGCCGAGTATGCAAACGACTACCATAGCGGCTATTATACCAAATGGCACTTTTGCGCGCTTTTTGACGTAAACGGTGTACTCGGGATGAGTTGACAGCTTGACCGAGATAACAGTCAGTCCCACGTAGATAAGGCAGACGATGCCGATAAACATATAAAGCTCGATTGCCTTCGGGTTGAGCGCGGGTATCATAAGATAATAGGCTATTGCCGCGCCGACAAGGGTGAGAAGAATATTGATAATAATCCTTCTTGCCACGTTTTTCGGCGGGATATAAACGTCGGAAACTGTGTCGTTGCCGTTGTCCGAATCGCCCTTCTTGCCGCGTGTGAAATCAACATTGATGGGATCCATAGTAAAACTCCTTTTTTGTGATAAGGCTATTGTATATTATTATCTGTTTTATTGCAAGAATTAAATGACAAGACCTCCGTTGACGGAAAGCACCTGACCGGTGATATAATCAGCTCCCTCACTCGCGAGAAATGCGACGGCGCTTGCAACGTCATCGGGCGTTCCGAGACGGTCAAGCGGTATTTCGTGTCTTAACGCTTCAAGCTCACTTTCCGAAAAAGACGAGAGCATATCGGTTCTGATTACTCCGGGCGAAACTGCATTGACGGTAATGCCGGAAAGCGCAACCTCCTTTGCGAGTGCCTTTGTCATACCGATCATGCCTGCCTTTGCGGCGGAATAGTGCACCTCGCACGAGCCGCCCGTTTCGCCCCACATGGAGGCTATATTAATTATCTTGCCCGATTTTCTTTTTATCATATCGCCGAGCACCGCGCGCGAGAAATAAAATGCGCCCGACAGATTGGTCAAAATCATATCGTCCCAGTCGCCGTCGGTAATGTCCGTAAACAGCTTCTGCTGTGCGATACCCGCATTGTTTACCAGCAGGTCGATCCTGCCGAAATCCGCGAGAATTGCCGCGACGGTTTCGTTGACCTTCTGAACGTCCTTTACGTCACAGCGGTAAGCCATGGAGCCGTTGCCGAGCTGTGAGGCGAGCAGGCTGACCTGAGCCTCGCTGTTATTGTAAACGAGCGCAACCTTCCAGCCGTCCGCGGAGAGCTTTCTCGCCGTCGCCGCGCCTATGCCTCTGGAAGCACCGGTAATAATTGCAACTTTATTCATAATGTTCCTCCCTGCAGTGCCTGTATGATTATACCACAGATAATGCAAAAAGCACAATACAATTTTAAGTATGTACAAATAACCAAATTTAAGGCTGAATTATCGTCAATTTGACACTTTGATTTCGTTGACTTGACGGTGTCTTTTTGATACAATTATATTGATATTTTTATATCAACAAAAAAGGGAGGAATTATTTTGAAAGACCAGAAAACTATGGCATATCTTAACATGTATGCTGTTCTCGGTACGCTTGAGAATCTTTGCGAGCTTGACCCCAAGTGCAAGGAAATTCTCTCGGGTATCAAGAAGCCTGTTTCGCTCTGCTTTGACGTAAAGGACGGCCCCGCAGCCACAATCAAGTTTACGTCAAAGGGATGCAGAATGGAGGACGGAGTTAAACCCTGTGATATCAAGATTCCCGTTTCTTCCTGCGAAAAGTTCAATCAGATTATTGACGGTACGGTTACACCCGTTCCCTCAAAGGGCTTTTCGAAGATAGGCTTTTTGCTCAAGACCTTCACGGCTCTTACCGACAGACTTTCCGAGGTAATGCAGCCGTCAGAGGAGGCAATGAAGGACAGAGAGTTCTTTGAACTCAATGTCAAGTGTACATTCTACACGATAGCCGTAGCCCTCGCCCAGATAGGCAATCAGGACGAGATAGGCAAGCACAGCGCTTCGTATATGGTTGACGGCGACATACTCTTCGGTATCAAGGACGGGCCGACCGCAACGCTTCGCGTTAAGGATCACCACCTCGTAACCATCAAGCAGGCTCCCGAGAAGCCGAGAGCGATTATGAAGTTCTCCGATATCGACCTTGCCTATGCGCTCTTCACGGGCACGGCAAATGCGCTTGAGTGCGTATGTAACGGCTCAATCGAAATTCACGGTATGGCTTCGATGATAGACAATATGAACAGACTGCTCGACAGAGTTGCTCTGTATTTAGGCTAAGGAGGGAAAGATAATGAGTAAATATCCCGAATATTCCCACGAAAAAGGCAGAGCCTGCTTCGACAGAGCTCTGAAAGTTATTCCGGCAGGTATCTACGGACATCTCGGTCCCTCCGAGGGACTCTGGATTCCGATTCAGAAGTGGCCCTTCTACTCCTCAAAGGCTCAGGGCTCATATTTCTGGGATCTTGACGGAAACAAATATATCGACTATATGTGCGCTTACGGCCCCAACGTTTTAGGTTACAACGACCCCGACGTTGACGCCGCTGCCATGAAGCAGATGAAGCTCGGCAACTGCACGACCGCTCCCTCATCGGTAATGGTTGACTGTGCAGAGAATCTTGTCGACACTGTTGCATCGGCTGACTGGGCATTCTTCTGCAAGAACGGTTCGGACACCACGACGCTCGCAGTTATGACCGCAAGAGCACATACCCACAAGAGAAAGATTATCTTCCTTAAGGGTTACTATCACGGCGACTTCCAGTGGGCGCAGAAGATAGACTATCCCGGTATTCTTCCCGAGGACGTTTGCCACAACCTCGTAGCTCCGTGGTTTGATATTCCCGCACTTCAGAAGCTTTACGACGACAACGACGGCGACATCGCCGGCCTTATCGCACAGCCCTATGACCATGGCAACTTCTACGACAACGTTCCCGCAAATAAGGAATACTGGCAGGGCGTCCGCAAGTGGTGCGACGACCACGGCGTAGTTCTTATCTTCGACGACGTACGCGCCGGCTTCCGTCTCGACATCGCCGGCTCCGACCATTACTACGGAATCAAGGCTGACCTTATCTGCTTCTGTAAGGCGCTTGCAAACGGCTACAATATGTCGGCTCTCTGCGGCGGCGAGCACATGAAGAGCACCGTCTCGGGTATGACCTACACGGGCTCGTACTGGATGAGCGCAGTTCCCTTCGCGGCATGTATCGCATGTATTGATAAGATGAAGAAGATTGACCTTCCGAATCACTGCAGAAAGCTCGGCACTCAGCTTACCGACGGCCTTAAGGCGGCTGCCGCGAACAACGGCTTCGACCTTGTTGCATCGGGCGAACCGGCGCTGTTCTATCTGAGAATTGCCAACGATGACAGCCTTATGCTTCATCAGGAATGGGTTGCAGAGTGCGTTTGCAGAGGTCTGTTCCTCGCTTCTCACCACAACCACTTTATCAACGGTTCACTTACCGAGGACGACGTCAAGACGTCAATTGACATCGCCGAGGACGCCTTCAACGTGGTAAGAAAGAATCATCCGGAGCTGAAATAATTTAACTTAACATACAAAAAAGGGAGGAATTTATATGGCTAATTTAAGCAAGCAGGAATGGTTAGCGCTTGAAAAGAAAGCCCACGAGCTTCGTAAGCTCTGCCTTCAGACTACCGACTGGGCAGGCTCGGGACATATCGGCGGCGGTTTAAGCGTTATGGATTTGCTGACCGTTCTGTATCACAAGTATCTTCGCATCAAGGTTGAGGATCCCAAGTGGGAGGACAGAGACCGCTTTATCTTAAGTAAGGGCCATGCGGCTATCGCATACGCTCCCGTACTCTGCGACAAGGGCTTCAACAACATTGAACAGCTTAAGACCTTTAACCTTACGGGTTCCAAAATGGGTATGCACCTTGACTCCAACAAGGTTGAGGGTGTTGACGCTTCGACAGGTTCACTCGGTCACGGCGTTTCAATCGCAGCGGGCACTGCGCTTGCGGCGAGAATACTCGGCAAGGATTTCCTTACTTATGTAGTTACCGGCGACGGCGAGCTTGACGAAGGTTCAAACTGGGAAGGCTTTATGACCATCAATAATTACCAGCTTTCGAACTGCATCGTTTTCATCGACCGTAACCACTGCATGATTGACGGCCCGACAGAAGAGGTTATGAAGCTTGAACCGCTTGCGGACAAGATGATTGCCTTCGGCTTCAATACGATAGTTGTTGACGGCAACAACATCGGCGAGCTTTGCGACGCTATCGACGTTGCAATCGAGCGTTCAAAGGAAAAGTGCGCACCGACCTGTATTCTTATGGATACCAAGAAGGGTGCGGGCATCAAGGACATTGAGGGCGACTATCACTGCCACTATATGGCGCTTGACGAGGAGACCTTCAACAAGTATAACGACGAGCTTGACGCTGATTACAAGGCTCGCTGCGAAAGAGCAGAAAAGGAGGGCAAATAATTATGGCAGGCGGATTTGTTTATAACGCAATAGATCAGACCGAGGTTGCTACCGCTGAAGTTTACGGTAAGGCTCTGGCTGATATTATTCTCAAGGATCCCAAGGTCGTAGCTATCACTGCCGACCTCGCAAAATCAACCAAGCTCGGCGACGTTCTCAAGGTTTGCCCCGAGAGAGTTATCAACGTCGGTATCGCAGAGCAGGATATGTTCGGCGTTGCCGCAGGTATGGCTAAGGCGGGTTGTATTCCCTTCCTTTCCGGTTTCTCGGCATTTACCTCGATGAGAGCGTGCGACCAGCTTCACACCGACATCTGCTATCAGAATGTCAATGCAAAGATTATCGCTACTCACGCAGGTACATCCTTCGGTCAGGCGGGCTCAACGCATCACGCTATCGTTGACCTCGCAATTACAAGAGCAATGCCCAACCTTACGGTTATCGTTCCCGCTGACGGACTTGAAACCGCAAATGCAGTAAACGCTGCTTATGAAAACTTCGGACCGTACTACATCAGAATCAACAGAGGCTTCGACCGCGTTCTTTACGACAGTCAGGATTACGGCTTCGAGGTAGGTAAGGCTGTTGAGGTTCACGCAGGTACAGACATCACCGTTATCGCATGCGGCAGCTGCGTATTCCAGGCGAGAGAGGCTGCGAATTTCCTTGAGAATTCCGACGGACTTAAGGTAAGAGTTCTCAATATGCACACCATCAGACCTATCGACAGGGATGCTATCCTTAAGGCTGTTATGGACACAAGACGTATTATCACCGTTGAGGATCACTCGATTATCGGCGGTCTCGGCTCTGCGGTTGCAGAGGTTATGGCGGAAGCCGGCAAGGGCTGCGCCTTCAAGAGACTCGGTCATCCCGACAAGTTTGCTCCCATCGGACTTCACGAGGACATCATGTCCGAGGTCGGCATCGATGCAAACGGTATCATAGCCGCCGTACGTGAGGTTATGAAGGCTGACTTCGAGGAAGACGATAATTGGGACGACGATGTATAATAAATACATTGGAAAGATTATTATATATCGGAAAGTGAGTTGATAATATGCACGAGCAAAATGAAATATATGCAAATAAAATATTTTTCAATGCCGCTTTGCCGCTTATCAAGGTAATTGCGCAGGACGTTCCCTCGCTCAAAAAGCAGTTTAAGAACGTTCACGCGATAATTCAGGTTTCTGCTCTCGATCCCGACGCAGAGGGCGGCAAAATAGGTATGCACTTCGTAGTTAACGGCGAGGATGACTGGCTTGTTCATCTCAATGCGGTTGATCCCAAGCCGCACGTTGAGCTTCAGTTCAAGTCAATCGAGGCTATGAACGCTTTCTTCAAGGGTAAGATCGGCCCCGCCACACTGCCCAAGATGAGGGGCGTTGCCTCGCACTTCGGCGCGTTCAAGGCGTTTCTTATGACGCTTCTTAAGATGGCCAACGTTCTCGGCGCAACATCCGCTCCCGAAAAGGAAGAGGATAAGCAACTTATGGTTAAGTGTATGTTCTACCTGCTGTCAAGCGGTATCAGCCAGCTTAACAAGTTGGGCCACGCCGAGATACACGAGTGGACATCGAAGTCGCCCGACAGAGTCTATGCGCTTGCGGTCAACGACCATCCCGAGGTTGCGGCATTTATCCGTATCAAAGCGGGTAAGTCACGCGCGGGCAGAGGCGAATACAAGAGGGCAATGCCTTTCTTCACCCTTCGCTTTGATTCGTTCGACAGCGCACTTGGCATACTTCTCGGTACCGCGGATATGCTTGACTCCGTTAAGAAGGGCAAGCTTATCATGGACGGCGCTCCCGAGTTCGGCGCTCAGTTCGGTACCTTTATGCTTATGATAGGCGACCTTGCGAAATAATGTTATTTTAAGGCGGTCTCCGAAAACAACGGGGGCTGCCTTTTGCAAAAACACAGGAGAGGATATTACATTATGAAAAAGACGATAAGTATAATTCTTACAGTCGTAATGCTGCTGGGCGTTTTCAGCTTCGGCAACGTTTTTGCGGTTAATCCGACGCTTACGCTTGACGTTCCCGCTCAGGTTGAGATAACGGTCGGCGGCGACGTTCGGAGCTTTGACTTTACACCGTCAGAAAGCGGATATTACTCATTCTGCTCAATCACCAGCGACCCTTCGGCTGACACCAAAGCCGAACTTTATAAGGGCGGCACATTCTTTGCGAGCAACGACGACTCGAGCGACAATAACTATAATTTCAGAATAATTGCCGAGCTTACCGCCTCTGTCACCTACACTCTTAATACAAGGTTTTACAACGATGACACAGTCGGTGATTTTGAGGTCGTTGTCGAGAAGTTTGCGGCTCAGGGCATAAGCTATGAGCCGGTTGCAACCGTTACCGCATATGCGAATACAGACTATTATCCCGATATGACGGGCGACAAGGTTATAGTTACATTAGCTGACAGCACGGAAAGAATCTATACCGTTCAGTCGCGCAGCTATTCTCTTTACCTCTATGACGAACAGGGCCAGCCTTACGGCGGTGAATACGGACAGTTTTCTGCAAGTCCGAGCAGCAGTACCTGGGCTCTCGGCGACAGCTCGGCGGAAATTACGGTTTGCTTAGGACCGTTCGTTGACACCGCTCCCGTTACCGTAATCGAGGATCCGAAAGGGATTGCCGACCTTGAGGTTACCGTACCGTCAGGTAAGAGAATCGAGGTTATCGAGAACGTCAGCGGTTATGAAAGCGGCGGCGATTTTTACTATCAGTTCAACCCGGTAGCCGGAACAACCGCTACGGTTAAGTATGCCGACGGAACAGAGAGCACCTTCACTTATGAGGCGAACGGAAGCTTCTTAAACGAAGAGGGTTATGATTTCGGCTATGAAGGCACGTGGTACTGTGCGGCTCCCTGGAGCAAGAATGACAACAATGAAGCGGTTTTCGAATACAGAGGCGTTACGGACAAGGTTCCCGCTTACGTTATAGATAATCCCATCTCTGACTTTACATTCACTCAGGGAAGGGATATTTATGAGAATACGAACGGTTATTTTGACACGGACGACAACAGCGAGGATTATTTCTATTACAATTATTACGGCGACGAAATCGGCGCAAAGGTTACGCTTAAATATAAGGACGGCAAGTCGGTTACCTATACTCAAAGCACAATTCCCCCGTACGGCAGTACGGAATTCATCGACGAAAACGGCAATCAGCTTCCCTACGGTCTTGACTGCTGGGTTTACTCGGATCAGTACCATAATCACTGGACGGTAGGAAGCGACAACGCTGCGACGGCATGCCTGAGCAACTGGAAAATGGAGACCAAGATTACCATACTTCCCAATAACACCAAGTCGGTTGAGCTTGTTCTCGCAGGCGAATGGACGCTTGAAGGCGATGCCACACCGCTTTTAGAGCATGAGGGTAACCAGCTTATCGTTACGAACAAGGACAACTCCAAGACGGTTTATACCAAGAAATGGGACAGCAAGAATTACGGCTTCCGTTATTTTGGCGCCGACGGCAAGGCTCTTGATTTTAGCGAGTATTCCGTCTGGGACGGTATGGATGAGCAGGGAGCTTATATTCTGGCGCAGTTCAGAGGTGTTAATTCGGATAAGGTAAGAGTCGATTACAGACAGATACCCGGTGTTGCAAATATCAAATTCTCACCCATAGCGCCGATAGTTCTTCCCGAGAATCAGGGAACCGTTACAAAGACTGGCAACTGTGTTTACGATTATGATGCTTGTAAAGATCAGCTGTTTGCCGACGGCGGTGTAATGATTGTTACTTACGGCGACGGATCGGTCAAAAAATACACAACGTATTGTAAGGACAACTATTACTGGCTTGTCGGAAGCGACGGCTCGAGCATTGACTATTCATTCTTCAGTTATTACAACACCTGTAATCAGGTTGTCCGTCCGTGGACGACTTCCGAGCCCGGTAGCCTGACAATCGAATACAGAGGCGTAAAGTGCGAGGTTCCGGTAAGGATTTCTCTTGACACTCCCGGCGAGTATCCCGGCTTCCCGGACGTTCCCGAAAACGCATGGTTCTACGATGCGGTTAAATACTGTGCAACCAGAGGCTTTATCACCGGTTACAAGAACGGTAACTTCGGCCCCGCAGACGCACTTCAGCGTCAGGATTTCGTTGTAATTCTCGCCAGAATTGCAGGCGCTGACGTTTCGGGTTACACAAGCTGCAAGCTGACCGACGTTGATATGAATTCATATTACGGCAAGGCTGTTGCATGGGCTGTTGATCAGAAGATAATCGGCGGCTACGAAAACGGTAAATTCGGCGTCGGCGACAAGATTACCCGTGAGCAGGTTGCAACAATACTTTACAGATATATGCACTCACCCGACAAGGGCGATGCGGCCGCAATAGCAGGCTTTGCCGACAAGGGCAAAATCAGCGCGTTCGCAACCGACGCTATGATCTGGGCGGTTAACTTCGGCGTTATCAGCGGTAAGAATGCAACCACACTTGCACCGACCGCAACTGCGTCGCGTGCGGAAATCGCAACAATCATTATGCGTATGGACCAGAACGGTATGTTCTGATAAATCAAAACAAAAATTCACAAAACAGGGCGGGAGTACTCCCGCCCTGTTTTTGTCCGTCAAATATTGATTATAAAAAGAAAAGCGCGGGTTTTCACCCGCGCCTGTTTATTGGTTTATTCTTATTCACTGACGGGCTCAAGTACGCTGTAGCCGCCGTCCTTTCTCTTATATACAACGTTAAGCAGGTCGGTCTCGGAATTGCGGAACATATAGAACTGATGTCCCAGAAGGTTCATCTGTAAAATTGCTTCCTCAACGCTTTCGGGCTTAACGATAACCGACTTTGTTCTGACTACTTCGAATTCGGGTTCTTCATCTTCAACTGCGTTGAAAACTTCGTCGAAGGAAACCTCGTGAATTCTCTTTTCAAGGCGGGTCTTGTTCTTTCTTATCTGGCGGATGAGCGAGTCAACGCACTTGTCAAGCGCATCCTCCATATCCTGGGAGCGCTCCTGCGCTCTGAATATATAACCGCCCTTTGAGAGCGTAATCTCAACAACCTTGTCATTCTTTTCAGCCGAGGCAGTTACCTTGGCATCTGCATCCGGTCCGAAAAATTTCTCAACCTTTCTGAGTTTCTGCTCAGCCCTTTCTTTGAAAGATTCTCTGGGTGTACATTTCCTTCCGATGATGGTAATATTCATTACTACATCCCCTTTATATATTTTCAAAAGCGTCGCCGCTCTTGTTTCGTCTTTATTGTAACACATATTTTTTATAAAATAAAGACATTTTTTGAACTTTTTACTAATGAAATCTAAATTTTTTATTCAATTTATATCTATTATTCACAAAATGTTCCCGTTTGACAGCGTTGGGCAAACTGTTGAAAAAATTTTTATAAAATATCGGTATTTTTTACATAAAAGTACTTTTATTTTGCTTTATATAGTGGTATAATACTCTAGATAATGTGTCTGAATATCATCTGTTTTTATATATGTTGTGAAATTAGAAGAAACAGGGAGTGAACAGTTTTTGGAGAAGTTTGTTATTTCCGGCGGCACGCCTCTTAAGGGAGAGGTTACCGTCAGCGGTGCTAAAAATGCAGTAGTTGCCATTCTTCCCGCAACCATTCTCGCAGAGGATGTTTGCAGAATTGAAAATATACCGAACATCAGCGACGTTACGGCCATGATTAACATTCTCAATATTATGGGCGCTCACGTTAAGTATATAAACAAGAATACCGTTGAGATAGACACCAGACACATAAACTCTTATGTTGTCGAGCATGAGCTTTCAAAACAGCTTCGCGCTTCGTACTATCTTATCGGCGCTCTGCTCGGCCGTTTCAGCCATGCCGAGGTTGCGATGCCCGGCGGTTGCTATCTGGGCGTAAGACCTATTGACCAGCACATCAAGGGCTTTGAGGCACTCGGTGCCAAGGTTACCATGGAGGAAAACGCCATGGTCAACGCGCAGGCTGACAGGCTGTTGGGTAATTCTATTTATCTTGACGTTGTTTCCGTAGGCGCTACGATTAACTGTATGCTCGCTGCCGTTAAGGCGAGGGGATTGACGGTTATCGAAAACGCCGCCAAGGAGCCGCATATAGTTGACCTCGCGAACTTCCTTAATACCATGGGAGCCGACGTAAGAGGCGCAGGTACAGATGTAATTAAAATCAGAGGCGTTGAAAAGCTTCACGGTTGCGAATATACAATCATTCCCGATCAGATTGAGGCGGGAACGTATATGGTAGCCGCTGCCGCTACAAAGGGCGATGTGCTTATAAAGAATGTTATACCCAAGCATCTGGAGTCAATTTCGGCAAAGCTTATCGAGTGCGGCGCAAATGTTGAGGAATATGACGATTCAATCCGAGTCAGTATGGACCGCAGACCCGGAAAATGCAATATCAAGACTATGCCGCATCCCGGCTTCCCGACCGATATGCAGCCGCAGTTCTCAGTACTTCTGAGCATAGCGCGCGGTGTGAGCATTGTAACCGAGTCGGTCTGGGATAACCGTTTCCGCTACGCCGAACAGCTTTCAAGAATGGGCGCCGTGATAAGAGTTAACGGTAAGACCGCCGTTATCGAGGGCGTTGAGGGTCTGAAGGGTGCTCCGATAAGAGCCGACGACCTTCGCGCTGGCGCGGCGATGATGATTGCGGGACTTGTCGCCAACGGCGTTACCGAGATTGAGGAGATTTACCATATCGAGCGCGGCTATGAGGATGTGGTTGAGAAATTCCGCAGCATAGGCGCGAAAATCGAAAGACGCGAATATCCCGACGGCGACGACAAAATACAGTTGAACGTTGGTTAATAATATGGAGTCTTTCAGTCAGGAAGGCTCCATTTTGTGATTATATGAGGTGTAATTTTGAACGATAACGAAAGACTTGCCGAGCTGCTGTTCGGCGGCATTGATAAAACAGAAGAATACTTTGAAGCAAAGTACCCCGACAGAGGGCTTAAGGAGGGCGCGCGAGTTACGCGTTTCGCTCCGAGCCCGACAGGCTATCTGCATGTCGGCGGACTTTTCGGCGCGCTTACCGATATTATGACTGCCAGAGTTTCAGGCGGCATTTCAATGCTCAGAATTGAAGATACCGACAAAAAGCGCGAGGTTGACGACGGTGTTTCGGCTATACTTGACGGCTTTTCGGATTTCGGCCTTGATTTTGACGAGGGCGTTACAAAGGACGGCGAAAAGGGAGATTACGGCCCCTACACCCAGTCGCAGAGAGTTGAGATTTATCAGACCGTTGCAAAAAGGCTTGTTGCCGAGGGCAAGGCGTATCCCTGCTTCTGCACAGCCGACGAGCTTAACGAAATCCGCGCCGAGCAGGAAAAGAGCGACGTTCTTTTCCCCGGTTATTACGGTAAATGGGCGAGATGCCGCGATTTAAGCTATGACGAAATCAAGAGAAGAATCGATAACGGCGACAAATATGTTATCCGTTTCCGTTCCGACGGAGACGAGAGCCGAAAGGTCTTCTTTGACGATATTATCAGGGGCAAGATTGAGATGCCCGAAAATGTTATTGACGAGGTGCTTCTCAAGTCCGACGGCGTGCCGACCTACCATTTTGCGCACGTCTGCGACGACCATTTTATGAGAACGACCCACGTCATCAGAGCTGAGGAGTGGATTTCGTCCACGCCCAAGCACATAGCGCTGTTCAAGGCGTGCGGCTTTAAGCTGCCTAAGTACGCTCACACTCCGCAGGTTATGAAAATCGACGAGGAAGACGGCACCAAGCGTAAGCT
>JAEEGI010008036.1_pt1 | contig 23399 bp, 17 predicted proteins | sample 8958751 | NCBI WGS metagenome assembly JAEEGI01 (sample SAMN16246545, study PRJNA631951) | gut metagenome | biome: gut microbiome; feature: rumen; material: KS-attached | host: Bos | place: Iran: Karaj | collected 2018-10 | reverse complement strand
AAAATATTTAAAAAAAAAAAAAAAAAAAAATCAATATAAAGATGATATTATTGATGATTTATTAAATAAATTATAAATACAAATTAAAAATAAAGATAATAGTGAATCAGATATTTTTTATGAAATTATTGAAAAAAATGATAATAAATCTCCTTTATTTAAAGAGATATATGAAGAAATAAAGAGTTCAAAAAAATATAAAATAAAAGAGATTATAGATGCTTTTGAAAAAATAGAATTTGAAAATATAGAATTGGAAAATCTAGATAAAAAGTATTTAATAAAATTATATTGTTTTAATTTTATAGCTTTTAATTATAGAGAAAATGAATTAAAGGAAAAAAACCCTTCATTTAATAAAAAAAATTATATTCAAAATATTATAAATAAAGAATTAAATAATTGCCCTGTGAATGAGCTTAGAAAAAAAGAATATAAATTAAAATTATTAAAAGATAAACCTGATTTATTTTCTTCTATTTTTTTAGAAAAAGGAATTGGATTGAATAATCCAGATTTTTTAATGGAATTAAAAAAATTAAGAGATGAAAATAAAAAAGAAAAAAATACAAGAAAATTTCAAATAGCTCTTCAACATATAATGAAACAAATTCAAATAGGATTATTTTTATTTCATCATTTATCCAAATTTGCTTTTTTATATCATAAAGATTTAAAAATTCATAATATTTTTGTAATGAATTATGAATTAAATAAGGAAGATAATGCAGATAAAATTTATGAAAAAATATTAAATGCAACTTTTAAAATTATTGATTTTGATTTAACAAAACAATTTGATAATCATATAATTTATAATTATTATGACCCAGATAAAGAAGAAATGTTTGAAATAGGAGAAATATTATGGGAACTTATTACAGGAGAATCTTTTTATAAAATAGTTAATGGTAAAAAAATATTAAATAATAAATTAAAGAGAGAATATTACTTATGTGAAAATATTATTGATTTTTTACATCAATCTCTTCTACTTGAAGAAAAATATAGAATCAATTGTGATAGTGGTTTTATTCATCCTTTTATTTCTGAAGATGAAAAACAATTTGATAATGATAAAATATTAAATTTTGATAATATAAGTAATTATAATTTAAATTATGATAAAACTGAATTTCTTTTACCTGTTTCTCAACCTTTTTTTGTTTTAAATCCAGGAAATTATGAAATAGTTGTACATTTCAGTGAAGAATTTTAATAATATATATTTATAAATTTTAATTATATTCAATTTTTAAATTTTTTATTTAATGGAAAAAAATAATACTGAAGAAGAGAAGGACATAAATCATACCATTAAATTATTAAAAGAAAAATTTTATCAGAAAAAGGTTTTAGATATTATTGCTAAAGAATTATACGATAATTCATTTTTAATACATGTAACTTTTAAATCAAAAACTGATTTAAATTCTTTTTTAGAAGATATTTCTTTTTCAATAATGTTAATTAAAGGGAAAATTCCTTATATAAAGTGCATAACTAATTTTACTTTTCCAACATTATTTGATAATAGAAATTTATATTATAATATAATGAATGAAAATAAAGATTTAAATGATGATTCGAGTAATATTTTAGAAATTTCAGAAAAAATAATTCAAAATATTCCTATTTTTTTGAAGCAATGTTATGAAGATATTTCAATTAGAGTTTTAGTTTATTATGGAATTTATAATATTAATGAAGAATATAATATGAATGATTTTATTGAAAATAATTCTTTATTATTTTACCGATTTATTCTTATAAATAATAATGATAAAACTTCGAAGAAAAAATACTTCATAATAAGTGATATTTATATTTTAATATTTGAACCTAAAGAAAATGAAGAATCAAAAGGATATTTAAAAAATAAATTTGATATTAAACATGATTTAATCAAATTTGAACAAAAAGAATTAAATAAAAAATATAATAAAAATAGTATTTATTTCCAATTTAAACACCAAGAAATTGAAATTATTCTTTTAAATGATATTACAAATGATTCTTTCATTAAAATGTTAGAAACAAAAAAAAAATTTTTATCAGAAAGATTTGATACATTTATTCGTTATCCAAATGACATAAATAACATAAAATCTTTTAATATAAATGGAAAACTAGAAAAAATTAAAAAAATAAATTCTGAAAATATAAATAATTTAATGTCAATCATAAAATATAAAGAAAAAATTTATGAATGTAGAAAAAGAAAAATTAATCAAAATAAAGAATCAATAAATTTAGTAATAAAAGAATTAATAACATATTATGAAAAAATAATAGAAATTTTAAGTGCAAAAGGAAAAGATTTTACCATATATTTAACAAAATTAAAAACAATAATGGTTGAAGAATATTAAAAACAAAAATTTAAAAAAATATATTTAATTCAATATATTTTATTTTAGATTATAAAAAAATTAGTTAAAAAATAAAAATAAAAACATCAAAAAAAAAATAAAATATAAAAACAAAAATGAATTTAAATTTGTAAAAATCAAAATATGAATCAATTAAAATTAATATGAATATGAGTAATAAAAGTTTATATATAATATCAAAGTACTATAATAAACCAAGAAACTCAAAATCCAAATAGTTATATAATTGGAATAGAAAATATTGAAATAGTAAATGAAGGTTTATCAGCATTAATGAATAAAATGAAATATATCAAAAAGAATAAAGTAAGAAAATGATGTTTAAAATTAAAAAAAAAAAAATTGAAAACTTTACAAGGAATAAATATAGTAAATCAATTATATTTTAAAATAACAGATATTAGAAGTTATATTTTAAGTAAAGTTCAAACTTTAAATAAAAAAGTTGAAAAAATTAATTTCTTTTAAATCATAATAATCTAATTCATTAACAGCAAATTCAACATTCACTACAAATACTTAATATACAGTCTAAACTACAAAAGAATTTTATGAAAATAATATTTTTGGAAATAACAATAATAATGATAATATTTATAATAATAGGAAATTTTTGTGGTCCTTATATAAAAAATCAAATTAAAAATAATCCTAATAATTTTTATTAAAAAGTTTTAAATTTATATTTCTTTAATATGAACAATTGCTTACCTTGAGTATTATATTCTTAATCTTTTTACATACAAAATCTTCTTTCATTAAATTTTTCATTTCATTTTACCATTTCATATTAATGATATTATACTCAATGAAGAAAAATATTTTTTCTTTTTCTAATAAATATAATTTATTGATTCATTAAAAAAGTGACTTGAAATTGAATTATAATTTAATTTAAGAAATAATATCATTCATTTAAAATTTAAACTTTCATTTTTTATTATTCTTCTTTTATAGAATTAGTTAAGATTATAAAAAAAAATAAATTACAAAATGAAACAAATCTTTTTAGTATTTTCACAGAATAATAGTTGTTTTTTTGGAAAAATTTTTGTTTTTTTTTGAGATATAAAATTTTTTAATAAGTAAAAAATTTTTTTTGTATTTTATCAGGCTTTTTAAAAAATTCTCATAAATAAAATCACGAATTAAAAATCAATTAAATAAAATGGAATCTAATCCACAAAAAATAGAAGAAGAAGATAAAAAAGAAGAAATAAAAAAAGAAGAAGAAGATAAAAAAGAAGAAATAAAAAAAGAAGAAGAAGATAAAAAAGAAGAAATAAAAAAAGAAGAAGAAGACAAAAAAGAAGAAATAAAAAAAGAAGAAGAAGAGGAAGAAGAAATAGAAGAAGACTTAGTATTATTAAACATAAAAATAAATGAAGGTTTTGCAACAACAGAAATGATACAATGTTATAAAAATATCTCTAATAATCCAATAGAACTATCATTAGATATACCTCTTCTTCCAGAAGTTCAATTAAATAAATTTATAGCAATAATGGATGATAAGAAATATATATCTAAAATATTACCAAAAGAAAAAGCAAAAGAAAAATATAATGATGCTATTGCTGAAGGAAATACTGGAATAATATCTAAATATAATGAAAATTCAAATTCTTATAAAATTCAAATTGGAAATTTATTACCTAAAAAAATAATTAAATTAAAAACTTATTTTTCACAATATTTAACTTCAAAAGATATGGGTTTCTGTTATACTATAATGGAAGATTTTCCTTATTTTATTGTTAATAAGTATTCTTCAATAAAAAGAAAAAAATTAAAAGCTAAAATTGAATTAAATACTTTTTCTAAAATATTAAGATTAACAACAAGAGAATTAAATTCTACAGAATCTTATTCAAGAGAATTTAATGATAATTTCACTAAATGTAATATTACTTATGAAAATAAAGAGATTAATAATAATTATCAATATCAATATAATATACCATTTTCTATTATTTTTAGAACTGAAAATTCATATGAATTAAATTTATTTTCTCAATATAATCCTAAAAAAGATGAAACAAGTTATATTTTAAGTTACTTATATTCAAAAAATAATTCATCTAATAAAATAATTAATAATGATAATTTTCCAGATGAAAGAAAAAATATTTCATATATTGATTTAATTCATAAAAAAGAAATAAACTCAAATCCAGGTTTATTTATTTTTTTGATAGATCAAAGTGGTTCAATGAGGGGAAAACCAATTGAATTAGTATCTGAATCTTTGTTAATTTTTCTACAATCTCTTCCTAAAAATTCATATTATCAACTAATTGGTTTTGGAAGTACTTTTGAAAAATATAATAGCACACCAGTTTTCTATAATAGAGAAAATGTCAATGAAACTTTTAACTTAATTAAAAAAATTTCTGCTAATAAAGGAGGAACTAATATATCAAAACCTTTAATTGATATATTTAAAAATTCTTATGATGATTATAAAGATATTCATTTACCTAGAAATATATTTTTATTAACTGATGGTGAAGTTGATGATAAAAAAAAAACTCTTGATTTAATTTCTCAACATAATAATAAATTTAGAATTCATGCTTTGGGAATTGGAAATGATTTTGATAAACAATTAATTGAAAATTCTGGTAGATTAGGTAAAGGAAGTTATAATTTTGTCAAAGATATTAATAATATTAATGATGTTGTTATTAAAACTTTAAATAATTGTATGATTAATTATGGAATTGAACCTTCTTTTAAATGTCAAAATAATATTATAATTGATTCTCAACCTATTAATGATATTATTTATGAAGATGAAACTTTAGTTTATTCTTTTATAATGAAAGGTAAAGAAGAAAAAGATATTGAAATTAATTTTAAAATAAAAGATAATGAAGCTGAAATTGAAGATAATTTAATAATAGAAAAAGAAAATATTCATAAATTAAATGAAGGAGATTCCTTAGGAAAAATAATAATAGGAACAATATTAAAATATAATAATAATATAAGTGAAGAAGAGGAAAAAAATTTAGCAAAAGAATATCAAGTTTTAACAAAAAATACAACATTATATGCAGAAATAGAAAACGATGAAACAATAAATTCAGAAATGATAACACACTCAAACATAATTGATGAAATTAAAGATATAAAGGATGAAATTCAATATTCCTATAATTACTATCATTCTTATGGTTCTAATCTTTCAAATCAATTAAAGATGCAAGATTTAGCGTGTGAAAAGAAATCTTATCCTGACGATTGTTTATGTATGAGCCGTCCGATCAAATGCTCTATGAAAAAATCATCGGGACTTCCTTCTTTAGGTATTGGAAAATTTTTTGGAGGAATTATTTCAAATATTTTTTCTGGTAATGATAAAAAAGAAACAATTTCATATGCTAAGTCTTCAGCTCCAAAATCTACAACGACAAAAATTTTGAATAATAAAATAAATAATAATAATAATGATGAACAAAAGAAATTTAGTTTAAATGATATGATATTAACTCAAGATATTATTGATGGATTTTGGGATGAAAATAAACATACTAAATTTATTTTAAGTAAATATCAGAAAGAATATAATAAAATTGAAAATTATTTGAAAGAGATTAATTGCAAAGAATATAAAAATATGGCTGTTACTTTTATTATTTTATATTATTTAAAAAAAGAGGAAAGTAGTAAACTTCAAAGTTATATGATTATTATCAACAAAGCTGAGACCTTTTTAATAAATTGTGGAATTAGTTATGATACTATTTTATTAAATAACAAAATTTAAATTTATTATAACTTTTATTTTATTGCATTCATTTTTTAATTTTCTTTGAAATATTGTTTCTTTATTTATTTAAGCATAATTATGTTATCTTATAAAAATAATAATTTTATTCTTCAAAATAATTTGACAATAAATTAAATAATATTAATTATTTAATAAAATAATGAAATAATATAAAGATAAAAACCATTTTTCACGAAAATGTATTCAAATTTAAATAAAATATGGTATTCAATATATTTTACATGTATTCCTATAGTATGGGGAATAATATATATTATAGTATCATCATTCACTTCTTATTTTGTTTATAATAATAAAATCTTATCAAAATTCCCTTTTTTAAAATTTTTAATCTCTCTAAATTTTTATTTTTGTGCTTTTATGACATTATTTTGTCACATAAAATCAATGTTAACTAATCCAGGAATAATAATAGATAACACGGTAAATCGTTTAAAAAAAAATGAAAAAACTTTTTGTAAAAAATGCAATAAATTTCGACCTTTAAGAGCTCATCATTGTTCAACATGTGGTAAATGTATATTAAAGATGGATCATCATTGTCCTTGGATTTTTAATTGTGTAGGATATTATAATCAAAAAACTTTTTTTTTATTTTTATTCTATGCAACTTTAGGTGATTTAATAGCTTCTCCTTGTTTAATAATTAATATATTTACTAAAAAATTCTTATATTTACTTTTAAGACCAATACAAATTATTGATATGGAAAGTGATAATGTTACTTGGAAAATAATTAAAGAAATTAAAGAACCTTTATGGATTATTATTTCTTCTTGTTTAGCTATTTCTATTACTATTTCCGTTGGAGGATTATTATTGAATCAAATTATTTGTATTATGAAAAATATTACTAATGTTGAATATACTATTTATGAAAGTGATGAATATTGCCCTTATTATGCTTATAAAGATAAATTTATTATGTTTAAAAGTGTTTTGGGATTGAAAGAAAAGTGGAAATGGTTTTTTCCTATTTTTGAAGAAAATAAATTTAATGGAGGTTATACTTTTGATACGCCTTATAAAAGAATTGTGAAAGAAAAGAAAAAAAATGAAGAAAAAGATGATATGAATAAATGGTTTTGTTGTTGCTAATTGATTTTTAAATTTTATTATTTGTTAAATATCAAAAAGAATTAATTTAAATTATATTTTTTTTTACAAAATTTAATTTTAAAATTTAAAGATGAATGGTATTGATTTAGGAAGAGAAATTGATTCGGTATTTAATGAATATAATATAATTAAAAACCAAATTAATTCAGCAAAGAAAAAAAATCCTTATCTTTTAAGAAATAATTCATATAGACTCCCAATTAATAGAATAAATCAATCTGAAATAATAAACAACAATTTAATTTATAACGATAATTCTCCTTCTTATATTAATTCTGAAAATAGAGTTTTAGAAGAATTTAAAAATGTTTTAAGAGATGCTCAAAATTTAACTAATGATATTAATTTAAGTCAAAATTTGAGTGAGGAAAATTATAATAATTATAATAATTTTAATGGAGAAATTATGAAACCTTTAAATATTGATTATAAAGATGATTATAGTATATCTAAAAATTCTTCTGATCATTCGGTTGATAATTATGATGATGCTTTTGATTTAGAAGATTTTTCTGATGATATCAATATTTCAAATGAAAATATTAGAAATAATAATTTCAATGATAAAAATTTGTATTTAACTTTTCCTAAAAGTAACAATAATCAAATTAATAAAGTAAATGCCTTAAATAATAATAAAAATTTAAATAATAATGATATTTATGATGCAATATCACTTCCAAAAGAAATTGAAAAAATTAATTTAACAAATAATATATTAAAGCAATCAAACAATGAATTAAGAAATGAAAATAAAATTCTAGAAGTAGAATTAAAAAATTATCAAAGTCAAACTAAAAATTTATCAAAAGGAAATTCAATATTTTCAAAATTTGATAATAACCTTCAAACTTTTATTATAAATATAAAAGGAAATTTAAAAGAAACAATAGATAATAATTTAGAAATAATGGACACAATAATATCATTGGAAGAAAAAATAAATAAATTTAAAAATGAAAATCAAGAATTATATAATAAATATGGAGAAAAATTAATAGAAATAGAAAAAATAAGTAGAAAAAATGCAGAAATTGAAATTACTAATGAGCAAAATGAAAAAAATTTAATTTTACTCCAAGACAATAACAATGAATTAAAGGAAACATATGAAAAATTAAAATTAGAATTAGATAATTTAATTTCACAAGAAAAAGACTTAAATTTATTAAATGAATCATGTAAAACAAGAAAAGCAGATAATGATGAATTAATAAAAAGATTAAAAATGACAATAAATAAATTAAATGGGGAAAAAGATGAAATATATAATAAAACTTTAGAAGGAAATAATATAATAGAAACAGGAGAAAATGATTTAAATTCAAAAGATTCTCAAATAAATCAATTAAATGATATAGTTTTAAGAATAACAAATGATCAAAAAAGAATTAATCAAATTAATGAAAATATGAAAAAACAAATTGATAATAAATATGAAGATAAAAAAGATTTATTATTAAAAGAAAAAGAATTTGGAAATCATCTTCAAAAGATTTTAGAAGAAAATGAACAATTGAAAAAAAATTTAGAAGAAAAAGAAAATCAAATAAAAGATTTAAAAGAAAATATAGAGAAAGTTACAAATGCTTTAAAAAAAGGAGAAGATATATCAAATTTAAATATAAATAATTTATTAGAAGAAGATGAAGAAGAAATTTTAAAAAGAGAAAACAATGATAAAGAAATGGATTTAGAAATAAAAAAAGCTTTAGAAGATAATATAAAAAAAGATAATGAAATAAATGAATTAACTAAAAAATTTGAAGATTTAATTCAAAAGAAAGACGATGAAATAGCTAAATTACAAATTCAATTAGGTGAAAATCCTTTGAATAATAATGAAGTTGAAGGTTTAGAAAGCATTGATTTAAATAATAATTTAGATTTGGAAAATCATGAAGAAATTGATACTGATATTTTAAACACTGAAAATGAAAGAGATTATAATCAAAATGATTATTTCAATCATGAAGTAAAAATTAAAAATAATAATAATTTAGAAACTGATGATTTAGATGGAGAAAATTTAAATAATTATTATTTAGAGAATAATATTAATAATAATTACAATGATTAAGAAAAATATTAATTTAAAATAGTTTAAAAAGAAAATTATTTTTGAAAATTTCATTAAATATAAAAAATAAATATTATTATTAAATCCATCAAAATAAAAATCTTATTTAAACCAAAATAAAATTACAAATAAAAAAAATAATTCAATTCAATAAAAATGTCAAATAATGAATATAAAAAAAAAAGGGAAGAAGGATTACAATTTTTAAATTTGTTTGACAAAAATAATTTTGCATTAATTAATGATAAAAAATTAAATCAAGCAATTCCATTGTTTCAAGAATCAATAAATAGAGCACCAAATACTGAAGAAGCATATGACTCATCAAAATTACTACAAGATACTTTAGAAAAATTATTATCGATAGTAGAAAAAGATAAAATAGAAAATCATGAAGATATTTTTCGAAAATATATATATTATTCAAGTAAATTAATGACTGTTTTAGCAAATAATATGAAATATTCTCAACAAACAAAAGACAGTAAAGATGATTTTTATAAAAATATTGCTGTTAATATTATTAAAGAAATTCCTTTAAAAAATATAGGAAATACTGCTTATGAAATGATTGGACATTTTTCCCCTTTTCAAGAAGCTTATTATGAATTAATTTCAAGTTTAATGAGACACTATTTCAATTATGCTTTAAACTTATTTGAGAATAAAAAAATAATACCTTCAAAAAATTTCTTTCTGTCTGTTTTTGATGTTCAAAGTAATTACAATATTGATGCTATTACTTTAGATAAATTAAAAATATCCAAAGAAATAAAAACAGAAATAGAAGATGTTATAGAATCTTCGAAATTTTATATAAATAGAATAGATGCAATGATTGAATTACAAAAAGGAGATGAATTATATGAACAAGGAATAAATGCAGAAGAATCAATGGATATGGATGATATAAGAGAAGCTTTAACATGTTATAGAAATGCATTGAATGAAATAAATAAAATTAAAGAAAATAAAGATATTGAATTAGAAGCAATTTGTTATTCTCATATTGCGAAAATAATGTATAGAATATTTAAGAATAAAAAACAAAACAATAAAATTAAAAGTTATGTTTTAACAGCTGTAAATTTAGGTATAAGTTTAGCTCCTAAAAATGTTGGAAAAGAAAAATGGTATATTGATGCTACTAATATATTACAAGATATAAGAAATGAAGAAGCAAGAGAAGAAGAAAGAAATGATGATCAATATAGAGAAGAAATGAAAAAGAGAAAACAAGAAATATTTAATGAATTATATGCTAAGAAAAATGAATCTAATTTAGTTTTTGTTAAATTTATTCTTGAAAAATATCCTTATAAAGGTTATAAAAATAATGGTAACATTGAAGAAGAGTTTTCTAAAGATAATAAAAATTTTCTTAAAACATTAACTGTTAAATATCATCCTGATAGATATCCTAAAAATACTGAAGAAGAAAAGGAAATTTATACTATTATTCATGAAATTTCTTCAATTTTAAACCAAATGTATTCTATTTATGATGATTATCAAAGAAAAGATTAAAATTAAATAATAACTAATCTAAACAAAAATTAACTGTTTTTTAAAAAATTTTTTTTAATTTGTACAAATATATTATATCTTGTTTACTAAAATTTATTTGATTAAATATAAATTATAGTTTAAATTTTTCAAAACATAATTGTCATTCAAAATTTAAACTGAATATCATTAAACAAAGGTATTTATACAAATTTATTATTAAAATATTTCTTCTTTCTCCTTTAAATATTCAAAGTTTAAATATATAAAAAAATAAAAAAAATAATATAAAAACATAATAATCAATAATATCTAAGAAATATATTATTGATTAATAATAACATGAAAAAAATTACATTATGAATATCATATAATATAATAAAATATAATAATTCTATGAACTATAATATTAAAAAATTACTTCGGAAAAATTTTATCTTTAAACAATGCAAAAATAACTCCGCAAATAGCAAAAACAACAAAAAGAATCATCCAAACTATACAACATATAGTTTTTTTATTTTTTTTTTGATTTTCAGAAATTTCTTTAATATCTTTTAAACCCTTTTCTACATTTTTATCAGTTTCTTGAATATTTTCTTCAATACTATCAATCATTTCTCCTTGTTTTTGAACATTTTCATTCATTTCTTTAGTTAAATGATTGACTTGAGCTGCGATTTGTTGGATATTCAATAAATCTTTTTTTCTATTTTCTAAAAAGAGTGAATTACTTTCTAATTTATTTACTTTTATTTGATCCATTATATTATCTTCAAATTTTAAGTTCGAATTTGAATTACTTTCATTTTCTAATGAATTTAATTCTCTATTTTTAATTTCTAAATCTTGAATTTTTCTACTTATTTTTTTTTTTAAATCTTCTAAATCATGATCTATTTTCTTTATTACATTTTCTGCTTTTTGCTTTAAATCTTTATTATTTATTGAACCTAAGTTTTCTAATAAATTATTTTTCATAAGAATGATTTCATTTTCAATATTATTATATGATTTTATATTTGGGATTATTTGTCCTTTTTTTTCTGATATTCTATTACCTCGAATTAAATCATGTAAATCTTCTATAACTTTACTTTTTTTTTTCAATTCCACAAATTTTTCAGATAATCGTGTTATTTGATTTGAATATTGTTCTTCTGATAATGTAGGCTATATTTAATTATTTTATTTTATATTTTTATTTACAACTAATGATTCATTAAAATCATCTTCTTCAAAATAAGCCATTTAATGTATTGGATTTGAATAAAATAATTTATTTAAAATAATATATTTCACAATTAATATGTTTCTTTTAACAAATAAATTAATATGAAAAGTAATAATAATATATTTATTTTTTTAAGATTAAATGAATGAAAAAAGGGCTTTTTACTTTAAATTTTTTTCTTTATATTCAACAATTTCATTTTTCTTAAAATATAAAGGAACTCTTTTTGTAAATTATTCAATATAATTTTCCATTTTTTATTATCAATAGATATATATTAATTATTACTTTCATTTTTTTTGATTGGAACAATTAATATCAACAAATATTTTGTGGAATATAAAGATATGAAGAAGAGAATATAAAAGTTAATAAAAAGATTAAATCTTTTTTTTAATTTGATTTTTTAATATCATAAAATAAATATTAACTTAAAAAAAAATAATCATAGATATAAAATAAACAATAAAAAAATGGAAAGTGATAATCCTGAATTTACCTCATATAAAAAGTTATTAATTTTCGGAGGAAAAGAAGTAGGAAAAAGTACTTTAGTCAAAAAAATGGAAAAAAATAAATACGAAGATAATTATATATCATCACAACGTAAAATATATTTTATATAATTCCCAATAAATAAATATTTCAAAAAAAATAGCAATAATCTCAACAAGATTAAGTACAAAAGTTCAAGATCAAAAAAATTTAAATTTAGATGTTTATGAAATCTCATTACAAGAAGAAGAAATTTCAGAAAATCAAATAACTTTATATAAAACAATGTTATATTATGCCCAATGTATATTATATATGGTAGATATATCTAATTCAGAAAGTTTTAATATAATAAAACAATTAGTAGCTTTATTAAAACCAGATGAATCATATATAACAAATATATTAGTATTAAATAAAAATGATAATGAATCAGGCAAACAAGTAAAAGATATTGAAATTCAAGAATTTTTAAATTTAAACAGTAAATTTTCTAAAATAGATATATCATTAAAAAATTCAGATAATTACCTTTTATTATTAAATAAAATAAATGAAAGTTTAAATAATCCTGTAAATAAGATTCTTCCACCAAATATAGTATCAGAATGTATAACAAATAATAAAAAAGCAACATCAAGATTAATATCTCAAACAACAATAAGAGTAGTATTATTAGGGGATTCAATGGTAGGAAAAACAGCATTTTTAACAAGATATTTTAAAAATACATTTATTGAATCTTTCTTATCAACAATTGGAATAGATGATGAAACAAAATTTTTAAAAATTAATAATGAAAAATGTAAATTAATTGTATGGGATACAGCAGGACAAGAAAGATTTAGATCATTACCTAAAAAATATTATCAAAATGCAGATGGTATATTTTTATTATATGATGTTACCAAAAAAGAAACTTTTAAAAATGTTTCTTCTTGGATGAAAGATATACAAAATAATGCTAATAGAGGAAATGATGATATATCTTCTTCTATTGTTATTTATTTATTAGGTAATAAAATTGATATGGATGAAAGAGAAGTTAATAAAGAGGAAGCTCAAGCATTAGCTGATGAATTAAGAATGAAATATTGTGAAATTTCTTGTAAATTAAATATTAATATTCCTGAAGTTATTTGTAGTATGATTTGTGATTGTTTAAAAAAAACCAATAGTGCTGCAGGATTTTCTATTCAAGATGGTGTTAAGAATAATAATGCTGGAGGAGGATGTTGTTCAAAAAGAAAAACAGAATAAGGTTTTTTGGTATTTTTATTAAGAAAACAATTATTTTTTTTAATTTTTTTAAGTTTTTTTAAAAAAAATAAGTTAGTTATTCTTTGTTTCGTTGAATAAAAATTAAAATCAATAAAAAAATTACAAGTTTTTTAAGTTATCATCTGTAAATTTTAAATTTGTATTATATTTAAAAATACATTCTTCAATGAATAAATTAACACATTCATGAAAGCAAATAAAAAATAATATATCTACATTTTATAAAACAATTATAATTTAAAATAAACAATCAAACCTGATAAAAATAAAAAAAAAAAAGTAAACCCAATAAAGATTAAAAATCAAATATTTTAAAAAACAAAGCATTGACAATGAACATCTTTATTAATTTTATTTTTTTTCTTATTTTCATTATTATCATCATTATTAGTATCATCTTTAGTATCTTTAATATTATTAAAAGAACTATCACTATTTCTTCTTTTATCTTTTTTTCCAATAGTATTATTACTATGATTTTCATTCATATTATTATGATTATCCTTTAATTTATTTGTATAATAATTTCTAGAAGACTTTGATTTAACATTAATGTTTTCATCTAAATAATTAATCCCATCATTCCAATCAAATAATATTCCTCTTTTATTATTGTTATAATTCATATATTTAACATTGCAAATTTTCTTAAGAACCATTTCAAATAATTCAATTAAAAAATTATAATTAGGATCTTCATCGAATTCTAATTGTTTAACATAATTAAAATAATTTTTAAATTGCTCAGGAAATCCAAAGCATAATTCATCAATACTTACAACTTGTTTCATATTTCCAATTCTTTCATAATGTTTTTCATTTTCTTTAACTTTAATACCCTGCCAAGGTAAATTTCCTCTTAAAAAATACATTAAAACATAACCAATACTTTCTAAATCATCTCTTCTACTTTGTTCATTTCCTAAATGAGTGTATATTGAACAATATCTTGCAGTTCCTGTCATAGATTTTCCTAATTTAAAAGGTATATGAATTCCATTTGAATTTATATATTTTTTTGCTAATCCAAAATCTATTAAATATATGATATCTTTATTCTTATTTTTCCCTATCATGAAATTATCTGGTTTTATATCTCTGTGAATTAACTTTTTTTCATGAACATGTTTTATTAATTTTAAAATATCTATTGCTATTGTACATACTGTTTTTAAGGAAAATTTCTTATTGCGATCTTGAAATATTTCATTTAAACTTTTTCCTAATAATTCCATTGCTAAAATATTGTATCCTTTTAATTTCCCAAAATTATATATTTGAGGTATTCCTATATATCCTTTTAATATATTTAATTTATGTGATTCAGATTCTAATAATCCTATTTGATTTTTTTCATTGTTTATTTCTGTTTTTATTGCCACTTCTTCTTGATTTTGAATATTTATTGCCATGAATACTGTTCCAAAAGAACCTTTTCCTATTTTTTTTTCTATTTTAAATTTATCGAAAACTATTTCATAAGGAAAATTATTTTCACTTTCATTATTATTTTTGCTATTAGACATTTTAATGTTTTTGAAATTTGGAGGATTATTATTATTATTATATAATTTATTTTTTATTTTGAGATGATTTTTTTAATATTCATTATTTTTATTGATTAAGATTTTTTAAATTGAAAAAAAGGTTTTATTTAAATAATTAATATTTAAATATTTACTCTAAATAAAAGGTATGTTCTTAATTTTTTTGTAAAAATCTAATACGATTAAATGTACATTATATATATTTTTTATATTTATATTTTTTCTTTTTTTTATTATGTAATAATTCAAAATTTTATTTATTTGTTTTTTTTTAATATTTTATTAATTAACTCATCATGATTTTTTTCATTTCTTGAGGTTAAAGGATATTTCTTATCATTTATCTTTTTCCTATATTTCTCTAATATAATAGATTTAGAATCATGATTTATAGTTTTCATAAAATCATAATTTTTTTCTTTCAACTTTTTTGGAGTTAATCTTCTTGTAGATTTAGAATATTTAACCTCAGCTAAAGGAATAACTAATTTTTTCTTAGCTTTATTAGTATGAGAACTTTTTAAATTAGTTAATAAAGATTCATTAATTTCATTTCTAGAATAAATTTTTTCATTCCCAATATTATTACTACAATTAATATTAATATTAACACTTGAATTACTATAATTACCATTATTATCATGAATAATTGTATTAGATTGTTTTTGAATACTTATATGAACATTATTACCTTTTAAATCATATGAAATTTTATTATCTTTTTGATTACTTATTATTCTTTCAGAATTTGGATTTTTAGATTTAAATAAAGTAGAATATTGACTTATTTGATTATTTGATATTGGAATTGAAGGACCATTATTATGAATAACATTCCTAATATTATGATATTTATGTTTAATATTATTTTTATTAGAATGTAATACTGAATTTCCTTTATGTAAAGAATTAATGTTATTTGAAGTTTTTTTTGTTAAAACTGATTTATTAGATGTTATATTATTATTATTATATGTTAATTGTCCTATATTTAAATTTAAATTTATATTATATATTGAAGAAGTTATATTATTATTTGTTATAAAACTACTTGGTGTTGTTTCTGTAGGTGTAAAATTTGGTGAAGTTATTAATAATTTATTTACTAATATTTTCTTATTTGTTGTATTTATTGTATTTTTCTTTTCTATTGTTTTATTTGAAGATATTTTACTAAATTTATTTTTTGCATTTATTTGAATTTCTAAAGTATTTTTTTTCTTTTGATTTTTTGAATTTCCTTTTGAATTATTTGTTTCTCTTCTACTACTTGTTTGAGAATATTTCATCATTTTTATCATTTTTTCTATTGACTTATTTAATTTGTTTTTTTCCTTTTTTTTAATTTGCTTTTTTGAATTTGATAATCTTGCTGAAATTGGTATTTGATCATTTAATTTTTTATTAATAATTACTTTTTTAACTTGTCCAACTGATTTTTTTATTATTTTTTTAGTTTTTGTATTTTTATTTTGTGATTTAGTATTTTCAATTGATTTCTTTTGTCTATCACTGTAAGTTATTTTACTTGATTTATTATTTTTTATTTTATTTTTATTATTATTATTATTTTTATTATTTAAGATGGTGTTTTTATTATTATTTAAATTCTGAAAGTTTAATTTTTTCACTTCTAATATTTTTCCAATTTTTGGAATAATAGTTTTATGAGAATCTTCTATTTTTTTAATTAAATTATCTTTTAAATCATCTTCTTTAATTTGTTTATCAAAATCCAAATTATCACTAAATAAAGTATTATCAAAACCAGAATTATTTAAATCATAAGAATTATTTAATTTATTTTTATTATTTTTATTATCTAAAATACTTTCATTATCATTAACAACAAAATCAACAATTTTTTCTAAATCTTTTAAATTATTATTATTATTATTATTTTCATGAATTTCAGTTTGAAGAATACTAAAAGAATTAGATTCATAATTAAATATAGTAGAAGGATCAACAGTCATAGTTCCAGAAACATCTTTAGAATTAATTATTTTTTTAAAATCTTTAGATTCTTCTTTTTTTTCACTATCATCATTATTATCTTCCATTTCTTCAATCATTTCTAAATATTTTTTCTTCTTTTTCACATTTTTAATCATAATTTTAACTAAATCATCTAAACAAAAATAAACTGGAGGAAATAAAGTATATGTTTCATAATAATAATTTATTTTTGGAAGTCTATTTATTGATTCATGAAGATAATAAAATCTTTTTAAAAAATCACTGTTTTCATCCCATAATAAATAATTTTTAAATTCACTTACTATATGCTTATTTTCATCATAAATTATATCATTTATTATTTTTTTATTATACATATTTTCATTAACACTATATTTTCTTAAATTAAATATCATTTTTTTCTCTGCTTTTAATATTATGTTTATTTTGGTGTTAGTGTTTTGTTTAAATATTTTTTTATCTTTTGAATTATTTGACATTAATTGTTTATTTGAAGATTGATATTTTAAAGAAACTTTATTTCTTGAATTTTGATTTATTGTTCTTCCAGAATTTAAAGGTAAAGTCTCTTTAATTAAATTTTTTGGTTTTAATTCTCTTGCAGATTTTAAATTAACCATCATTTTAATTAATAAAAAATAATAATAAATTTTTTTTATTAAAAATAAAAATTACTCTTCTCAAAATTATAAAAATTATTACTTTTTTTAAATACAACAAGTTTTATTTTTAGTATATCTTTTATTCAAATTAATAAAATTTTCATCTTTAATGCCACAAATTTCATAAACTTCATATATTAAATTATACATTACATCACTTACATTTAAATCCCATTTAACACTAATTTCAATAAATTTAATTTTATTATCAACAGCCATTTTTCTTCCTGAATCAAAACTAATTTTCCTTTTATTAAGTAAATCACATTTATTTCCAATTAAATAAATAATTACATTCTTATTTGCTTTCTTTCTAATATTACTAATCCAACTCATAATATTATCAAAAGTTTCAATACTAGTAATATCATACATTAAAATAATTCCATCAGCTTTATCATAATATTTTTGAGGTATTGATCTAAATCTTTCTTGTCCAGCTGTATCCCATAATTGAATTTTATATATATTTTCAAATATTTTTATGTTTTTACTTGCTTCATCAATACCAAATGTACTTATAAAATGTCCATCAAATTCATTTCTAAAAAATCTTCTAAAAAAAGCAGTTTTACCAACATTTGAATCTCCTAATAAAACAATTTTAAATGAATTATAAGCTTCTTCAGTGTTTTTTAAAGGAGTAATTATCAATTTTGGTAATTTAACATTTCTTTCTTTATTATTTTTTTCATTATTTGAGTCTATATTATTTAAACCTAATAAAGGCATTGAAAGATTAATATTTGAATTATATGATTTTAAAATCATATTTTTTAACTTTAAAATATTATGTTTTGTTATATTTGAAACAGAAATATATTCAACTGAAATTTTACATGTTTCAACTAAAACTCCACTTATTCCACTTAAAGAATTTGGTAATGAATTTATATTATATATTAAATCATTTATTTCATTTTCATCTATTTCAATTCTTTCAAAAATATTTTTATTTATATCATTAAATGTACTAACTAAAATTATATTGTTACAATCATTTTCATCGATGTTATTATTATTTCTTATATAAGTTACTAATTTTTTTGCCATTAAAAAAGTTTGGTATTGATTCTTATCAAATATTATTATTATACATTGACAAAGATATGATATTGAAGGTATTAAATCAATATCCATCGTATTAAATTCCATTATTTGTAAGTTTTTTTCTATATTTCCATCGAATTTAACAGATATTTTAGATTCACTGAATACTAAAAAAAAATATTATAAATTTTATTTTTATATTTTTACAATTTGATTCATAGTTTAATTTAATAGAAGGAAATAAATTTTTTATTAATAATGATTTTCCTACTTTTGCATCTCCCATAATTACCAATTTTTCGAAAATAGTATAATCAATATTTTTATTTAATTTTATTAAATCCGTCTCACTCATTATTGATTTTAATTAATATATTTAATACAATTTTTAATTCATTTTTTATTATATGTTTAATAATAATAAAATACATTTTTCCTATTGTTGATAAAAAAAAAATTTTAATGTTTAAATGTCAAAAATGTGGAAGTGAATTACCTAATTCAAGAAAAAAGGTTCATGAAATTCAAGAATGTAAAGGAATTATTAATAATAATTCAAGTATTATAAATAGTGGAAATAAGGAAGATGAATTATTTGCAAAAAAATTAGGTGGTGAATTAAATAGATCAAAATCTCCTTTGGGAGATTCTGATTATGCATTGGAATTACAAAAACAATTAGATAATAGCCAATCTAATGAAAACAATAGCTTAAATAATATTAATGATAATGGTCGTAAGTTTAGCATTGGCAGTTTTAATTTACTTTCTTCTGATATTGTAAATTCATATATAGAAGGAAATAATAATGTAAATAATAATAATAATGATATTAATAATTCTCAATATGCAGTATCAATTTACAACTCAATTAATTCAGTAAATCAATTCTCAAATGAAAATAATAGTAATAATAATGAATTTTCTTTAGGTAATTCTCAATATGCAGAATCACTTTCTGGTTCAATTAATTCAGTAATTCCAATGTCATTTGAAAATAATAATAATAATGGAAGTTTTGTTCCTCAACCATTTGCCAGGCCACAATTAAGAAACCAAAGAAATAATAATAATATTAATGTAAGGAACCCCAGCATATTAAATTCTTCGAATGAAAATGAATATTTATTATTTGAATTTCCTCTTCAAAATGTAGATAAATTAGATGATGATAAAAAAAAATGTATTATTTGTCTAGATGATTTTAAAAATGGAGACAAAGTTTCATCCCTTCCTTGTACACATTTTTTTCATTTTAAATGTATTAAATTATGGTTTAAAAATAAAAATATTTGTCCTTTATGTAAAAAAGAAATTACACAATCTCTTGTTTTTGGAAAGAATGACGATAATTAATTAATATATTTATTAATTTATTTTATATTTTAAGAATTTTTACATTTGGTTTTTTGTTATTAATATTTATACATATATAATAAATAAATTCATGCATTATATTTTAGATATTTAAAAAAGGAAAGTTGCTAAATAATATTAAAAACTTTTTTTTCTCATATAAATTTCAAATTAACATTTACCTTAAACTACAATTAAATTTCATAAATTAAATTTAAAGAATTTTATACATAATCACAATCGTAAATAAAATCTTTAAATTTACAACAATAATTTAAGAGAAAATATAGATGTAAATCATAAATATTTTTGATTTAATTTTTAGCTTGAAAATAACCTTTATAATAAAAATTAGTTCTTGCTCTTTCACCTTGATATTTAATTGCCATTTTATCATAAGTTTTAGCTGCTTCTTCTTCAGAATCAAAATTACCTAAAAAAGTTTTTTTTCTATTTACCATAATTAATACTTGCCATTTATTTCCATTTCTTGAAACTCCTCTATATTTACTTCCTCTTTTATATAAATTTATTTTTTTCATTTTTTCTATTTTTTCTCTTTTATATTCTTCTTCTTTATTTAAAACTTTTCTAATGATAAAAATAGTATTTTTTTTTGATTGAATTTTATTAAATCTTTTTTGATTTAAGAATGTTTTATTGTTTTCTGAATATTTTGTTGATTTTGTTTCTGAAGAAATATTATTTATATTTTGATTATTTAAGTTTTGATTTTGTGAAAGAGAAATTAAATTATTTAATTGCCAAAAAGAGGAATAAAATTTAAATATTTCATTTTGGATATTATGAATTTCAAATATTATTTTTTGATGAATTGAACTATGATTTAATAAATTGTTTATTTACTTTAAAATGAGACAAGTATTGTTTTCTGAAGTATTCATTTTATTAGAAAAATATTTTTGGTTTTGAAATAAAATTATTATTATATATTTTCATTCTGATATTTTTTATTATTATATTTTATTTTTCTTTACTAATTTTCATAATTATTTTAATATCTAAAAATTTTTTATTTTTTGTTTTTTTTCAATTTTTTCATTCATATATATCAAAATAATATTTAATATTTAAATTAATTTAAATTAAATGGAATTAAAAATACTTTTCAAAAATAATTATTTCAATGTTATCATTGAACAAAATTATGATTCAATCACAGTAAAAGAGTTAATTGAAATTATTACAAAATATTCAAATGACCATGATCCTTTATTTAAATATATATTTCAATGTGTATGTGGAGAAATTATTTCTGAAGAAATTCAACTAAAAAATTTAAATTGTAAAAGAAATCATATAAAAATACCAAAAACTTATAATAATCTATTTTTATTAAGTCAAATCCAAAAAATAAAAAAATTAATCCCTCAAAAAACTAATATATTAGATATAATATCAAAAGTAACAAATGCTAAAACAAAAATTAAAATTCCACAAAAACACCATATTCTAAATGTTAATAATAATAATGTAAGAACAAGAAGAAATGAATTATTACATACAAATTATATAAGACATTTAATAAATAATAACTTTGAATTAAATAATGTAAATTTATTAATGAGATTTATTCCAGAACATAATACAATAATTATGAGAGTAACTTCTAATTCATTTAATGATGAAATTGTAATATTAATAAACAATGATTTTTAGAGACTCATTTCTTTTTTACCTGAAGAATAAATATTAATATTATAATATAAATAATTATAATAATAATAATAAATATTAAAACAAATCATAATATTTTTCATCTTTTCCAATACTTAAATTAGTTATATTATTTATATAAAAACTATATATTGTTAAAATTTAATTCTTCAATTTTTTTCTGTATATCATCAAAATTAAATTCCTGAATTTCAGAAGAAGTAATAATAATATCATTAAATTTATATCCACAAATCATTTGAGCATAATCACTAATAGAAACATTTTTAATTAAACTTTCATATTTTTGCTTAATTAATTTAACTTTTTGATTAGACAATTGATTATTTTTATATAATTTCAAAATACATTTTTTAGCATTTGCAATTAATTTCAATAAACAAATAGTATCTCTTTGACATTCAATATCCATTTTTCCATGATGAGATACTAATTGTTTTTTAGTTCTATAACATAAATCACAATTAGGATGTTTACATTTATATATTTTTTCTCTTTCTCTATCATTATGAGTTTTTAAAAGATGTGTTTCAAACATAATATTATTATCATTCATTTTAAATATAGGAGCAGAATGATGTTTAAAATTTTTTTTATTATCATTTATTTCATTATTATTATATTCATCTAAATCTTCATTTAAAATTCTCATATTATTAATTAAATTATTATTATAAATTCCACTATCATCATTATTAAATTTCTTTTCATTATCAATAATAATTTTATTTCTTGCAGTTTTTTTCCCTAATAATTCAAATTGATTAATATTTAAATTATTATTAACTAAAGGATTAACATAATAATTCATAGTAGTAAAAGGTTTTTGAGTAATATAAAAACCAGGAGAGCAATAATAAGTATCACTAGTTTTAATAGGATTATTATTGTTTTCATTAATATTATTATAAGAAAAAATAGTATTATGAGGTTCATTAATCATTGAATTATATGATAATTGAGTAATTAAATTTTGATCTTTATTTGGATTAATCTGATTAATTATTTGTTGTTGTGGAATTATTTGTGGAAATAATGGAATTATATTTGTGTAAGGTTGAATATTTTGGACTTTTTGATTTAAGGATGAAAGAAGAGATAAATTCATCATCAGTTGTATTTGCTTTTGAGAGTCTTCTTGGGAAGGATTCATTTTTTATTTTATTTATTTTCTTTTTTATTATTTCAGATATTTAAAACAA
>JAEEGI010008031.1_pt1 | contig 23409 bp, 18 predicted proteins | sample 8958751 | NCBI WGS metagenome assembly JAEEGI01 (sample SAMN16246545, study PRJNA631951) | gut metagenome | biome: gut microbiome; feature: rumen; material: KS-attached | host: Bos | place: Iran: Karaj | collected 2018-10 | reverse complement strand
GCTCACCCGACAATACTTTCGATAAGATAAAAGAACTCAGTGAGAAACACGATAACATCATTGGTATCGATCTTGCGAAGAACTTCGGACAGCACAGCGCTCTGATGGCGGGATTTCGCCAGGCAAAAGGCGATTATATCATCTGCCTTGACGATGACGGACAGACGCCCGCCGATGAAGCCGATAAGCTCATAAATGCACTCGAAGGCGGAGCGGACGCGGTCTATGCGCGTTACAACCACAAAAAGCATTCCATTTTCAGAAACTTCGGAACTTTCATGAACGAAAAGATGGCCGAGAAGCTGCTCGGAAAGCCGAAGGATCTGTTCGTTTCAAGCTATTTCGGAGTTAAGCGCTTTGTGGCAGACGACATGATAAGATATCAGAACGCATATCCTTACGTTATCGGCCTTGTATTAAGAGCCACCAGAAAGATCGTAAACGTCGATGTAAATCACAGAAGCCGCGAGGTCGGCACGAGCGGTTACACGTTCAGCAAGCTCATCAACCTTTGGGTAAACGGCTTTACGGCATTTTCGATAAAGCCCCTTCGCTTCTTTACGGCGATCGGCGCGATATTTGCGTTCATTGGATTTTTATATGGCATATATACGGTCATTAAATACTTCGTTATCGATGTTCCGATGGGATTTTCGTCACTCATGAGCGTTTTGGTGTTCGTGGGCGGAGTGATCATGTTGATGCTTGGCATGATCGGTGAGTACATCGGAAGAATGTACATAAGCATGAACAATTCACCTCAGTATGTCATTCGCACAAAAGTCGGAAAGGGTGTTTCGGACAACAGTGAAGAATAAGAAAATATACGGCATCATTGTTGCCGCACTCGTCGTGATCGCGCTGGCGGCCGTTTCCATACTTGGATTAGGTACAAAGAAAACGTCCTTCGACATCATCTTTTTCGGCGATTCGAGAGTAGGTAACGACAGAACGGACACCGCACTTCCGGTATTGCTTGAAAATGCGGTAAATATGAGTGTTTACAACGCCGGCATAGGCGGATCGACGTTATCCTATACAGGCGAATATCCCACATGGGATATATATTCGCTGGTAAGCCTTTCGAAAGCCGTAGCGGCTAACGATTTTTCAATCCAGCTTGCAAACAGTGAAAGCGCGTATTTTGACTATGCCGAGATAGTCGATTATGTTCCCGAAACGATAAAGGATATTTCAAAGATCGACTTTAAAAAGGCCAAATATGTGATAATCGAGCAGGGAACGAACGATTATCTTTCGGGAATGAAGCTTGAGGGCGAAGATAAGTACGACATTTCGAGCGTCGGCGGAGCTTTGAGGACCTCGATTAAGAACATTAAAAAGGCTTCTCCGGATGCAAAGATCATTCTGATATCGACCTGCTTTACATCCACACCCGCCGGGTACGGAGATGAGCTGGATCTCGGCTACGGAACCGAAGAAGACTTTGCAAATTTCGAAAAAGAGATAGCTCAAGAAACGGGTGTTTTGTTTGTTGACCTGTATCACGAAAGCGGCATAAACAGAGACAATTTTGAAGAATATCTTTTCGACGGACTGCACCCCAACGACGAAGGAAACAAAGTCGTGATCGACTTATTAACCAAGAAATTTAATTTAGATTAGATAAATTTTACTATAAAATTCTTACGAGAAATAACACATGGTAACTGTAAACGAAGCGATCAACAAAATATCGAAATCACTTGGAAAAACAGGCAAAACAGCTCTCTTTACCGCCTTTTTCGCGGGACTTCTCACTCACATGAGCGCTCTTGTGAGCGATTTTCCCAATCACGACGGTCTGGCAAGCCAGTATTTTGATCAGAACATGATCACTTCGGGAAGATGGTTCCTCGGTGCGGCTTGCGCCGTCACATCATATTTCTCGCTTCCCTGGCTTATCGGAGTTTTTTCTTTGCTCTATATTTCAATAGCCTGCGTGGTCTTGGTAAAGATATTTAAGATCGAAGACCCGTTATACGCTTTTCTGATCTCTTTGATAATATCGGTATTTCCTTCTCTGGCATCCAATTTTGCGTATGTGTTTACGATGGACGGCTACATGTTTGGCATGCTGTTATGCGTGCTCGCCGTAAGGATGGTAACCGTAAGCAAAAAGTTCGGCTGGCTTATCGGCGCGGTGTTCCTTGCTTTCGGAATGGGATGCTATCAGTCTTATATCTGTATTACGATGATCCTTTGCCTTTATCTTGTGGCAGAGATCTTACTTAGCGACGATCACGTTAAAGAAAAGGTACTTTCGATACTGAGATTACTCGGCATGGGTGCGGTCGGCGTTGCATTTTATTATGTGATGCTTCGCATTCTTTTGATCGTTCAGGGCAAAAAGCTCGATACTTATCAGGGCATAAACGGAATGAACGAAACAAACGGTCTCGGAATAGCTGCGACCGTAAAAGGGATTTACATTGATTTTGTGAGATTTACGTTCGGAAAAGTCGTTATGCCAAACATCTTTGCTCTTATCGGCCTTGCCGGTCTTTTTGTTATCGCATTATTCCTTCTTGTAAGGTATTTTGCTGCCAAGAAGCTTTTCAAAAAGCCGTTGTTCTATGTATTTGCGCTTATACTGACAGCCGCTGTTCCGCCTGTTATGAACGCGATAATTTTTATCTCCGCGGATGTGACCTATCACGTACTCATGCGCTATCAATGGGCATTTTTGATCGCTGTGGCAATAGCATTTATTTACAGGCTTGCATCAAATGACGCGTCCGGCGTCAAAGCGCTGCCTTCTTTATTAAGCACATCGATCGGCTGGGCAAGCCTTGTGTTGGTTGTATTTGTTTCTTTGAGCTACATTGCAGTTGACAATATAGCCTATTCCAACCTTAACAAGAAATATGAAAAAACCTATGCGTACTGCTTAAGACTTGCAGACAGGATAGAAGAAACGGAAGGCTATTATCAGGGAATACCGATCGCACTTGTGGGTGTTGTCGGAGAGGCTTCTTTCCCTATTACGGACATAACGGAAGATGTTACCGGAGCACTTATCGGCGTACCCGGCGACCACCTTTTATATAAACCCGAAAACTACAGAGATTTCTATAAATATTATCTCGGCATCACTTTCAATATTCTTGGCGAAGACGAAGTGATCAAGTTTTACAATGAAGATTTTTATGCCGAAATGGAAAGCTTCCCGGGCGAAACGTCCGTTAAGCTTCATGACGGCGTCATATATGTAAAGACCGAGAACATACGATAGGAGAAGACAGATGCTTTCAGTCGTAATTCCTTCCTACAACGAAGAAGACAATATCGCAAATACAGCGGGTGTTTTATCAAAGACACTTTCCGATGCCTCCATCGATTACGAGCTCATTTTCGTAGACGACGGATCGGTTGATAAAACATACGAAAAGATACTTGAAGAATCCGCAAAAGATGCTCATATTAAAGGGGTTTCTTTCTCCCGTAATTTCGGTAAAGAAGCTTCCATATTCGCGGGACTTGAGGCATCAACGGGCGACTGTGTGGCTGTTCTCGACTGCGATCTTCAGCACCCCGCAGACGTGCTTCCCAAGATGTACAAGCTTTGGGAAGAAGGCTTCGAAGTCGTTGAAGGTATCAAGTCTTCACGCGGTAAAGAGGGGTTTTTCCACAAGTTTTGCGCTAACATCTTTTATTCGATCATGAGCAAGCTCATAAAGATGGACATGAAGTCCACTTCCGACTATAAACTCCTCGACAGAAAAGTCGTAAACGTGCTGCTCACACTTCCCGAAAAGAAGACGTTTTTCAGAGCGCTTTCTTTCTGGGTAGGCTTCAAGACCGCCAAAGTCGAATACGACGTAATGGAAAGACAGTACGGCAAAACAAAATGGAGCTTCATGAGCCTCATGCGATATGCGATCAACAACGCGACCTCATTCTCGACGCTCCCTTTGCAGATGATCACTTTCCTTGGCGTGGTAAGCGTATTGTTCAGCATCGGGCTTGGCATCCAGACACTTGTGAAATATTTTAACGGCACCGCTGCGGAGGGCTTCCCCACGGTCATCCTGCTCATTTTGCTGGTGGGCGGTTTTATCATGATAAGCCTTGGAATAATCGGAAATTACCTTGCACGTATTTACGAGGAGGTAAAAGGGCGTCCGAGATACATCATTCGTACGCATACCGAAAATATTCTCGGCAACTATAAATGATCTTGAATGAATACATACAAAACTTGTATTTTTGAAAACAAAATATACGGGAAAGTCACGAAATATCTGTTTCCGGCGATACTTTTCGTATACGCTTATCTTGGCGTAAACCGCGGTATCGACATAACGGATGTGGGCTACAATCTCGGAAACTACAAATACATAAGCGACCTTGACGGGATGTGGTACTATTCGACGCTTCTTGCAAACGTCATCGGAGCGGCGATCACGCACCTTCCGTTCGGGCAGACGATGCTCGGCGTGTCGGTTTACTGTGCCACGATAAAAGCGGTTTTTTCCGTTTGCGGATACGTATTCTTCGTGCGAAACGCTAAAGTGCTGAGAGAAGCCGCATTCCTTGGGATGTTCACCGCGCTTTCTTTGTGCTGGGCACCGCAGGTCTGCCTTTACCACTATTTGAGCTACTATGCGCTTTTGGTGATCGCTGCGGTCATTTTTGTGGCGCTCACAGGTACAAAGAAAGAAAACCTCCTCATACTTGCGGGAGTTCTGGTGGCGCTTTCGATACTCATAAGATTTCCGAACATTTGCTACATGGCGCTCATAGTGCCCGTCTGGTGGCATTCGTTTCTGGTAAAGGACAAATTCAGTGATGTCCTCAGAAAGACCGGGAAATGCATTGTGGGAGTGCTCGCAACGCTCGTGATCATGATCTATCTGTTTTTGTCGACAGGACGCATGGGCGAGTACATCACAGGCATCAAAGAACTTTTCTCGATGACCGATGAGTCAGAGCGTTACGGCATAAAGTTTACGCTTTATAACCTCGTAAATTCCTACACCTGCATTTGGTACTGGCTCATTCCGATCGGCCTTGCCGCTGTTTTGCTGATCGCCGCAGGCGTTATCATAGGTCCAAAGAAACCGTCCGCAAGATCGGGCTTTTCCGCGATACGAACTGTCGTAAACGCGGGAACCGTCGCAGGAATCGGAGTCATCTATATTTGGTATAAAAAGACCGCACTGTTTGATTATGATTTCACGTCATATTCGTCGATGTATCTGTTCGGTGTGGTGATACTTACAGTATCGCTTATATTGTTTGTGATAACGGCGCTTTGCGGAAGATTTTCGGACGATCTGCGACTTTTGTCGGTGCTTACCATAGTAATTCAGATGATAACTCCGCTTGGCACCAACAACAGTCTGTACGTTGTTCTAAACAGCCTGTTTTTCCTGATGCCGGTTGCCTTCTCGATCATCGGAGAGCTTTCGAAGTTTAAGCCTGTAAGGTTTTTGCATACCGGACTTGTGACGTTGTTTCTTCTTTATACCGTACAGATGGTATTCTTTTATAACGGATTTACGTTTAGGGAAAAACAGCACGAGCCTCAGGATACATATGTTGAGGGAAATGCCGTTTTAAAGGGCATGAGGACGACCGCCTCAAACGCAGCGCTGTTAAAGGATCTGACAGATCTTTGGAATGAGAACGGGCTGGCAGAATATCCTTACGAAGTGCTTACTTTCGGTGAAATGCCCGGTATCGCCTACTATATGAGCACAAAGCCCGCTCTGTCGTCGACCTGGCCGACGCTTGATTCGTATTCGGTCGAAAAGTTTACGATCAAGATGAAAGAACTTGGCCCGATGATGAGCGAAAAAGGCATGAAATACGTGATCGTAACGGACGATTCGATTGAGCGTGAGGGCGCGAAGCAAGAGATTCTTAAGAATTTTATAAACGAAAACGGATACATTACGATATATGATGATCGAGGCATCAAAGTTTGGCTTCGAGAAGGAGATTTGCAAAAATGATAAGATTTAACGTACCGCCTTTTACAGGCAAAGAGCCCGATTACATAATGGAGGCGGTTAAAAACCAGAAGATCTGCGGTGACGGAGAATTTACCAAAAAAGACAGTGAATGGCTCGAGGAAAAGACGGGTGCAGCAAAGGTGCTTCTTACGACATCGTGTACGCATGCGCTTGAACTTGCGGTTCTTTTGGCTGACATAAAGCCCGGCGACGAAGTCATAATGCCTTCCTACACTTTCGTTTCGACTGCGGACGCTTTCGTACTTAGAGGCGCAAAAGTCGTATTTGTCGATATCAGACCCGATACGATGAACATTGACGAAAAGCTCATCGAAGATGCGATCACCGATAAAACGAAATGTATAGCTCCCGTTCATTATGCGGGCGTGGGCTGTGAGATGGACACGATCATGGACATCGCGCGCCGACATAATCTTCAGGTCATTGAAGATGCGGCTCAGGGCATAATGGCGACGTATAAAGGAAAGGCTCTCGGAACGTTCGGCGATTTCGGTGCGTTTTCTTTCCACGAGACCAAAAACTACTCCATGGGTGAGGGCGGAGCGCTTTTGATAAGAGACGAAAAGCACGTTCTCGATGCTGAGATCATCCGTGAAAAGGGTACCAACAGAAGCCAGTTCTACAGAGGCCAGATCGATAAATATACATGGATGAACTACGGCTCATCGTACCTTCCGAGCGAACTTAATGCCGCTTATCTTTGGGCTCAGCTTGAAAAGGCCGATGAGATCAACGCTGACCGCTTAAGAGTCTGGAACCGTTACAACGAAGGCCTTTCGGACCTTAAAGAAAAAGGGCTTATCGAGCTTCCGTACATTCCTTCGGAATGCACTCACAATGCCCACATGTTCTATGTTAAGACAAAGGATCTCGACGAGCGTACGCGCTTTATCGACTTCCTCAAAAAGAACGACATTTTATCGGTATTTCATTATGTACCGCTTCATTCCGCTCCCGCAGGCCTCAAGTTCGGCCGCTTCAACGGTGAAGACAGATTTACCACCAAGGAAAGCAACCGTCTTGCACGACTTCCGCTTTACTACGGGCTCGAGAATGATAAGGTCGATTACATCATCGATAAGGTTCACGAATTTTATTCATGAAAGATTTTTTGTTAAGCACACAAAAATATATATTATACTTTGTGACCGGCGTTCAGCTTGTTCTGGCGACAGTCTGGATTGTTTTAAGAAAGCCTTCGATCGCGGATGTACTTATCGGTATCGTTTCGATCACGGCGGTCACGGCTCTTGTGCTGTTTTTGTCTAAAAGAGCTTCAAACAGAGCGATGATCGTTGCGGCACTTGTCTATTTTGTCACCATGCCGGTCGTGCTCGATACCGCCGTCTCAAAAGGCCATATAGCGGGCCTTCCCGCCGCGCCTGAGGCGTCGATCGAAGAACTTATGGTACAGCGTTTTGTCTGGCCGCGTTTTTTTGAAATGACCGACTTCTCGGAATATGATTTTGCGTCCGAAGGACTTGCACTTTCGGTTACGGCTTCTCCCGAGCTTTTATATACCGATTATTTTCCGCTCATGCGTGAAAATCTTTCAAGCGAAGCTCTTGCCCATGAGTACAAAGAACGCGTTTCGTTTTCCTTTTCAAGTTACAAAAAAGCCATGGCAAAGGAGATGACTTCCGAATTCGGAGCATATTTCTTTTCGCCGGTATCGCTCGTAAAAGAAAGCTTTTCGCACCTTGAGACCACAAATCTCTATGCCCGCAATTACGAGACTTTTTCGGATAACAGTCCGGTTCTTTCAAAGATATATATGAGGTTTGGATGCATTTCGTTTTTGTTTCTTATATTGCTTGGAATGCTCACAGCCTTGGTAAATAAAGAAGTTAAAGTAAAGAGAGTTGTACTTTCGATCCTTTGTATCGGTGTCATCACTCTTTACAATCTTTTCTTCCCCGTAAGAGGATTTGATTACAAAAATACGGTGATCACATTGCTGATATATGCGCCGGTTATTTTCAGGAGTATGCGTGAACATAATTAGTCCGATCCTTATCTGCATATCGATATGGTTTGCTTCTTTCGTTATCGGAAGAGGCTTCTTTCCGAGCATTTCAAAGAAGGCATCTTTCCTGGCATCGGTCTGTGGACTGATGGTTTTGTGGGCGCTGTTTTTTGTGACCGCGATACCGGTCATCATATTCCAAAGCGAAACGATCGGAATGAACGTTATAACCATAGTTTACGGTGTGCTCACCGTGCTCACGATACTCGTTTCGCTGGGTTTGCTGGTAAAGAGGATAGCAAAAAAAGAAGACAAGCTCATACCGCCTCCTTTTGTGCTTGATGTTCATGAGATACTGTATCTGGCACTCTTTTTGGGAATAGTGGCATTCCAGCTCTATAAAGCCGTTTTCTTTGCTTATGCAGACGGTGACGACGCCTACTATGTTGCGATATCTCAAAGCGTCAGCGGAAAAGGAGATTTCAACTCGCTTTATACGAACGATCCCTATACCGGTTTTTACATAGGCACGGCCTACAGATACGCACTTGCACCTTTCCCTATATGGATAGCGTTCTTTGCAAGAGTGTTTTCGGTGAATGCGGCTACGGTCGCACACATTTGCATGCCGGTCACATTGATTCCAATCACATATGTTATTTATAATGCTATCGCAGTGAAACTCTTTGCGGATAACCGTGCAAAGCGCTACATGTTCATGTGCCTCATTTCGGTATTTGTCATGTTCTCACGTTATTCGCTCTACTCGGCCGAGGTATTTTTGCTTACCCGTACAAGGCAGGGAAAAGAGGCTCTGGCGAACATAATAGTGCCGTTCATCATATATGTTTTCCTTGATATGGCGAAGGAAGAAGAGTATAAGATTTCGACGAAAAATTATATCATGATTATATTAATCGCGATTTCCGCAGGCCTCGCATCCGTATTCGGAAACCTTCTTGTGCTCATAGCATTGTTTGCAAACTTCATATATTCATTCTTAAGACATGCACCTCTTAAAGAGAAGATAAAAGCCGCGTCGCTTGCAGCACCGGGCCTGGTAATGCTTCTTCTCTTCGTGGTGTTATAGGAGGCGGGCATGATCAAGGATATTTTGATAAACGGATACAATACGGTTAACGGGTCTTTTAAAGCCTTCCAGGGAAACGGTCTTATTGTGATCTTTTTCCTTGTGGCCGTTTTATTCATCGCTTTTTCGAGACGTGATCGATTCATAAAGGATGTATTTGTCAAATTCCCGGTATATGTGCTGCTCGTTTTCTTTTTACCGATCTGGTATGTGTACATCAATTTTAAAGAAGATTACGAGATACTTTACAGAATACTGTGGCTTCTCCCGATGGGAGTCGTTATATGCTATGTTTTCGTGGAAGTGATACACAAACTCGACGAAAAGAAGCGGCCGATCGCATTTTTAGCCGGTGTCGTGCTCCTTATCGCAAGCGGTGAGTTCATGTATACGAGCGAATATTTCTCGAGAGCACAGAACGAATACCATGTGCCCGATGCGGTCGTTAACATATGCGATGAGATCGAAGTCGAAGGACGCGAGATCAGAGTCATAGTACCCGACGAACTTTTAAGCTACGTTCGTCAGTACAGCTCAACCGTGTGTCTTCCTTACGGGCGTGAGACGCTTATGGGGCTTTATACCGATTATGTTGAGGAGATAAAGGATTATTTCGACGCCGAGATCATCGATACACCCAAAGCCGTTGACGCATTAAGGAACAACGATACCCCTTATGTGGTTGTAAGAAACGACGCCAAGTTTTCGGAAAGTCTTGCAGACTACGGATTTGTATATGTTACGAGTTTTGACAATTACGATATGTATTTGGACAGCGAGGCCTATATAGGCGTCGATTACATCAATTACAGATAGAAAGGACAAAGTATGGACAAGATTGCCGTATTGATCCCCTGCTACAACGAAGAACAGACAATAAGGAAGGTCGTGACCGACGCAAAGAACGCTCTTCCCGACGCCGTGATCTATGTTTACGACAACAACTCGACCGATAAGACCGGGGAGATAGCCCGTGAGGCCGGCGCAGTTGTGAGGCACGAATACCTTCAGGGCAAAGGAAACGTTATCCGCAGAATGTTTAGAGAGATCGACGCCAAGTGCTATATCATGATCGACGGTGACGATACCTATCCGCTTGAGTTTGCACCCGAGATGGCCCGTCTTGTGCTCGAAGAGCAGGCCGATATGGTGGTAGGCGACAGACTTTCGTCCACATATTTCAACGAAAACAAACGTCCTTTCCACAATTTCGGAAACAGCTTTGTGCGTTTTGCGATCAATCACTTATTCGATTCAAACATAAAGGATATAATGACGGGCTACAGGGCGTTCAGCTTTGCTTTTGCAAAGACGTTCCCCGTGCTTTCAAAAGGTTTTGAGATAGAGACCGAGATGACTATTCATGCCGTCTACAACAACATGGACGTAAGAAACGTCATAGTCGATTACCGCGACCGTCCCGAAGGCAGCGTTTCAAAGCTTTCGACCTACTCCGACGGAATGAAGGTCATCAATACGATCATCAGGCTGTTCAAGAACTACAAGCCTTTCGCTTTCTTTAACTCGATTGCCGTTGTGCTGGCGCTTGTGGCGTTCGGTTTCTTTGTACCGGTACTCATTGATTACATCAATACCGGACTTGTTGAACGCTTCCCGACGCTCATCACCTGCGGCTTTGTACTCATTATCGCTATTCAGTCCTTCTTTGCAGGCGTCATCCTCTCCACCATGGCGCAAAAAGACCGCCGCGATTTCGAACAGACGCTGATAAATATGCACTTTAACGAAGATAAAATTGATTGAGAATAATCGGAAATAAAAAAGATGCGGGTCGCTTATTAAGCGGCTCGCATCTTTTTGCGTAACATTAATATTGTCTTTGTATGAATTCGACCATGTGGCTTCCGATGAGTTTTACGCCGTCGGCGTTCAGCAGGTAGACCGTTCCGTCGTTGCAATACTTTGTCATGGTGTCCTCAGTTATGAGACCGAAGAAGTTGTCACAGTACGATACGCAGCATTCCATGGCGATGTTGTACTCTCGCATAACGTATTCGGAAAGGTTGCCGTTTCCGTAGTTGATCATTGTGGCGGGTTCAAAACCGTCGTTGTTGACCACGCCGTGAAGATAAGGCGAAGCAACTATTATCTTTATGTGAGGAGCTGCGGACTGGATAGATGTGATCGCAGCTCTTAAGGCGCCCTCGTAAGTGGAGGTGTTGTATTTGTCGTTAGGATCGTACAAAACGGATGCTTTACGGTAGTCGATCGAGTCGTAGAAAATGATCAAAGTATCGATCTTATCCAGGTCGGTCGATACGAGTTTATCGTAAAATGCCTGATCGATAACTTCCCCGTTATCAAGCGCGGTCTTCTGAAGCGAATAATCATTCGTGCAAAGAGCCTTTACGAGGTCGTAGAGATTTGCACTTTGCCAAAAAGAAACTTCGCTGTTACCAAAAGCATTCGTGGCATCCGCCACCTGCGAATAGTAGTATGTTAAGGAAGTAACACGGGTATTGTCAATTTCCGAGATCATATCGACGATCGAGCGTCCGCCCGGAGCAGAAGCAGCGCTTTCGTTTCCGAGGAGGAGTATGTCGTTTACATCGTCGGACGGGTGAGCGTCGAGAATGTCTTTGTCTACGTTAAAGACAATGTCCAGACTTTCATAGTCAAAGGCGCCTGCCTCGACTTCTTCAAGTTCCACATTTCCAGACTTGTCCCAGATGATCAGTTTAACGACGATCACTGCAATGACGATCAATATGAGCGCACCGGCTATCGCCTGCGGTTTCCAAGAGTTTTTCTTTGTATCGTTCATATTGTCGATTATACAGGGAAGATTGGAAAAAAGGAATGAATAAATTCTTAAATCTTGGTATAGATTGTCAAAATAATCCTCCCCGGCTCCAAAGTATTAAGAAACGTTTAATTCGTGTTTTCGACTGCTCGGTTTCCTTGCCAGAGAACCATTTTTTTGGTAAAATATCATAGGTTTATCATGAAATGAAAATAAATATATTTTGTAGCGCTTTGAGTCCAAGGCCCCAACATTTTGCGGTGAGACAAATCATAACGAAGCGTAAACAAGGACTGAGATGAGAGACGATAAAAATTTTTATGAACCCTCGGGCGAAACTGAAGAGATCATATTCGACGAAGCTGATTTTGAAAAGCTTTTGGGCGAAGGCGAAGAAGTGATCTACGAAGATGTTGACGGTGACGAGGTGTTCGTTATCGAAGACGGGCAATCCAAAGATATCGCATACGAAGATGATTTCGAAGACGATTTTGAAGAGGATGATTATTACGAGGAAGAGCAGGAAAACGTAAGAACGGTCGATCCGTTAAGAAGCGCTTATGCAAAGCGTCCTCTCGGCGAGCCTTACAAGGCAGACAGGAAAGCTCCCGTAACGGAGTATTTCGAAGCACCCGATGAAACGGTCGTTTATTCAAAGAAGCAGATCGAGGAATCTCTTGACGACGATTATGAGGAAGATGAGGACGATGACGATGTTTCGGTAGCAAACATTTTTTCCGGAGCATTCGCAGACAAACTCATTTACTTAATGGGCGCTCTTATCATCGTTTGCGCGATCATAGTGGGAATCGTACTTATCACGGGTAAGACAAGAAAGTCCATCGCCGGTCCCGACATGGGCGACATCGGTCTTTCGCTGGCAGACGTAAACATGATCGGTGAGGAAGGCATTCGAGGCGTGTTCGGATCTCAGGCCGACAAACTCACCGCTCTTTACGAAGCGGCTGAATCGTTTGATTATGTAGAAGTGGACGAAGAAACCGGTCTCGTAAATGTTTCTTTGGCCCTCACTACCATACAAAAAGACTTAAAGATCAAATTTGTAAACAGAAACAACAAACTTATCGCGAACGTTCCCTTTAAAGCCGAGGTTACCGACTCCAAAGGCAATACCACGACATATACGGACGACGATAAGGACGGTATCATATATCTGACGGATATCGCAGGCGGCGAGTACAGAGTCAAGATGGTCGCTCTCGATACCTTCAGTTCTCTTTATGCGTTCTCCGACGAAAAGCAGTCGGTCACAGTCAAAGACAAGATCGAATATGCAAAGGTCGACGTCTCCAACGAGGTCAAGAAAGAATCTCAGGTTAACATCGCAAAAGAAGATAAAAAGACCGAGGAAGTTGCAGTCGAAGGAAAACTTAACGATACGGTCGAGTATGTGATGAGCCAGAAGGCATCGGTGACCGACGAATCGGGCTACACCGAGATTAAAGACAAGACAAAGATCAAAGATCCCAAGACAACATATACTTCCGAGAAGACGGCGTTACTTGGAAGGTTTAAGAGATTAAATAATGACACATCCGGAAACGATAATAATGATGTAACTGGTATCAGCGGCGGCGCGGCCGATATGCAGATCGGTACCACGGGAACCGTTTCGGTAAGCGTTACCGATCCGACAGAAGTTACCTCGGTTACATGGATTAGCAGCAATCCCGCAGCTTTGTCGGTGACAGCAGATACATCGGATATATTTAAAGCTACTGTTAAAGCGAATGAAGTAGCAGCCACTACAAGCGTTACGGTAACCGCTACGGTTACGTTTAAATCGGGTCAATCCAAAACTTCCGGCGCAGCTACTTTTGTAATAAATGTAAACGACAAATCAAGCTTTAATGTTACCGGCGTTCCCGCAACTCTTATGACGGGTCAGACCGCTACGGCATCGTTTATCGTAATAGGTAAAGACGGCAAGACCGTAGCCGATGCGGACAGAACGATAACATGTTCATCAAGCGATACCGCAGTAGCTACGATTGACGGATCGGGAAAAATTTCCGCTACCGGCGCCGGAAAGGCAACCCTTACCATCGTCTGCAAGTCATCAAAGATGAGTCAGGATTTCACCGCTACCATCGGTATTGAAGTAAAGGCTACCGCACTTGTTGTTAAGCTTAATTATTCGTCTCTCACGGTATTCCGTGATTCCACCGAATCGTTCGGACTTACAGCTACCGTAACGGGTGAGCTCAAGTCCAAGGATGTAATCTGGAAATCAGGCGATGAGTCGATCGCGAAGGTTTCCGAAAACGGCGCCATCACACCGGTGAAAGACGGCTCGGTTGAGATCATCTGTGTAAGTAAGGAAGATCCCACTAAGACGGCTAAATGTACCGTTACCGTAGTTATCGATCCCAGTAAAGATACGGTTAAGAAGCTTACCGACCTTGAAGGTAATCCTATATACAAATACGACGCTGCTTCCAAGAAGTATGTTGAAGCCGTATTCGCCGATTACTACAACGGAACAAAGCTCTTTATCGCCACCAAGGTAGAGTACAAATACATGGGTTGGTGGACAGTAGGCGGAAAGACCTACTACTACGATAAGAATGGCAAGAAGGTTACGGGCGAGCAGGTAATTCTCGGAACCAAGTATTCGTTCGATTCGGACGGAGTTCTCATTTCCGGTGACGGAACGTTCGGTATCGACGTATCCAAGTGGAACGGAATGATCGACTGGAACAGCGTTGCGAAGTCCGGCGTATCGTTTGCGATCATCCGCTGCGGTATAAGAGGCTGTACCGAAGGAGGTCTTATCGAAGACTCCAAGTACACCACGAACATCAAGAACGCAACAGCCGCAGGCATAAAGGTCGGCGTATACTTCTTCACTCAGGCCACGAACGAAGTGGAAGCGGTCGAGGAAGCATCGATGGTTCTTTATCAGATAAAAGATTACAAGATCTCGTACCCCGTATTCCTTGACGTCGAGTATTCCAATCCCGATCATGACGGAAGAGCGGACGGACTCGATGCGGCTACACGTACAAAGGTCATAAGAGCGTTCTGCCAGACGATAGCCAACAGCGGTTACACCGCAGGTTTCTATGCAAACAAGACATGGCTCGAGACAAAGATCAACACCGCTGAGCTTACTCAGTACAAGATCTGGCTCGCTCAGTACAACGACCACGTAACGTACGGAAGTACCCGTCACGACCTGTGGCAGTACACTTCCAAGGGCTCGATAAGCGGTATAAGCGGAAACGTTGACCTTGACCACAGCTACCTCGGATATTAAAGTTAAGAAGAGTTTTCTTTGTACCTTAAGTTTAAGAAAGTCATAAAGTTTTTGCCAAACTATTTTAAAAAGAAGGCTGTAGTATAGCCTATGATGTATGTCATATATCAGGCGGAAGGCCATCCGCCAAACAATACTTAAAAGGAATGTAGGCTCCTCGCCTGATTGTTCGGGGAGTCTGCGCTAATTCCGAAATCTAAGAGAGGAAGGTGTCTTAATGAGAACCTATCTTGTAACCGGCGGAGCAGGATTCATCGGCTCCAATTTCATCCACTACATGTTTAATAAGTATGGCGACGATATTCGTATCATCAACGTTGACAAGCTTACTTACGCGGGCAACCTTGAGAACTTAAAGGATATCGAAGACAGAAAGAATTATACCTTTGTGAGAGCGGACATTACCGACGCAGCTGCGATCGAGCAGATCTTTACAAAGAACGATATAGATGTTGTGGTTCATTTCGCAGCCGAGTCGCACGTAGACCGTTCGATCAGGAACCCCGAAGTGTTCGTTAAGACAAACGTGCTCGGAACACTCGTAATGCTCAACAACGCTAAGGCATCGTGGGAAAAGGCTGACGGAACCTATCCTGAAGGCAAGAAGTTTTTACATGTGTCTACCGATGAGGTTTACGGTTCACTTGAAGAGGACGGCGGATATTTCTACGAGACTACGCCTTATGCACCGCACAGTCCCTATTCTGCCAGCAAGGCAAGTTCGGACATGCTTGTTAAGGCTTATATGGACACCTATAAGTTCCCTGCAAATATAACAAACTGCTCCAATAACTACGGACCTTACCAGTTCCCCGAAAAGCTCATTCCGCTGATCATCAACAATGCGCTTAACGGAAAGAAACTTCCGGTATACGGCGACGGCAAGAACGTTCGTGACTGGCTCTACGTTATGGATCATGCAAAGGCGATCGATATGGTCATCAACAAAGGAAAACTTTTTGAGACATACAACGTCGGCGGCCACAACGAAAAGCAGAACATTGAGATAATCAAGATAATAATCGAGACGCTTCGCGAAATGCTTCCCGACTCCGATCCCAGAAAGGCAGCCATTACCGAAGATCTCATCACATATGTTGAAGACCGTAAAGGCCATGACAGAAGATACGCGATCGCTCCCGACAAGATCAAAACAGAGATCGGCTGGGAACCCGAGACTATGTTCAAAGACGGCATCAAGCTCACCATAAAGTGGTATTTCGAGCATGAAGACTGGATGAAGAACGTAACAAGCGGCGATTACATGAATTACTATTCGCAGATGTACAACGTATAAAATATCATAGAACAAACTAAATCCGGCGCATAATATGGGCCGGGTTTGGTGTTTAAAGGAGGATCCGAACAGTGAAAGGTATCATTCTCGCAGGAGGAGCAGGAACAAGGCTCTATCCCCTCACCAAAGCAATATCAAAACAGATCATGCCGGTATACGACAAGCCCATGATCTACTATCCTCTCTCGACACTTATGCTTGCGGGCATAAGAGAGGTATTGATCATCTCCACACCAAGAGACCTGCCTGTTTTCAAAGAACTCTTCGGTGACGGCTCGCAGCTTGGAATGACCTTTGATTATGCCGTTCAGGAGTACCCCAGAGGCCTTGCGGACGCATTCATAATCGGTGAGAAGTTCATAGGAGACGATGCGGTAGCACTCGTGCTCGGAGACAATATCTTCTACGGTCAGAGCTTTTCCAAGGTCTTAAGAGAGACCGCAAAGCGTACCGAGACAATACTCGGCGCTACGATATTCGGATATTATGTTCGCGACCCCAGAGAGTACGGTGTCGTTGAATTTGATAAAGACGGCAAAGCAGTCTCCATAGAGGAGAAGCCCGCTCAGCCCAAGAGCAATTACGCCGTTCCCGGTCTTTACTTCTATGATAATGACGTAGTTGAGATAGCAAAGAACGTTAAGCCCTCTGCTCGAGGCGAGATCGAGATCACAAGTATCAACAACGAATATTTGAATCGCGGAACGCTCCATGTTGAGACGCTCGGACGCGGTTTTGCATGGCTCGATACCGGCTCGCACGATTCGCTTCTCGATGCCGCAGATTTTGTGGCCACATTCCAGAAGCGTCAGGGTCTTTACATTTCATGCATAGAAGAGATAGCATATAAGAGAGGCTTCATTGACAGAGAGCAGCTTCTTAAACTTGCAGAGCCTCTTATGAAGACCGAATACGGCAAATACCTTACAGAGGTAGCAAATGGATTATAAGTTTAAGCAAAGCGCGGTCCTGGTCGCAAGCCTGCTTGTGCTGCTCGTGCTTGTTTTCGTACTCGTATCCAACAAAGGCGCCATCAAAAGAAAGGCGAACGCAGGAAAGACACCTGTCGTCAGCACCGAAGTGAGTGCGCCTGAAGTTGAAAAGACCGATACGAACGAGACATTCTTTAAGGGCAGACAGGTCGGAAACAGCTTATCGGCCTGGAAATCGGATCCGCTTTTCTTTCAAAACGAATTAAACGAAAAGATACACGATCCCTTAAGCGTGGACGTTTCTTCAAACGACGCCGAGCCCGGAAAACTTACGCCCGGCGATGCGGATTCTTCGTCCCAAAAGGACTTTGAAGGAAAAGAGATCGAGGATAAGCAAGACACATCCTCCAAAGAAGATCCCAATAAGGACAAAGAAAAAACTTCCACAAGCGACAAGGATAATAAAGAAAAAGACGATAAAGAAACTTTCGGAGGACACGGATAATGGGTAAGCTTACCGTTGAAACATGCGAGATTGAGGGAGTAAAGATAATAACTCCCGAGGTTCATGAGGATGCAAGAGGTTATTTCATGGAGACCTATCAGCAGAAGGATTTTAAGGAGATAGGCATAGACGTAGACTTCGTACAGGACAATCAGTCTGCCTCGAAAAGAGGCGTTTTGCGAGGACTTCATTTTCAGAAACAGTATGCGCAGGATAAGCTCGTAAGAGTTATAAGCGGTGCCGTTTTCGATGTGGCGGTGGATCTTCGCAAAGATTCAAAGACATTCGGAAAGTGGATCGGAGTCGAACTTTCCGCGGAAAACAAGAAACAGTTCTTCGTACCCAAGGGATTTGCACATGGATTTTTGGTGCTTTCCGACTATGCGGAGTTTGTTTATAAATGTTCGGACTTTTATCACCCCGGCGACGAGGGCGGTATTATGTACAACGATCCCGAGATAGGCGTAAAGTGGCCCATAACTGACGATATGGAGCTTACTTTCTCGGACAGAGATACTAAGTGGGGCGGATTATCCTCATATGTCAAAGAAAACAACATCCAAAGATAACAGGGTGCGATCGGCCGAAAACAAGATCAAGAACCGGTCACTTATATGGAGCCTGGCAAAGAACGATTTTAAAAAGCGTTACGCAGGCTCTTATTTGGGTGCGATCTGGGCGATGGTGCAGCCCGTCGTTACCGTAGTCATGTACTATATCGTATTCGATAAGATATTTCAGACAAAAGCGCAGGCAATGGCAGGAGATATGCCCATCCCCTACGTTCTGTTCCTGACCGCCGGTCTCGTTCCGTGGTTTTATTTCTCGGAGTCATTGACGCACGGCACACAGGCGCTTACCGAGTACAGTTATCTCGTAAAAAAGGTAGTCTTCAATATCGATATTCTTCCGATCATTAAGGTGGTGGCCGCCACTTTCATTCATCTTTTCTTTATACTGGTGCTTTTGGTGATCGGATGCATTTATCACTATTATCCCTCGATCTATACGATAAAACTGTTTTATTACAGCTTCTGTATGTTTATGCTGTCGCTCGCACTTTGTTACACAACATCGGCGGTAGTCGTGTTCTTCAGAGATCTTTCTCAGATAATCGGAATACTTTTGCAGATCGGTATGTGGGCAACGCCTATCCTCTGGAACGTCAACAACATCGGAAAGACCGCACGCTTCATCGTAAGGCTCAATCCGATCTGTTATATAGTCGAAGGCTACAGAAATGCTCTTGTGGGCTCGGGAGCCTTCTTTAACGACATAGGATATGCCGTATATTTCTGGTGCTTTACGATTGCATTTATGGTGATCGGAAGACTGATATTTAAGAAACTTAAAGTTCATTTTGCGGATGTGTTATAGGAAATGAGTCACGAAGAAAACAAAGCATTAACTGAATACAGCGAAGATCTTGCCATATCCGTAAAAGGGCTTAAGAAGATGTACAGGCTTTACAATAAGCCCTCGGACAGGCTCTTGGACGCGTTTGGTCTTAAGAAGCACAATTACAAAGAGCATTACGCGTTAAACGGAGTGGATATCGACATTAAAAAAGGCGAGACGATCGGTATAATCGGAACGAACGGTTCCGGCAAATCCACGATGCTTAAGATCATAACCGGCGTCTTGAATCCGACAGAAGGAAGTGTGAGCGTTAACGGACGTATTTCGGCGCTTCTTGAGCTCGGAGCCGGATTTAACATGGAATACAACGGTCTTGAGAACGTCTATCTTAACGGAACGATGATGGGCTTTTCAAGAAAAGAGATAGACAAGCGTCTTGATGATATATTGGCATTTGCGGATATAGGAGATTACATCTATCAGCCCGTAAAGACCTATTCAAGCGGTATGTTTGTACGACTGGCGTTCGCCGTGGCAATAAATATCGATCCCGAGATACTCATCGTAGACGAGGCTTTAAGCGTCGGAGACGTATTCTTCCAGTCGAAGTGCTATCACAAGTTTGAAGAGTTTAAAGCTGCGGGAAAGACGATACTGTTCGTATCGCACGATCTTAGTTCGATAGCAAAATACTGTGACCGCGTTGTAGTGTTAAATAAAGGCGATAAGCTTGCCGAAGGCGGTCCGAAAGAGATGATAGACCTTTACAAACAGGTGCTTGTAGGCCAGTTTGCTCACGAAAAAGATCCCGAATATAAAGACATTCTCGAAGATAAAATGAGCGAGAGCACAGATATGCTCGAATACGGTTCGGAGGATGCGAGAATAACCGAATATTATGTTACGGATTCAAAGGGACTTAAGACAAATGCTCTTATAAAGGGCTCTGAGTTCACCATCCATATGCACGTTAAGTTTGCGCGTGACGTAAAGCAGCCGATATTTGCTTTTACGATAAAGGATGTTAAAGGAACTGAGATAACCGGCACCAATACGATGTTTGAAAAGGCCTTTTTGGAAGACGCCAAGGCCGGAGAAGAGTTTGATATCACATTTACGCAAAACATCGACCTTCAGGGCGGGCAATATCTGCTTTCCTTTGGCGTAACAGGCTATAAACTTGATGATTTTACTGTATATCACAGGCTTTACGACGCCTTGGACATCACCGTGATATCAGATAAAAATACAGTCGGTTTCTTTGATACCAATTCAAAGATCAATATAACAAGAAAGTAAAACACGATTTAACAAAGTTGTGGATATCATGAAAAGCCGATAAAACAGGGCTTTATGAAATGCCACAGATCGATAAGGATATAAATGGCTGGAAGAGAACAGAAAACAAACGAAAAGATTGAAAAGAAGGGCAAAGTAACTCTCGATTTCTCTGTATATTCGGGCACTGATTATTATTGTGACGGCAAGGTTGAAGACGATCTTTTAAAGATAACCGAGAAGTATGCTCCCGTTGAATTTCCTGGAATAATAGAAGAAAGAGCCGACTGGCCCACTTTTTATCATTTATCTGTCGCAAGAGAGAACATAGTAAGATGGCTTCCCATCACAAAGAAGGATAAAGTGCTTGAAGTGGGGGCGGGCTGCGGCGCCGTTACTGGTGCGCTCACGACTCTTGCGGGCGAGGTCGTTTCATGCGATCTTTCGGCCAAGAGAAGCCGCATAAACGCAAATCGTCATTCCGATGCGGAGAACCTTACGATCCACGTAGGAAACTTTTCCGATGTTGAGAAGACTCTGGACAATGATTTTGATTATATATGCCTTATAGGTGTGTTTGAGTATGCCGCTTCGTATATCGATTCCGAAACACCCTACGAGGACTTTCTTATGATGATAAGAAAGCATCTTAAGCCCGACGGAAGGATCGTCATAGCGATCGAGAACAGACTTGGACTTAAGTATCTGGCCGGATGTAAGGAAGATCATTTAAGCAGATATTTTGCCGGTATCGAAGGATACAAAAAAGACGACGGCGTGAGGACGTTCTCAAAGGACGGTCTCATGAACATCTTCAAAACGCTCGGATTCGATAAATACAGATTCTTTTATCCTTATCCCGATTACAAGTTCATGCATACTCTTTTCTCGGATAAGAGACTTCCGAAGGTCGGAGAATTAAAAGATAACTACCGTAATTTTGATATGGACAGACTTGAACTGTTCTCCGAGAAAGATGCGTTTGACAGTCTTATTAAAGATAAAGCGTTCGACAGATTCTCGAACTCATTTCTGGTGGTCATCGGCCCGGATGTGAACATCGATTACGCAAGATTTTCAAACGACCGTGCGAGAGAGTATCAGATCGAAACGGTAATAGAGCGTGTACCCGTCGGCAAGAGAGAAGTCAAGATCATCAAAAAGAGTGCACTCTGCCCCGAAGGCTATGCTCATATCCTTAAGATGGACGATTACTTTAACGGTCTTACAAAACGTTACGAAGGCGGCAAGTTAAGCGTTAACCGCTGTGAAGTCATACATAAAGACGACATTCCGGAAGCCTGCTTTGAATATGTCGAGGGAAATACTCTCGAAGAACTTATGGACGAATGCTTAAAGAAAGACGATCTTAAAGCATTCTATGAGCTGTTTGATAAATATGTGGAATATACAGGCTACGGAAGCGACGAAAAGATAGCCGATACCGACATGGTATTTTCAAATATCCTGATCGACGGCGACAAGTGGACACTCATTGATTACGAATGGACAAAAGAGTCGAGATTATCGGTAAAAGAGACGGCTTTCAGAGCGATCTACTGCTATCTTCTCGAAGATAAAAAGCGAAATAAAATAAATCTCGATTTAATTTATGACAAGCTTGGGCTCTCTACGGAGGCCGCTGCACTGCTTAAAGAAGACGAGGCAACGTTCCAGAAAAAGGTTACGGGAAAGAACCGTTCGATGCAGGAAATGCGCGATATCATCGGCAACAGGATAATAGATCCTTACCCGGTTTTGAGTAAGCTTTATTCAAACGACGGCGCATTTAAGTTCCAGATCTATCCCGCAAACCCTGACGGAAGCTTCTCGGAAGATACTTCATATTTTTACGAGAACGCTTATCCCAATGAAAAGAGTGCGTCGGTAGCTGTACCGGTTTCTCCCGCACAAAGACTCATAAGGCTCGATCCCCTTCGGTCTTCGTGCATAGTTACGATCACAAGAGCTGATATAGACGGCAACCCCTATCCCGTTGATTCAAAGAAGTTTCTTCTTTGCAACGGTAAAAGAGTCGGAAACGATACGTTCATCTTCGAGACCGAAGATCCGAACCTCGTATTTGTGCTTGAAGGACTCGCAAGAAGCGAGGACAGCTTGCTTAACGTTGAAATGAACATTACTCAGATACCTCATGAGACCGCGGCTTTGCTCGCCGAGAACATTAAGAGGATATTTTAAATATGGGCATCAAAAGCTTTATCAAAAATGAGTTTGAGAAAAGAGTCGATTCCGTATATGAAGCCCGGCTTTCGGAAAAGAGAGTGTCTTACGATTTCTGGATAAGACTTCTTGAAAATTCCCTTGAGCAGTTTGACATGTCGCTCGATCCCGAGACCGTGCGTGCGGGAAGAGAAGAGACTTCATACGTCACTCACTATGAGGGGACGACCGTAAGTATAGTGCCGTTTGACAAAGTCGGAGAGAATTTTGCGTTCAAAAACGTTATCGAGGACGTCTGCGTCTTCGTAAACGGTGAACTTACCGCCCGCGCCATCCCATTGATAGTCAGGTGTTTTAAAGACAATCCCGACTGCATGGTGATCTACGGCGACGAGGATATAGCCACCTTGGACAAAGAAAGCTCCCTTCTTTACGGAAAGAGCATCTACGGCACCAGAAAAGATCCGTTCTTTAAGCCCGATTGGTCTCCGAACTCGTTTCTCGATCATTTCTATTTTTGCAACATTTGCGCCGTAAGGCGTGTTGCTTTCAGAGACCTTGAGATGTCACCGGGATATTCCGGTGCCAAAGGCATTTACCACACACTTTTACGTTATATCTACGAAGATGCGACAAGGATCGCAGGAAGCGTCATTCACATAGATGAGATCCTGGTTCATGCGACAGGTTACGAGAACAATTACATAACCGATGAACGTGCGCCGATCATAGCAAAGAGACTTCGTACCGACGACTTTAAAGGTGGATTCACG
>JAEEGI010008030.1_pt1 | contig 23409 bp, 16 predicted proteins | sample 8958751 | NCBI WGS metagenome assembly JAEEGI01 (sample SAMN16246545, study PRJNA631951) | gut metagenome | biome: gut microbiome; feature: rumen; material: KS-attached | host: Bos | place: Iran: Karaj | collected 2018-10 | reverse complement strand
TCAAAATATAACCGAGAATGGTCTAAACGTAACATTTTTGTGATTCGACGGGGATTCGAACCCCGGACCGACTGCTTAGAAGGCAGTTGCTCTATCCAGCTGAGCTATCGAACCATCATTTTTGCGGGCGCAAAGATAGGGAATTTCTTTGATATATACAAATTTTTTGGTAAAATATTTTGTTAAAACTGAAAATCACAATCCAAATCCTATCATTTAGAATGTGTTCCTTCCACAACAGACGTGATTTCACACCTTCAGACATACCGACAACTTGCCCAAAAGCCAGGTGAGGAAAATGCAGACTGACGAAAAGGCAACGCACTTGAGGATGCCGAAGGGTTCGGGAATGGCTGATGACCACCCCCAACCGATTGAAAGGGAGATCAGCGGATAAAGCAGATAGGGAATCATGTAACAGGTCAGGGTGGCCGTACCGGCAGGACGGAGGCCATCCAACCATCCGGACAGACCCTTAGCAACCAGTCCATCGAGTGCCACATAAAGTACCAGGTCTATGCTTAACGTATAGAAAATCCAAGGCAGCGTGCCAATGAGCTTGGAGACGTTGAACAATCGATGGAAAAACAGGGCCAGAACGAAACAGCCTACGCCAAGGAGTAACGTAGAAACTGCCTGCCTGGACCACGCGAGGTGTTCGATGTGCTTGAGATAAATGCCCGAAAACAACACCCCACTCATGACCAACAGGTGGCTGGAGGCATTGCCGATGTGAAGCGTCGAAAGGGCAAGTTCCACGATATTCGGTTCGGGCATGGAAAGGATGGGCCGCCCTAAGAATGCGGAATAGAGGGCCGTTTCGGAACAGCACAGACAAACGACAAAGAGCAGAACCCACACAAAAACCTGTGTGATGATCTTCGTGGAAAGCGCATAAACAAGCGAACAGAAGAGATAGGCCCAGCCAATCAAGCCCAGTATTCCCCACCAATAGGGATAGAACGTCCTGCCCTCCGGACTGCGCGACGTGACGAGCAGGAACAATAATATTGCCCAGCCGAGCACCTTCAATCCACTCACCCACCAGGCCGACTGCCCGTACCGGTTGAAAACCAGGAAGAAGGCGAGGGCCATCAGGAGGCAATAGGCATTGCGGTCGTAGCCGATGGACGCATCGATGCCCGATTCGTAGTTACAAATGAAGGCACCCATCAATATGAGGGCGAAGGAACGGGAAAGGATATGGCGAATGACGTCGCCCTCGCTCCTTCCCTTACGCCGCATCGCCGTAATGGCATACGGAATGGAGAGGCCAACGCAGAACAGGAAGGATGGAAAGACGATGTCGGAAAACCCGAGCATATCCTCGCCCCATTTGGCATGCTGCATCCAATGCGGTATGCCAGAAACGGACCAGAAGTCGTTGACCACAAGCATCGTCGCCATGGTGAGTGCGCGAAGCAGGTCGATGGTTACATTACGTTTCTCAAGATATGTCGTCATGGTGTTTCATTCATTCAGCCGATGCCAGATGGTACGGCTCAGGGTAAAGGAATCGTCATCGTCGTCGGAATCCCAATACATGGCGCCCAGCAATCCCATCTCGATGATGTAGTTACACTTATAAGTGATGGAGCTCTCGTTCTCATGGGCAAGCACCATCCTGCCTGCCTCGTCAACCAGATAGGGAACCCGGGCAACAGAATCCCATTGTTCGGTGTAGAGGCTATCGGTCTTCAACTTGCCGAATGGACGCTGGCCCTTGTAGTCCCTGCTTGGCCTCCCGTAGAACGGCATGCCCATGACGAGCTGCGAAAGGGGGACGCCTGCCGCGAGATGATGGTCGATGGCTTCGGATACGGTGAGTGGTCCAGCTATGTCGGAGCGAAACAAAGCGGAATGATGATGAGGAGGATCGGCCATATCGTAGGTCATCAGATTGACAAAGTTGATGAAGGGCAGGACCTCGCGATAATCGACATAAGTGGTATCGGCATAATCGGCGAAGGTGAGCAACCGATTGGCACCGATGGCCTGACGAAGATCCTGCATCAGCAACGTGAAATTGTGTGTATCGTCGGGAGAAGAAGAGATACCGGCTGCACTCGAAGTGGGATATTCCCAGTCGATGTCAATGCCATCGAGGGAATATTCGTCGATAACTTGCTGGCAGCTGCGGGCGAAAGACCGACGACGCACGGCATCGGATGCCATCTCAGAGAATCTACCACTTCCCCATCCTCCTACACTAAGGAGCACCTGCAGATGCGGATTGGTTTCCTTCAAGGCGACGATGGAACGAAGGCGTTCGGGGTTGTCGATTCGAACGCTATCGAAACTGTCGCCTACATGGCCGAAAGCGTAATTAAGATGTGTGACCAATCGCGGATCAGGCATTCGGTCTCCCCAAGATGTGACGTAACCGACGACAACCTTGTCTGCCGGCTTGGTGCTATCGACCTGCTGTTTTCCTGGCTGATAGCAGGAAGTGAACACGATGGCTGCAAGTATTGAAAAAAGCAATAGCCTCGTCTCTCGCTTCAATAGCGGAGACTTGGCTTCTTTTTTGAAACACGAATTACCACCACGAATTAACCACGAATTTTTCATGAATTATTTTGTTAGCTATGATTGAAAAGATTGCTACAAATATAAAGCTATTTCCTTAGATATCCAAAAACATACTGGTCGAATTGCACAAAATGGATGAATTATACTCCAACTCTAGCAAATTTCATCCTTTTTCCAACAATTATATTCGTGAATCTGGGAAACAGTCGTTTCAAACTATAATAAACGACGACACACAAAATGGTCATCAGAACAGGAGCCAGGAAGTAGCCGAATGCCAGCAGAAGCTGATTGCCGTCGAAGAGACGGCCTATCGCCTTCGTAATGATCAGGATGGCACAACCGTGAAAGGCATATTCGAAGAACGACACTTCGGTCAACGGTCTGGGCATCTGAAGACCTTTCTTAATCAATAGGCGAACTATGTCGAAAGCTGCGAAAACGCCGAAAAAGGAAGAATAGGGCAAAAAGACTTCGGAGACGAAGGATGCCACCAGGAATACCAGATACAACACAATGATTACATATCTGCTGTCCTTCAAATACTTGAGCACATCAAACTGACGTATTGCCAAAAATGCACCGATTGAGAACCATGTAATGGAACGCAGCTTGAAATCAATCACAAACTGAAAGATTTCGTTCGAAATCAAAAGAGCAATCAATACCCATCCCAGTCTTCCTCGAAGAAGGAAATAGAACAAGGGAGCTAACAGGAACAAGACCATGAGATCGCGCAAGAACCACAACTGATAGGCAATCGGATTCCCGTCAAATCCGTTCCAGAAAGCCCTCAAAAAGTCAATCGCAGTAAACTGGCTCACATTCTGATAGCTCGAAGAGATCTGTTCCGAGAAAAATTGATGGACCAAAAAGTAAAACAAAAGTGCGAATGCATTCCAAAAAAGATACGGGACGAACAGACTATGGAAACGACTCCGTATCTTTTCTTTGAACAACTTCCAATTCCAACCTTCGAACGAATAGAAGAAAAGATAGGAAGAAATCAAGAACAGAATTGGGATACACGGTGGCAGTATCTTATAAACAATCGTCTTCAGATTATCATCCATCGGCAGATGCGTATGGAGAACAACCACACAAAAGATCAGCGGAAATCGGAGAAAGCTGATAATGGATGATAATTCTGGAGATATAGATTTCTTCGGAATCGATGACATATCTGTATTTACTCAAAATTAAAGAGACGCGGAAAATACGCCCAGTACATTCTTTTCTTCTCTACAGATTAACACACATTAAACAAATAATTTATGTTCAACCAAGCACATAATCTGTGTAATCAGATGAATCTGTAGCGTTTATAGAATCATTTTTCAACCCGAATCTTCCTGACACGGTCTTCCTGTCGTATAATATAGAAGCCGGAAGGAAGGACGGAAATGTCTTTGCCGCACAACTGACCGCTGATGGTAAGAACAGAATAGGGACGAGAGAAATCAATCTCGTCGGGAACAGTTACGACTGAAATGCCTTCGGGAACGTATGTATAACCCAGTTTATTGTCCATCCAATCAAGACGCTTGCGGATAAAGTTCCGGACATTATCCACTTCGGCCGCATAGCTACCCCAGATCTTTGGATTTTCGTGAACGTATCGGTTCATGATGGGCCAACGCAAGAAGTTTAGCTTCTGCGAAAGCTGCAGTTCCTCTTCGAGCGAGTCGATATAGGCAATCAGATGCTTTTCGTTGATACCAGCATGCCGAGCCTCGTCCCATATATCGAGCAATCGCTCCCGGGTGCTCGCTGTTCGGACCACAATCTTATCGACAAAGTTCCTCATGTCACCCGCATAGCTGCCTCCCGAGCGATAGATATAGTCTTTCCTGTTGTTAATGGGATAGGTTCGCTGGTCATTTTCGAAGGCAAGATCGAAATCCCACACGGGTCCTGTATAAATGGTATCATTCTGCCGATGTTTGTACATGAAGAGGCTCCAATAGGTGTCGGTATTGCCCGAAAACTCTCCTACCAGGAAATGACGCAGGAACGTGTTGAGGTCGAGATAGCGACTCCAATTGCTCTCCATCTTGTTGAAATGCGAGCGGATGTAGTTCTTCTGCGAGGTTGTGATGCTGTCCTCGTCGGGAGACTTGATGGTTACGGGAGTAGAATTCGTCGAATAGAAACAGGAACTTTCGTTATAGGCATAGGCATCTATTTCGATAAAATAGCCACCGGTGAGTGCAATGCCACTGTTATCACGCGGTGTCATCTCCTCAATCTCGACACGCTGCTTATGAACCTGAATGTGGTCGCACAACTGATAGCAGCCCTTGTATTCGCCGTTCAGGAGCACATCTACAGCTCGTCCATAAGGCGTATAGGGCATACCCATAAGTCGGCTCAATTCAAAGGCGAGGAGGTTACGCATCAAGGTCTTGTCGCCATAATTGTTGATGAGCGTCCATTTCCTGGCATGAGCAGGAGCGTCGAGCACGTGCTGCTTGCTGTCGAAATTGATGCGCCAGGGCTTCTTGGGGAAGTCTCGCGAAGCATTGCCGCGTTCGCGGATGGTACCTGTCTCGGAGAGAAGAGCCGAGGTGCTATCACCGATGATCGTGAACCTTGCTTCGATTTCGTGCACCTTATCGTAGGGAACCACTCCATCGGCTGTATGAATACTGACTGTCGGGAGATTGGTGATACGATACAGGTTCGAATGGTCGCCCATGCCCTTATGCCCAAAGAACTTGAGTTCGGCAACATGGCAAAAGCTGCTTGAAGGCCCCACGTATCGCACATAGCGGAAACCCTGCGAACAGGACACGTCGGCATAGCTCATCTCGCCAGGCTTCCCGACTTCGTTGACGCTGCGAATGATGGCCAGTGGAAGGGCGTCCATGAAATCGGGGCTGTTGGCTCCTTCGAATACACCCAAAAGCATTCGGCTTGAAACATTATCACGTGGCATCCACCCTACCCGGGTGATGACATGACGCTCGCCCAGGTCGATGCCAGCCCAGCCAAAATTAGCGGTAGTGGCAGCAAAGTATGTGTCAGGGTCCCCGTCGAATGCACTGTCGGCGTTGTTGAGTATTGTACCATTCAATATTCCATCTTCAGCCAGCGCCATCGCACAGGCTGCCCATAACAGAATGATTGTAATAGAGTGTCTTTTCATCTTTTGGTTTCCAATTCAATCAGCAAAGGTACAATTTCTTTCCAAATAATCCAAGAATAACGCTGGGAATTTTTGCAGTATTGCCTGATTGATTGAAAAACTTCGAAAAAGATAACGTCGATTTGACAAATTCAGCAGGTGTGGCAAGACGTGCAAGATAATATGTCAAGCGTTGAGGGAAAATCATTCCTTGACGCCCTAGACCTTGAAGGCAGACTTCTCTCGATAAAGATTAAGTGAAATAATGTACTTCGAAGGTGGCAAAAATGCCATAATATGAGACTCAATGGTAGGAAATTACTAAGTTCTGCGGGATACTGTTGTTTTTTGAGGGAAAAATGACTATTATTGCAAAGTCTAAGAATAATATTTCTATTAATCTATCTATTCATACCTGCATGAAACATCTATCAATGCTTCTCGTGTTGCTTTTAGCTACTGCTGGCAATACCCTAAAGGCTCAAGAAGTCCCTGTGGATATGGCACATAGACGCGCTCTCGATTTCCTGACGAATACTACTCCTGCGGCCAGGCGTGCCAAGGGGAACCATACGCCTTTGTCACTCTCGTTGGCCTACACGGCACGGAGCGAGAGCAAGACCTGCTTCTATGTGTTCAATGTGGGCGAAGACGAGGGCTTCGTCATTGCTGGTGGCGATGAAGCTGCCCGTGAGATCTTAGGTTATTGCGACCACGGCTCGTTCGACTACGACACGGCTCCCGAGAACTTCAAGTGGTGGCTCGGGGAATATACCAAACAGATTGCACATAGCGAAGAGACGATCGACCTTCTGTCAAGGAGTCAGTCAGCAGCCCAAAGAGCCAAGGCCGCCGAAGGTCGTGAAAGCATCGGCCCACTGATAAAGACCAAATGGGGCCAGAGCCATCCCTACAACAGTGAGATACCTGTCTATTCAAGCGATGGACAGCCTTATGTGACGGGTTGTGTTGCCACCGCGATGGCGCAGGTGATGAACTACTGGCAGCATCCTCACCAGGGCCAGGGCAGCCATCAATATGTGTATGACGGGATAACTTTTTCGGCCAACTTCGGAGAAACGACCTACGATTGGGATAATATGCTTGACCAATACATAAGTGGGACCTACGACGCAACCGAGGCAAAGGCAGTTGGTACCTTGATGCATCATGCTGGTGTAGCAGTGGAAATGAAATATAGGACATCGAGTTCGAGTGCGGTTTTTCCAGGTAGAATCCGAGAAGCACTTGTTAGCAATTTCAATTATGATCCTGCTGTTCGTTGCATAAATCGCTATGGTTTTTTTACGGATGAATTATGGGAAGAACTGATTTATGACGAACTGAATGATGGACGACCCATATTATATTGTGGAACATCTATTGATGGATTGACTTCTCACGCCTTCATCTGCGATGGCTATGACATAGAGACTGGCATGTTTTCTTTCAACTGGGGATGGTATGGCTCTGTAGATGGTTTTTATACATTATCAGGAGTTGATGCCGTCAATTTCTGGTCTAATAATCAGAAAATTATTCTTTATATCCAGCCTAAGGATCTTGGCACGAATTCATTTAAGCCCCATCTGTATGTTAATAGTGATTATTATTTGGAATTGTGTTTTGATTATGATGATTATTGTCATTCTGGAGATTTCATCTATGATCTGCAATCCGCATCTGAAGTCTCAAATTATGTAGCACTCACAAGTCTTTGTATAGAAAATAGACGTAGTGTTATTGAAACGTATGATTTAGGAGTGCAAGCCATTGATACTACAACCGGGAATGAACATTATTGGACGTGTTTTACCAATGTATCGATTCCGTTAAGTACTTTTACTTTCAAAAGTTTGGAAATCAATCTTCTTGACCTTACTACAAATGGCATTTACGAGTTGCGACCAGTTTTCCGAGCTGCAGGTGGCACGGACGAAGATTGGCTTGAAATGCAACCACGCGTGACGAAAACAGATGTCCCGACACTCACTATCATCGGCTGCAATGATACTGAATCCGTAGATATTCCCTTTACAATTAGTAATGATAGCATGGAGATAGGGGGCACTCTAATGATTTCCTGCAATGGTTGCAATTATAGAGGAGAAGTTACCTATTGGTCAAGCAATCCGGAAATAGCCACAGTTGATGCTAACGGATTAATCACGGGTGTTTCTGTTGGAGAAGTGACGATTTCGGGAACGGGAGAAGCTCAAGGCTCCTACAGGAAGACTACAGCCAACTTTGACATAACGGTTGAGAAAGTTATCAAAAAAGAGTTGGTCATTGAAATCAGCAAAACCAACTTGAAACCAAACCAAACTTGCCAATTGTCATGGCCGGACGATTTTGACGGCGAGATAGTCTTCGAAAGTAGCAATGAAGAGGTAGCATCGGTGGACAGCGAAGGTTTGATCACAGGGATTGATTACGGGGAAGCAGTCATCACAGCCTATGCGATGGGCTCGACTTTATATTTCGATAAGGAATTCCAGTATGAAATTAACGTCATTAACCATGACCTGATTTTTACCAAACAACCCTATTTCAATAATGACAACAATCCATACGAGGGAGATCCCTGGCTGTATTGTAATATCATGAATCTCGGAGAGGGTATCAATTCTTCATTGATACTATTAACCCCTAATGAAGGTGGTCCTACAGGTTCAAATTCCTGGGAAGCAGTAACAAAAAGCTTGCCAAGCGGGGGTTCCGAAAAAAAGGGCATGAATATCATCTATGGTCTCGATGTGGATGCGGTCTATACCTATTATATTTATCACGACAAGGAATGTACACAACCTTGGAACTATCCATCCGTTACCTTCACTGTTCGCTCGAAACTGACGGTGGACTACAGCGTGGGTGCGTCGGGATACGGCACCCTGATTCTGCCCTTCAACCAGGAACTACCGCAGGACATGAAGGTCTACGGCTGCTCAGGCGTGGATGAAAATGGCGTGCTGACCTTGGACGAAGATGAAAGCATCAGGCGCAATGTGCCCTATATCGTGCAGGCCACCCCTGGCGCTTCCTACCAGTTTGTGGGCCCCAAGGCAATTGATGACGACAAGCCATCGTTCACGAATGGCATGCTCGTTGGTGCGGTCTCCAGCACCGTGCCGCTTATCGCAGGTACTGATTACATCATGCAGGAACAGAACGGCAGAGTTGCTTTCTATAAATACACAGGCACGCCTTCCGCAAATGCGGACGAGAACGACAGCGAGAGCAACAGATTGGCCAAGCCCTTCCGTGCCTTCATTCGCCTCGATGGCAATGCCAATGCCAAGTTCTTCCTGCCTGAGCAGATTGGAGATGAGACAGAAGGTATTGAAGAGGTTGGCTATGAATATGTCCGACCTACTGGCATCTATACCATCGACGGCAAGCGTCATGTTTCGTTACAGAAAGGCTTGAACGTGATTGTACACGATGACGGTACAGCTCAGAAGGTATTTGTAAAATAGATTAGTATCGTTAATCCGTTGACAAGTTAGCTTGTTAGCTTGTTGACTCGCTGACTAGTAGACTCATTATATGTCTGCTCAAGTTAGCAAAAAGGAACTAAAAAGGAACTTGTCACTAAATATTTGCCAAGTTTTGACTCATTCACTTTGCAATCCACGAAAAAAATGATTACTTTTGCATAAAATTACTCGATGAAAAATGAAGAAATATTACGAATCCCCTGACATCCGAATCCGAATCGCGAACAGGATGTGCGATGTGATTGTTACCTCCGACCCCCAGCTTTCCGACGATCCCTCGGATGGCGGCAAACAGCAGATCAATCGCCCCAATGGTTCTTCTGATTGGGAAAATTATGAATAATAATCTGTATTCAACTCACTAATAATTTACCTTTTCGTAATGAAGTACATTTACAATTTCCTGGTATTGAGTCTGGCATTGGCCAGCAATACCGTGATGGCTCAAGAAGTCAGTGTCGATGTGGCTAAGAACCGCGCTCTCGAATTTCTTTCGAACCAGACCGTTGGTTCCAAGCGTGCAAAGGGGACAAAGTCCCTGGATGTTACTCTTGCCTACACTTCGAAGAGTGCTGACAAGACGTGTTTCTACGTCTTCAATGCCGGTGAGGACGATGGTTTCGTTATCATCGGTGGTGACGAGGCTGCTCGTGAGATCCTCGGCTACTGCGACCATGGCTCGTTTGATTATGAGACTGCTCCTGCCAACTTCAAGTGGTGGCTGGGCCAGTACACCGAGCAGATTGCCAAGGCAGATAAGACTGGGGTTACGGGTGCACGCAGAGCGAAAGCTGCAACCAATCGTGCAAATATCGCCAATTTGATACCATCAAAGTGGAATCAATTTGCTCCTTATAACAATCTGGTAGTCTCAGAAACGAAAAGACAGCTTGGTAACAACGCGCCCGAATTTGTCACTGGTTGTGTAGCCACGGCGATGGCACAAATTATGTATAAGTATAAATATCCATCCAGAGGTATTGGCAGCCATACATATAGTCCAGCAAATTATAGTAATCTCACTTTCAGTGCTAATTTCGGAGAAACTACCTACGATTGGTCTCATATGACGGACACCTACTCCAGTAATTCTACAAGCACCAGTGAAAATGCCGTTGCCACTTTGATGTTCCATGCCGGAGTATCGATAGATATGAATTACAATACACAAAGAAATGGAGGATCAAGTGCAAGTGGCGAGTATATCGGAAAAACGCTTATCAACTACTTCGGATATGATAAGTCGGTTCGTAATGAATTTCGCGAATATTATACCGACGAAGCATGGGAGAAACTTGTATATGATGAACTTGCTGAAGGACGTCCTGTGCTCTATAGTGGAAGAGTAGAAAATGGCGGCGGACATCAATTCATTTGCGATGGCTATGAAGACGGTCTTTTCACTATCAATTGGGGGTGGGGTGGACTTTATGACGGCAACTTTCCTCTAACTGGTACAGGCGCTCTACTACCAGAGGGCCAAGGTGCCGGTGGAAGTGATGGAGCCTATACCGAAGGTCAGATGATTATTCTTAGTGTAATGCCTGCTACAAGCGAAAACAAGGAGCGTCCACATTTAGCTCAAAAAGACTTAAGTGGCGTGAATTCGTTGTTCCTGACAGTAGGAAGCAAAACAAGCGACGGCAACATCGCCTACGATCGATCAAACGTCGAGTCCTGTAAACTTCATTCTACACTTTACAATATCAGCTGCTTTACCACCAACTTCGATTATGGTGTGAAAGCAATTGGATCCAATGGCCAGATTTATTATTATAGAAGTAAAAGTAACCAATCTCTCAGCTACCGTTCTTGGGGGACGATTGCATTCGAACTGCCTTTCGACCCAACCGATTGGGAAGAGGACACCTATGAACTACATCCAGTTTGCCGTGTGGCAGGTGGTAGTGATGACGACTGGTATGATGTAACTATTCTGAAGGACGAAACCTACCCCTCCATCACCATCAGCGGAACAGCACCAGAGCCCACCAATAGCTTCGATCTCACCGAGGAGCCATATTTCAATAATGATAATAATGCCTATGTTGAGGACCTCGTATTGCACTACTCTATTCGGAATGGAATGAGTGAGATGTCAAATATTACCCTATATATGAAACTAGTCTCTGACTATTATGGGTTCCCATACTCCGAAGAAATCTATTCAGTACTTCCAGGTGAGACCGTCACGGGAACTGTTGATTTCAATAAGTTAAATTATGGGGTTACAGTTACAGATTACTTCACACCAGGTGATACTTATTATGTATACTTCTACACCGATAGTTCTAACTCAATGGAACGCAAGGACTATCCCTTCGTCAAATTCACCTATCGTGAAAGGCTGGAAATCGACGATTATCAAGTATGTAAAGCCGGCTACGGTACGCTCATCCTGCCATTCAATGCCGAATTACCAGTTGGCATGACCGCCGTATATACCTGCACTGGAGTAGATAACAATGGTGTGCTGACATTGGTTGAGGAAGAGAGCATCCGCCGCAACGTGCCTTACATTGTAAAGGCAGATCCTGAAAAAGGTCCCTACAAGTTCGTTGGTCCCGAGGCTATCGATGCCGACCACCCATCTTTCCGTGAAGGTATTATGGTGGGAGCTGTTACCAAGAATGTTCCTCTCGTAGCTAATGATGACTACATCCTCCAGTATCACGATCAGGATGATGAGGCTGCATTCTACAAATACACAGGCACACCATCATCTGATGGTGAGAATGACAGCGAAGGCAACCGTCTGGCCAAGCAATTCCGCGCATTCCTTCGTCCAAATGTAACCACAGGCGCACCCAGCTATGCATTGCCAGGTGATACCGAAGAGGGCATCGAGTTCATCCATGTGGATACATTCATGCCTGCCGGCATCTACTCCATCGACGGCAAGCGTCAGAATGAATTCAAGAAAGGCATGAATGTGATCATCCTCGAAGATGGCACAGTCCAGAAAGTATATGTCAAATAAACCCCGAACTATATAAGCAATTCCTATGAAAAAGATATATCAAACACCCTCCTTCGATGTTGTCTATTACAATGCTGTAAGTGTAATTTCAACTTCTGGCGAACCTAAGCAATCTTCAAGCTCATCTGATGGTGGTCAAATGTGGGGCAACCGCCACAATGCCATCTGGGACGAAGACGAATAAAAACCAATTCCCTATACAAAAAACCTTGGCCGCTCGGGTCAAGGTTTTTTTTGTCAGGAGTTCTTTTTCATATAGGCTCGAGGCGAGTCATTCATGATTTCCTTGAACTTGATGAAGAATGCCTTTTTGGAGATGAAGCCAGATTCTGATGCTACACTATCAAGCGACATATTGGGATGACTTCGCATCAAGTCGATGGAGAATTCAATACGTTTACGATTGATGTACCGGGTGAACGAAACACCCATCCCCTTGTTAAATGCTCGAGAGACATAAAACCGATTGGTCAAAACGGCTTGAGCCACATCTTTGATGGTGAGATAAGGGTTGCGGTAAAGTTGCTCTTCATTCATGATAACTTCGATTCGTGAGATCAGATCATCCATAGTGACAAGAGAAAAGAGGAGATGTTTTTGAAAATATTAGGGTTAACTAAAAATGTTCGATGAATAATATGTTCATCATGGAAAACTTCATTTAACCGCTGCAAATATAGGAATAATAATCTTCATTACCAAATTCCAAAACTAACCACAACAATCTTTTAACATTATTTAATGAACGAAGCAGAAAATAATGTACATTCAATGGATCACCAAAACGAGAATTTGAATGTGTTTTTTATCGTTTTCGCAAACGACAAAACTGGAAGAATTATTGTTGTTTGATTCGTATCCAGATAAAAATATATTCATTTTTACATTTTTTTACCTTAAAATTAGGTATTATTCAATTTTTTAGTTACCTTTGCGGCGTAATAACCAATTAACTATACAATGAGAAAAGAATTGTTTCTTTCAATCGTGTTCAGTAGTCTCGTTTTGGGAACGTTATTTGGACAAACCAAGCCACTTCCGAAATGGGCAACTACGAACCCTATATCTACAGCGACTATAAAAAGAGCCGTTGCTTCAGGCAATACGCTTGAAGAGGCACGACATAATGCTGTAAATATACTTGTGAGCCAAAAAGCAAACAATCAGTACGAAGAGGGCTCCTACCAGAAACTGCTCATTGAAAAAGGGCAGTCACCAGTCGAACAGCTTTCCTCGTGGGTGAAGATTGCAGAAAACAGCTCCTTCTTCAAGACCACTAAGACATTCGTTGCAGAAGACCAGAGCTACATCTTCTGCGAGATTTCGGATCAGGACTACCGGATGTTCAGTGACTCGATCTATACAGCAATAGTCGCTGAAGTCGATTCAATGGCCCTTCGTGCCAAGACCTTAAAACAATCGGGAGATCTGTTTACAGCATCAACCGTCTATTGCAAAGCTCTTCAAGCCCTGGTTCCAATCCTGCACAAACAGGTGCTCAGCAATGATTTCGACCTTGTGGAAGTGCTGCATGAAGGCTACCTGCATAGCATGGACAGCATCAGGTGGACGTTCGACCGACCAACTTGTCCGATGGTTTCAGGCGAAGACGTGCCTGTGGCCATCTATGCAACTGCGACCTACAACGACATGCCAGTCCCTGGCCTACCTGTGTCATTTACGTTAAGCGAAAACGGAAAATTGAATAGCGACGCCATGACAGACGCTTCGGGGAAGGCCAAGGTCCATATCACCGAAGCACCCAAATCGTCGATGGCCGAACTTATCGTCAGTATGAACAAGCAGTCCCTCCTGGACCTCCCGAAACACATCTTTTCGGGTGAACTTCCCTTGAGGCTGATGGAGCAGTTGCATTCAGCCCGCTTGACCTTGAAGGCATTCGACCCCACCCCATTCTATTTCATCGACCTCTCCGAAGAGGACTCCAAATGCATCGGCGACTCGCTGAACAGCATCATGGACCGGAACGGCTATAAGAAAGTCGATGAAAAGTCTGGTTCTGACATCGAGATAAAAGTGAACTGCAACATTACGGCAGATGGCGAACCGACAACCGGAAAGTACCAGATGCAATACCATCTCTGCGACATGACTGTTACCATCTCCGATCGTCGTTCAGGAAAGGTTCTTGCCACCGACGAGAAGAAGGGACTGAGGTTCTTTGTTCCGGCCAATTCAGATGCAGCCCTTCTGCGCAGCAAGGCCCTTTCGGAAATCCTGCGTCGTCTGAAACCCAGTCTGAACGACAAGGTCAAGACCTTGCAATATGACAAGCGCAGTGTCTTCTTCGGCCTATAGTAACCACTGATTCGATGAAAGGCAATCGTATCATAGGGTATCGGCTTCTCCTTATCGGATTAGTTGTATTGCCCTTCCTGTCTCTTATAATGAACGAAGGACTTCAAGCACAAGTGACGCGCTCGCAAGTGAACCTTCAATTTATGAGAGCAGAGATGCTATTGCGCAGAGAAAAATACCAGGAGGCCTTATCCTCCCTTGATGTTGTCATCGAAATATCACCCGGTTATCCTGCACCCTACCTTCGCAAAGCACATATCTATGATGACCTGTATAAGCGGAATGGTGACCAGGAGGCTCTTGCCAGTTCGATCTACTATTATCGAAAATATCTCACGTTAGAGTATGACGACGAGAAGGTTCTTGAGCCAAGCAAAAGACTGCGGCAACTGGAGGACATCCTGAATATCAGCCATTTTGAAGACCTTGAAGAACAGGATAGCCGGAAAGAACTTACCAGGCAGGAAGCTGCTCCTGTTGTAACTTCCGACGAGGAGGCAAAGGCCGCAGCAGGCACCTTGAGTATAAGCCAGAAGCCTTCTGAGGAAGTTATTCTGAATCCCTATCACGGCTTCAACTTCGCCCGACATTATGGCGTGGAACTCCCACAAGCAGCAGTCAATAGGCCAAGTCCTGTCGCAACCGATCAGGACCTCTCGGGACATTGGGTGAGTGATGTCTGCATCGAAGATGGACGAGAGATGTGGAACTTCAAGTTTGCGAAGTCGGCCAATGGCAATTACATCATCACCATCTCAGACCAGTCGGGAATCGTCAATCCCTCGCGCGAACGAAAAGCCATACAGAAACAAGCGATGTCGTACATGCGACGTGTCAGGCTGTTGAACGACATGCGCTACGTTATTGTCAACGAAGAGGCCGAAGGCAAGACGAAGGGCAATGAAATCAGTTTCATGTTTGCCATCGACGAGGAATTCGTCCAAGGGAAGACACTCTCCAAATGGGCACACAACGTGATGTCGAACATTGCTCATCTGGTTTCCTCAGACAATTCCGATGCGTATTTTGCAGACCAGAGCAACGTGAAGGCCATCACGGTGGAATATACCTTCGACTGCAAGCTGGTCACTCCGAACGTAATGGAATGCAACCTGAGCAATCTGAGGAACACGGTCAATCCCAATGGCTATATGCGTACACGCAGAGGACAGGACCAGAAGATCTACCTGCACAGGACCTCTCGGGACTATACGTTCTATGAGATGCCAGAAGTCATCGCTCAACAGAACAATGCGAAGGCGGAAGTCCTCTTTGCCCAAATCAACGAAGATGCCAAGAACCAGAACTCGAAGCGTTTCCCGCTGGCCATTCTCTATCAGTATGGCATTGGTGTGAAGCAAAATGAGGACAAGGCTATCCAGATAATAACCCAACTGGCAACCAGTGCCGGCGACCCGATTGCGAAAGCGATGTTGGCCAACTACTACTTCCACGAGGCTTACGATGAAGAAGAGCACAGCACTACAACACGCCGCAAGTACCTGAAGTCATCGGAATACTGGATGCAGAGCCTTCATCGTCAAGATGATGCCCGATGGTATGGCATCAAGGGCGATATGTTTGTCAGAGCCAATGCGGTGAGCTGGGATGAACGTGCCGACCTGTTCAGCAGTCTCACGACGTCCATGGTGGATAGTGCAGCCAGCTATTACAGGCAAGGTGCCCAAAAGGGAGACGTGCGCAGTATGCAGCGTCTTGGGCATCTGTTTCTGTACTGCATCCCGGAGAAGAGAAATCTGGAAGAGGCTACGATGTGGCTGAACATGGCTTCCGATGCAGGCAATGCGGAGGCAGAACTTGACTTAGGACATTATTTCTGGCTCAAGGAGGACTACAATGCCTATATCAAGCATACGGCAAGAGCCGCAGAAATGGGATGTCCGGAGGCATTCGAAGAATTGTCGAAAGCCTATTGCTGTGCTAATGGTCGCTTCTACGGTCTGGACTATGACTTCGAAAAGGCCATTCTATTCAAGCGACTCGCCCTACAGGCTGATTACGACAGCTGGATTCCCATCCTTGTGTCGTACGGATATAAAGTTACTGAATAAATTTCGGACAGGATGAGACTGATTCTTGTTATAATACTTTCCATGATGACACTCTTTGGCTCCACAGTAGCCGAAGAGACTGTCGAAATGCAGCGTCTGCGGGAAGCCCGGCAAAAACTGGCAACCGACCTGCCCTTGCACGAAGATCATGATGCTTCCGGCGAGCTGACACATCTTGGAGTGGCGGTCTTCAGTCCCGAGATCCAGCAGGTGCTCAATCCCTTCTTGTGGCGTGGTGTCGAACGCATCCTGCTGAGAATTGTCCTGCAAGCGTCCGAAGCCGAACGCGGCAAGTGGATGAAGGAAAACGGAATCCGTCTATTCCTCGAAGCCTGTCCATACGGAAGCGGGCCATTCAAGAGTTTCGGCAAGGCAATCCCTATACTCAAGAACGTGACGGGTGTAAAGGTCCTCGAAGACTACAACCGCTACCGCATCCTTATCACAGGAGGTTCGGAAGAGACTACGCTTCGACTGTCCATCCCGAAGGAACGCGAACTCATCTATGGCACGGATAAGAAGGAGGAAGACGAACGACAAAGCAAACGACTGCAGTCCTATCAAGGCAGGGCCCAGGTTAATCTCCTTCCCTCGCTTGACCAGATTTACGCCACCAACAATTCCGAAGTGTGGCACACCATTGGCGATGTGTTCTATATCGATTCGCTTTGTGCGGATGGTTATTATACCGTAAAGGAACCGGGTGAAATCATCTCTCCCATCTGGTCACCGAAATATCCGAAGGAATCGGTCAAGAACCTGATGCTGGGCAATGTGATGCCCGAAGGACTGACCGTCGATGTCATGCATCGCCAATATGGAGGCCGCTATGAGACGTGGACCTGCGACTGGGCCACCTTGATAGGAGGACTGAAGGACGAGGGTGTGATGGAACCCTTTGCTGCCGCACAGTATATGCCCGAAAAGGGATTGCTGACAGGCATCCTGGTGCTGCGCAACACCTCATTCAGCTTCACCCACATGCTCCTCGTGAGCATTCCTGTCAGTCAGTTGGGAACCGACAACCCTGCCCGGCTTACAGCGCTGCTTTACACCAATACACCCCAGCATAATGTGTATTCCCTCTTCGAGGAATACCTGCCTAAACGCGAACAGAAACCGAACAATAAATAATAGAAATTTCCAATACCACACAGCAAGCAATGAAAAGAATTGTCACTCTACTCCTATTCCTTATCCCTCTCACGATGATGGGATTGAAGGCACAATCCGTCAAGGTCAAGGTGCTCGGCGGTCAGATGTCTGCCACAGCCAAGGAAAACATCGAGCAGGAAGCTTCAAGTCTGCTCACTTCGTTCAACGAATCCATTCTGGAAGACGGCAAGAAGCTGAAGGACAAGTTGAAGATCAGCTTCCCCGATAAAGATCCCAACAACAAAGCCCTGATCAAAAGCATCATGGACCTTTGGGAACAGAGTCCCATCAACTGCAGTGTCGATCAGGTGGAAGGCATTGTCCTCACGCTCTTCGGCAACAGGGGTTTCCAAATGCGCGATATCCCCGTGAACGTCCTGGATGCCGACATGAACAATTCCTTCCAGGACATGGTGCTTAGTTTCGACAACGAAGGCCATCTCACCGAAGTGAACATGCAGCTCGAGAAGCACAATTACAACAACGTCATTGTGAACGGTGTGAAGGAGGAAGACCTCGTCAGACGTCAGATGATCCTGGACTTCATCGAGGTATTCCGTACTGCATATAACCGCAAGGACATCGGTTATCTGAAACAGGTATATAGCGACGATGCCCTGATCATCACAGGTACCGTCTTGAAAAAGAAGGAGCGTGCCAAGGACGACAACCTGATGCTGAAGGGTCTGGGCGGCCAGCAATATCAGCTGGTGGTTCAGAACAAGAAGGAATATATCGCCAAGCTGCAGAAGATCTTCGGCAGAAACAGCTACATCAACATCAAGTTCGAGGAGGTGTCGGTAATCCAGCATCCTACGCGTGATAAAATCTATGGAGTCACTCTCAAGCAATACTGGAACACTTCGACCTATTCCGATATCGGATGGCTGTTCCTGATGATCAATTTCGAAGACCCGATGAATCCGAGCATCGAGGTGCGTACGTGGCAGCCCAACGAGTACGAAGGGCGTGAAATCACACGCGACGAAGTGTTCAATCTTGACTACTTTACGGTAAAATAATAACTTTTAATCTATAGTGCTATGAAACGAATTCTATCAACAGCGCTTGCCATCGTTGCCTGTGCCACGATTGCAAACGCACAGGAGAATCTCAAACTTCTCAACGTACAGGAGACCACCCAAGGTCTTGGTGTTTATCCCTGTGGCGATCGTCACGAAGCTATGGTTCAGTTTGTAACCAGCGAACCCTTCGGACTTACATTCGAATCGACGCATGATCGTCCCGACCAGATGCAGATTACGATGGACTCGATTGCCGGAAGGAAAACCTACAGTCTCATCTTTGTCACCCAGGAACCCGGCAAGGACTTTTCGAACCGCAGGCTGACAATCCGTGTTCCTGGATTCCAGGACTACCGCATTCCTCTCCCCCTAAAGGACAAGCAGCTCTTTGAATATACTGTCAGCGACCCCTACTCGGTTCTGCGCAGCCCATTCTTCAATTATCTGGAGAAGGCACAAGAGCATTTCAACAACAGCGAATACCAGAAAGCCAAGGACAATTTTGAGCTGTGCCGCTATTGCCCCGAATACCTGAACGATACGGCTAACATCCTGCAGCACATCCAATTGTGCGATTCGATGCTGTTGTGGTACAACCAGGCTGTCGAGGCCGACCATTTCTTCCGCTATCATGAGGCCGTAACTGCCTACAGCAAACTGCTGGTTTATGATGGCAACGAAAAGCTTCGCCAGTCGATGTATGCAGCTCAGCGCAATTTCGATCGTGATTGTGAAGCCATCCTGAACATTGGTTTGAAGGAAATGGAGGCAGGTCACCTCGATCGTGCAGACCAGTTGCTCAATCAGGTGATTGACAACGGATGTACCCGATATGCAAAACAAGCGAGCGACAATCTGGAAATCGTACACAAGTCAAAACTTCGCAAGGACAGTCATTCGCGCACACTCCTCTTTGAATTTGGCCCTCAAAACAAGATGTTTGGTTTCACCTTCGGCGACTTCTACGCAAACAAGGCTTACGGCTGGTATGTGTCCCTGCTGGGGAATGGCAACCTATTCGATTTTATCGAAGGTGCCGAAGTAGAAGGACAATTCGACCTTCTTCCTTCCCCTCGTTTCAGCTATAAAGATGACACGTATGAGAATGATGACATAACAAAGATTTATCCGAAGAAGATGAAATACGAGCTGAATTTTGCGTTAGGTTCATCCTGGCATATCTGGATGCCTATCTACATTCACGCTGGTGTAGGTTACCATCTGGGCGGATTCGATATGTTTGATTATAAAGAAGCAGCCTCAATTAAAGACCCCAAGAATTTCAACAAGGATTGCACATCGACGAAACTATTCCACGGTGTTGCCCCCGAGGCCGGTATCGTCCTCAAATATTTTAGAGCAGCCCTCAAGTTTACATACAATTATACCATCTGGACCAACAAGGGCGACTACAAGGAGTTCTGTGATGACAATGTAAGTGGCTTCAAAGTGGGTATCGGCTTCTGCTGGTAAACTTCAAGTCCAGGCAGAAACACTATAACTAACAATAATAAGGAGAGAGCATCGAGTTTAACCTGGATGCTCTCTCCTTTTTTTCTAAACCGGATTCGAAGAATAGTTAGTCGGAATCCTTGAGTTTTTCAAGATTCTTCCTGGCTGTGTTATTTCCTTGTTCTGCAGCCTTTTCGTACCAATAGATCGCCTTTTCCTTGTCAGCAGCGACACCTTGTCCATAGAGATAGCAACTGCCAAGGTGGGCCTGTGCACTGGCGTTACCCTTGTCGGCAGCTTTCTGATACCATTCGACTGCGGCAGAATGATCCTGCTCTGTACCATGGCCAAGTAGGTAACAGCTTCCCAAGTTGTCCTGCGCTGTGACATCACCCTTATTGGCAGCTTTCTTGAACCATTCGAAAGCCTGCTTGAAATTTTGGCTAACACCAGTACCATTGTAATAGCAACTGCCCAAATGGCTTTGAGCGCTGGCCAGTCCCTGCTTTGCAGCACTATTGAAATATACCACAGCCTGCTTGGCATCTTTTTTGACGCCATTACCGAACAGGTATTGAACGCCAAGTTTGTCGAGGTCTTCGGGATCACCCTCCACAGTAGGCAAAGCTTCAACGTCAGATTTGCTTTGTGATGGTTGAGTGGACGCAGTGGCTGGCTTGTTTGCCGAAGAGGAAGAGGTAGTCGGTTGGCTTGTCGATGAAGATTCGGATTGCTTGCTGGTAGCGACCTCCTTTTCAGTGGGTTGTGCATCCTTGGTCTCTGGGATGGTTGGAGGGAGTACGGGAGAAGAAGTATTGTCTTCAACGGCAACCGGAGTCGGGTTCACCGATTCTTCCGAAGTGTTCCTGGAGCAAAGCCCGAAAGCCAGGGCTGCGATACCTACAACGATAGCTGCTGCTATAGCAATATAGGTAAAGGATGGTTTGGATCGTGGGGAATCGGGAGTAATAGGAGGAGTTTCCGGCTGAGTAGTAGGCTTAGTATCTTTCTTGGGCGTCGGATTAACTGCTACCCCGGAGGTCGGTTTAAGCACATCTCTGGGTGTCGGTTTGTTTTCTACCTTGGAAGTCGGTTTTACCTCTACTTTGGATTCTGCTTTTTCCTGGACCTTGGGTATGGGAATCACCGGGGCTTTCTGTTCTGCCTTTTCTTCCACTTTAGGCGAAGACTTCACTTCAGCTTTGGATTCCGGCTTTTCCTCAACCTTTGGCACAGGCTTCTCTTCGACTTTAGGCGTTGCCTTTTCCTCAACCTTGAGAGCTGATTTCTCCTCCACTTTAGGTGTAGGCTTCACCTCGACTGCTTCTTTCTTCTTCAGCCATTTGGAAAGGTTTCGAAAGAACTTTTCCCGCTGGTCCTTATTACTATAGTCGATGCTGTCGATACCGCTGCAATTGAAAGCCAGCCAGTCGCAGTCGGATACCATGGTACCATCGATGCTGAGCGGGATGACACGCTTCTTTCGGTCAAGCGCAAACTTCACTTCCCTTTCGGTCCACGAAGGGGTACTGTAGTCAGGTTGACCGGTCTTCGGGTCCATGAGTGGAGCGATCGAATTGGTTGTCATCATGAAGACAAGGATATCGCATTCCTTGATGGCACGGATGATAACGCGCTCGAACTGGTCGCCGCTTTCGATACCTTCGAGGTCAATCCAACAGGAGGCTCCAGTCCTTTGGTTGATTTCTTCGACAATGGGAAGAACCATCTCCTTGTCGATACGTTTATAGCTGATGAAAATCTTTTCGCCCATATTCAATACAGATTAAATGTTCGACAGGAACTATTCGCTTTTGGTGATTTTGAATCCCAGTTTGGTAATGAGGCGCAACGTTTCGAAAGCTGTGTTCAGGTCATAAGCCTTTTCCTCGTCGCTCAATTCGTCATAGTCAACCAGACAAGGCGTCTGACGCTTGTCATCGTTGCGCTTGCTGCTGTAGGTCCACCCTTCCCGAATGCGGGCCTGAGCCCATACCTCATGCACATTGCGTGCAATCACATCGGCCAGTTCCATCAGTTCTGCAGGCAATTCAACACCAGTTGTGTCGATTGGCTGAGGGATATATTCCTTATGTTTCATATTTATCCTTGTTATTTTCTATTTGTAATGTGGTAAGAACAACGGCGAAATCATAGAGTTTAGTGTATTCCGACAGGTTACTCCAGTCGTCCAGACATGGGTGCTTCTTGAGCAGGGAACGCTGTTGCTTTTGTACCTCAGAATCGTGCTGGAAACCTTGTATCTCGTGGCTCGCATTCCATCGGATATGTTCCAGAACAGCCAGATTGTAAACAAGTTTATTGAAATAATCATTGTCTGTCAAATGATGCAGGTCGGTATTGGAAGCCAACGATTCGGGAAGAGCATTGTAGAGGTCCTGTATGGTGTAGTGTTGCCCATCGCTTCGCAAAGGTCCCTTGCTGAAAGCTTTTTGGATGATCGAGATCTTGGTGCGGCGATGATATTCGTTACTGATGTCCTGCGACTCCATACGCAGGAATTCAAGGATGGAGGCAAGAGAGCCTTTTGCAACAGCCTTGGCACGGCGACTGGACCATGTATCTTGTTGGCCAGAAAGCTGTTCCGTGGCTTTTTGATAGGCATTGTAATATTGTTCGGCCCTCTTCTTTTCCTTCTGCTTGGTAATATTCTCGTGGGTGAAAATCCGGTCGGGCATACCGAAAGGTATCAGCTCCACATTCCCGTAATCGTTCAGCTTATGATAGGTCTCGGCCATCAAGTGAAGTTCACCCGAACTGTTTGCCGATGATGAGCAGACAAAGATTCGGAGCGGGAAACGAGGATGTGCAGGTCGATTTCTGACGGCCAGGTTGTAGATTTCGTTGGCCAGCATCATCTGGGTCTCTTCGTCGCCAGCAGAGATGAGGATGAACTGGAGTTCGGCGATATGACGTTCCAGCCAATTCCAGAACTCTGCGCTTCCCTCCTTCTGCTGCATCAGGCGAGCACGCACATTGGGTTCACGTTTGCCCTCGTTGTCCTCCAGTTCGGGGATTCGAACATACAGGTTTCCAGCCAGTTCGTTCATCTTTCCATCGACCACATAGCATTCGAAATCGCTGCGCTTTTCACTGGCCGAAGCGAAAGCTCCAAATTCATAGAGATAGCGGACAGCTTCTTCACCAATATCGCCCATACCAATCACAAGAGACCGCAACGAAGAGGTGCAGCAGCCGTTGGCATCAAAATCCTGCAGGTCAGTGAGTA
>JAEEGI010008019.1_pt1 | contig 23430 bp, 17 predicted proteins | sample 8958751 | NCBI WGS metagenome assembly JAEEGI01 (sample SAMN16246545, study PRJNA631951) | gut metagenome | biome: gut microbiome; feature: rumen; material: KS-attached | host: Bos | place: Iran: Karaj | collected 2018-10 | reverse complement strand
CTCATAAATAAAAATCAAAAACATTGGCTTTTGATTTTGTATTTCATTCGCCTTACACTAATTTTGCACTGTTTTTCCATCTGACAAGTTTTTATGACTATTCATAAATACATATATCTACTGTTCGTTTGCCTGCTGCTCGCTGCCTGCGCCAACATCGGCGCACCCGAGGGCGGACCGCGTGACTACACACCCCCACGCATCCTCAAGACTTCGCCCGAAATCAATGCGGTGAATTTCAAGGGCAACAAGGTAGAAATCAATTTCGACGAAATCGTCCAGATTCGCGACCAGCAAAAGAATGTCGTCATATCGCCCGCACAAAAAGAGCAACCCGCCATCAAGAACCTGGGCAAGAAGATTGTGGTGGAGTTTCGCGATGAACTACTGCCCAACACCACCTACACCATCGACTTCAGCGATGCCATCGAAGACAACAACGAGGGGAACCGTCTCGACAACTTTGCCTTCTCGTTCTCTACCGGCGATGTCATCGACACCCTGCAGATTTCAGGCATTGCACTGCAAGCCAAAGACCTCGAGCCCATGCAGCACATACTCGTGGGCATACACAGCAACCTCAACGACTCGGCATTCACCACCCTGCCCTTCGAGCGCATCAGCCGCACCAACGACAAGGGCGAGTTCACCCTCAGGGGCGTGAAACCGGGCAGCTACCACATCTTCGCCCTCAACGACATGGACGGCGACTACAAGATGGCGCGCACCGAGGATTATGCCTTTATCGACCAGGTCATTGTGCCCTCGGTGCAGGAGTTCTCTTCGCAGGACACCACCTTCACCTTCGACCACCGCGTCGACACCATCGTCACGGGCACCCACTGGGAGTATCTGCCCAATGCAGTCTATCTGCCCGTCTTCAACGAGCAGTACAAGACCCTCTATCTCAAGAAGGTCGAGCGGCAAGCTCGCAACAAGATTTTCGTGCAGTTCTCGGCTCCTAACGAGTTGCCTCAACTCAACATCATCAAGCCGGCTACCCACGAGCAGGAATGGTACACCCTGGAGCGAAACGAGACCAACGACTCCATCTTCTACTGGATTACCGACTCCACCCTCATCAAGTCCGACTCCATCACGGCCCAGTTCCAGTACCTCAAGCCCGACAGCCTGGGCAATCTGGTGACGACAACCGACACCATCAAGCTCAACGCCCGAACCACCAACTCTGAACTCAAACAGGCCGCCCAGGAAAAGAAGGACCGGGAAAACTGGAAAAAAGACCTGGAAAAACTCATTGAGCGTCGCGACAAGTTGCTCGCCGAAGGCAAGGACGTGACCGACGTGAACTACGACATCGAAGCCATCAGCGAAAAGCTCGCCCCCAAGCACACGCCTCTCAAGTTCGACGTCTTCAAGAACGGCACGCTCGACGTCACCGACTCCATAGGTTTCAAGTTCGATACCCCCATCAGGTCAATCAACATGAACCAGATCAGGCTCGAAATCATGGAACCCGACAGTTCGTGGACGCGCATCACCAGCGTACCCATCGTCAAGGTGAGCGAGACCGACATCAAACGCTACTACTTCAAGATGCCGGTACAGCCCGAACGCAATTATCGGCTCACTACCGACTCGGCCGCTTTCACCTCCATTTATGGTCTCGTCAACGATTCCACAGGCTTCACATTCAAGGTGAAGTCGCTCGAAGAATACGGACAGATTCAGCTCCACGTGAACTCGGGCGACAGTGCATTTGTCGAACTTCTCGACAGCCGCGACAATCCTGTACGGCACCTCAAGGTGAAGAACGGCAGCGTCGAGTTTACCAATCTGCTGCCCGGCGACTACTATGCGCGACTCGTCAAGGACGCCAACCTCAACGACATTTGGGATCCAGGCAACTACGAGCAGCATCTGCAACCCGAAGAGGTATATTACTACCCCTTTGCACGCAAACTGCGCGTCAGGAGAAACTGGACCAACGAGGAGACATGGAACATCTATGAGGCACCGCTCAACCTCCAGAAACCCGAACCCATCCTGAAGAACAAGCCCGAGCGCAAGAAAGACCTGCTCGAGAAGAAGACCAAAACCAACGGTGAGGAAGACGAGGAAGACGACGAGTTCAACTCCGCCGGCTTTGGTTCGGGAGCCTACAGTGGCAACAAGTATCGCGACTATCAAGACTCCAAGTCTGGCCGAAATACGCCACGCGGAGGCAGGTCAATCTCAAGATAACGTAACATCAACCCCAATTCGGGTAAAAAACTATAATTATATTATGGAGAACTTTTTCGACACCATCTCTAACGCCATCATTGCAGTTGCCGACTTCATCTGCGGCTATCCTGAATTTTTACTGCTCATAGGTGGCGGACTCTTCCTTTTCACCTACTCTGGTGCTGTTTCCATCAGGCGTCTGCCCTGGGCCATGCGAGCCTTGCGCAACAAGCAGGCGGGCGACCAGGGAAAGCAGTCGGGCCAGATAAGCTCGGTACAGGCCTTGCTCAGCGCCATTGCTGCCACTGTGGGCATGGGCAACATTGCCGGTGTGGCGGTGGCCCTCACGGTGGGTAACGGCAATCCCGGCGTGGTGTTCTGGATGTGGGTGAGTGCCCTGGTGGGCATGAGCACCAAGTTCTTCGAGGGTTCTCTGTCTATTATGTACAAGGGCCGCGACACTGCCGGCGAAGTGCAGGGCGGACCCATGTATACCATCACCCAAGGTCTCGGCGAGAAATGGAAACCGCTGGCCAAGGCTTTTGCCATCTTTGGTCTGGTGGGCACCCTGTGCGTGTGGCAGGCCAACCAGCTGGTAGAGTCGGTCACCACCGTCATCACCACCCCCATGGGCATCGACAACACCGTAACCCTGAGGTTCATCATGGGCCTCATCATGGTAGCCATCGTTGCTGCCGTGATTCTCAAGGGCATCAAGCGCATTGCATCCATAGCCTCTAAAATTGTGCCCCTCATGGTGGCGCTCTACCTCATCATGGTACTGGTTATCATGGCCCTGAACTACAAGGCTGTTCCCGGAGTGTTCGCTTCGATTTTCGAAGGGGCGTTCTCGCTCGATGCAGGATTGGGAGGACTGGCCTACGTCGCACTCATTGGTGCACGACGCGCTGCCTACGTCAACGAGGCTGGTGTCGGTACCGCCTCCATGATGCACGGAGCCAGCAAGAACACCGACCCCATTCGCGAGGGACTCATCGCCATGCTCGGCCCTGCCATCGACTCGGGCCTGGTATGCACCCTCACCGCCATTCCCATCATCATTGCCGGCAACTACATTGGCGTGGGCAACGACCCCAAGGGCCTGTCAATAGCCCTCGGAGCATGGCAGCAGCTCATACCCAACATCGGTCACCTGCTGCTCATGACCATCGTCTTCTTCTTCGCTTTTTCCACCATGTTCACCTATAGCTACTACGGCTTGAAGTGCACCAACTTCCTTTTTGGCGCCCAGAATGCTAAGTACTATAACTACTATTACTTGATTATGATTTTGGTGGCAGCCGTCGTACCGCTCAAGGTCGTTGTAGGCTTTATGGACATCGCTTTCTTCCTCATGGCTTGCTGTACCATGACCGCGCTCATCTTGCTCGCGCCCCGTGTCAAGCGCCTCATGAAATCCTACTTCAACAACCCATCAACCCCAAACCCAAAACCCTAACCGCCAGCTCGACGGAGTGAGCAGCATGAGTCAGCCAAAGGCTGGTGTGCGATCAGCGAACCACGAAGTGCTCGGGGAGATGGTGCAGCACATGTCAGCCGTAAGGCTGGTGTGCGGTGCCGTCAGGCAGCACCACTCGACCCAACCTCCGTCAAACCCTAACCCTCAACCCTAAACCCTCAACCCTAAACTCTAAACTCTAACCCTCAACTCTAAACCTCCTGCAAAGCAGCACACATAACAAAAGGGAGCCAACCACTTGGGCTGGCTCCCTTTGTTATTGTTTCATCGTGTTGCAGCAACCTGAATTAAGAATGTAACAAAGAAATGGTTGGCTGCCGCAACGAGATGCAGTATCAATAGTTATTGGGATGCAGAATTATGTCGATGATGAGCGTCACATCCATTACATCGACTTTATCGTCATTGTTCACGTTAGCATTGTCGAAGCTGAACGGATCGGGGTTCTTCTTCAAGATGTAGTTGATAGTGGTAGTCACGTCGTTCACGTCGACCTTTTCATCGCAGTTGGCGTCACCCAGTTTGACTGCAGGAGCAGCCACCTTCACATAGAGCTTAGCGTTCTTCTGAGTATTCTTATAGAATGCGAAACGAGGTGCGTTTGCATTGTACTGCAGATAGCGATCTTCTGTCTTAACATTGTACTTAATCACTGCATCGCCCTTATCAAGAGTGATTGACACTTCGCCCTTGATTGTGTCAGTGTAAACATAATTGCCACCACCCCAATACAGATACTTGTCTCCATCAATCTTGATATTGAAGAAGCCTTCGGTATCGGCTGTCTCAAGGACGAACGGAGTCACAGTGGTGGTGCTCATCAGTGTGATTACATCTTTGTCAACTGTGAACTCAGTAGGACCATTAGTAGCACTCATGCGGTAGTTGTGGTTTGGTTCATCGCCAGCCATAGCAGCTGTTACATCCCCATTTGTGTTAGCCAGCACATACTCGCCGCCGGCAACAATCTGAGATTCGTCAGTCACAAGCTCATAGCTGTCACCGGCTGTAGGTGCAGCAACGAAGACGATTTCCTTAGTCACAACTTCGCTGTTGCCCAGCACATCGCCCTCTTCGTAGCCATATGCAAATGCACGCACAGTCACAGTCTTGGGCTCATCAGCGGTTACAGTAATGCTGTCGCCATTAGTGATAGGATGATAGCTCGTGGGGAAGGTCTCAGAATTCTCAATGTCATAGCCAATGTTCACGCCAGTCTCTTCGCTGGAGAAGATTACAGTAACCTCTTCACCTACAAAGTATGTATCCTTCTCGGGATGAACTGTGATCACAGGTTCAGCATGATTGGTAACGGGCTCAATCTTCACATAGAGTTGAGGATACTGTTGAGTGCCCTTGTAGAAGCAGAAGCGTTCTTGGCCAGCGGTAGCGTTGAACTGCAGATAGCGTTCTTCGGTAACATTATACTTGATCACAGCATTGCCATCGTCATTAAGTGCTACTGTCACATCGCCCTTGGTATCGCCTGTTACAACACTATTGCCACTTGACCAACTCAGATACTTGTCTCCATCAATCTTGATGTTGAAGAATGTACCTTCTGTCTCTGAAGCCTCAAGCGTAAATGGAGTTACCGAAGTAGTAGACATGAGTGTCACCACGCCGTCAGCAAGAGTGAATTCTCTTTCACCCATAAAGGCAGCTGTGCGGATGGTTCCACTGGCGTTAGCCATAGCAGCCGTCTTGGCATCACTACTATAAACAAGCACATACTCTTTGCCGGCAGCAATCTGGCTGGCACTCGTCACCAGTTCGTATTGGTCGCCGGGAACAGGAGTTTCAGGGTTAAGTTCAACGTACTCTGTGGGCAGGAACTGCACACTATCGCGCCAGCTCATAATGCCATACACATCATAGGTCTTGCCACTTGTGTTACCAGGAACAGTAGCAAAAGTAGTGTAAGTGGCATAGTTCTTGTCACCGAAAGTAATCTGGTTACCATTCACGGTTGCACCACGCACCACGCCATAAATACCGAAGTTATCAAGTGTGAAGTCGGCCGCAGCAAATTCCTTAACAGGAACTTCCACGCTATCGGTTGCTGCCTGGAAACCACTGAGTTCAATAATTTGAGGTGCTCCGTGGAACATAACTTTTTTACCAGTGAAGCCTGCAGGAATAATCTGACCCTTCTTGTAAGTCTGACCCACACTGCCATAGATGAGAACACCACCTGTAGCGTCGTATGCATACAGGTTGCTACCCTTCTGTGCAGTTACCACCAGATTGGTGCCAGTGAAGTCGAAGGTGGTTGAATCTTCGAGAGCCTTGATTGCAGCTACAGTAGCTGCAGTGGGATTCACAACTGCGGCAGCGGTCACGTTCAGGTTCTTGAGCTCCCAACGTCCTGGGCTAATGGTGTCGGCCATATACTTGAAGCCAAGCTGGAACACCTTGCCTGCGTATGCACTCATGTCAATGTCACCCGCATTGTGGAAATCATTGCTATTAACAAGGGTGTGAGTAGGAATAGTAACCTGCGTCCAAGTGCCATTAGCACCTTCACGCACCCAAAGAGTAGCCTCGGCGTCAGCATCATCTTGGTCGGCAAAGTATCTCAACTGCTCATCGAAGGTGAGGTTTACACCAGTTACCTCGCTGGCATCGATAAGTGGGCTCACAAACCAGCTCTCAACATCGCTTGTACAGTTGTTGCCATTGGCTGTCATACCATAGCTACTTGTTTTCCACACAGCAGTAAGGCCACCCAAAGAAACGTTCTCAATCTTGAACTTACCTTGGCTGCTGACGAGCGTTTCCTCATAAGGAATGGTCACCGTCTCGTAAGTGCCTGGCCAATCACCAGTGATTATCACCTCTTCATTTTCAAGGTCAACGCTAAAGGTCCATTCTCCAGCCACCGGGAAGTAGATGTCTTCATAACCACTGCCTGTTCCTATGGTGATGGTCTCGCCCACCTGGTTCTGAGTCAGCCAGTAGTAAGTGCCAGCTGCAGCGGGAGCACCATACCAGTGTTCGTTGTCATCAACAAACTTCACGCGACCTTCAGCTGGAAGCGCCATTGTGATGGTGTACTTGCCATCAGCGCCCAGCGTCATCTCATCGGCTGTTGTGTCCCAGTTGTTGAACGTACCTGCCAAATAGAGCTTCGGGATGGGAGTATAGGAAGTCTCATAAGTGACAACTATAGCATCAGCTTCGGCTAAATAATTGGTTCCAGATGCGGCTTTCCCATTCTGATAGAATGCAAAGTAAGTAAAATCTGTATTAGCGGCAGGTATCCATGTTAATGTCAAGTTATTGGCATCCCATGTTCCTGCAGTACCGCCAGTGATTGCTGTAACTTCAGATGTTCCTCCTAAAAACATTAATTTAGAAGCATCACTTACAGTTAAAGCCTTGAAAGTAATGACAACTTTTGTGATTTTGCCAGGAAATGCACTGGTATTGTAGAATCTGAATTCACTTGCAGCACTAGACTGATTTGTCCTTACTTGAAGAGTAGTGGGATTCCATTGGTTCATCTTCCAACTCACCCCATTAATGGTGAATGGAGTCATCGTGGTGATGTAGGAAGTATTATCTAAACCAGTACTTGCAGTATCTGGTGTCATACTATACGTCACCGTTTCAGCCCTTCCCACAATGAAGAAGAGCGTGAGCAACGTGAAAAATGTTAGTAGTTTCTTCATAAACTTGTTGGTTTAAATGTTAATAAATTAAGTGAATAAAATAAGAGTTAAGTGCATAGTATGTGGCAAAATTAATGAAAAAAAATGAAAATAAAAACACTATCGCAAGAAATCTCTACCAATTTACTACAAAAAACAACAAATCACTTTTGCGAAAACTGGTATCGCAACACAGTAATTTCCCAATTAATGCGTAACTTTGCCTCGCTAAATGTTCTACAAAAAAAATGAAAACAATCAACAAACTGCTTTGCGTGTGCTTTCTCGCCTTAGCGGCAATGCCCACGCAAGCCCAGAATAATGACAACAACGCCACCCCTAGCGACTTCACCTATGGCGTGTATGGCGGTGTGGGAGCTGCCTTCCCCACAGGCAGTGTGGCCAATAACTTCAAGGGTAGCGCCGTGTTCCAGATAGGTCTCACCGGGGCTTACCAGAATTTCAGGCTCAAGACCGACGTGGCCTACGGCCAACCCTCGTTCAAGAACCGCAACATCTTTGCCAGTTACGACGACAACGGCTTCCCCGCTCAAGATAATTCCCACGCCGACGCCTCACTGCTGCTGTGGAGTGTGCAGGCCGGCTACCGCATCTATCACGGGCATCGACTGTCGGTCACGCCCAATGTGGGTTTCGTCATGTCGCGCTACAGCTGGGATGTGAACAACCTCGAGTGGAGCAAGGACGACAACAACGAAGACCAGTTCCGCGTGACGGGCGTCGATAAGGCGCGATTCAGCCACACCAGCTGGATAGCCTCCATCGACTTCGACATACGCCTGCACACCACCATCACCGACAAGCCCTTCCTGGGAAACGGCAGCAAGCGCTTCACCTCGTCCATTCGCATCACGCCCTTCGTCGCAGGGCTCAAGCACAGCAAGAGCGTGCCATCTACCCGCGGCTGCCTGGTGGGTGCTACCGTTAGCTATCTGGGGTTGCTCCAGTCGCTCGGCTTCTAAAGGCTCCTATGTCATAAAAATGGCTGATAAAAAGGCATTTTTAAGCACAATTAATACACATTTAATACTCTTTTTGAAAAGTTTACTCTACTTTTGTCGCATAAAAATGAACAACAGGCGATGAAGCACTGGATAGTGGGCATATTATTGGCCTTGGTATGTTTGCCGGCATTGGGCCAGGAGACGGTGATCGACGAGCGCGAACTCTCGCCCATCAGGAGCGTCTATCATGGCATGTATCACGACATCGACCCGCTCACCGGCGACACCACCATGTGGATTGTGATGAATCCTATCATCGTCTATCCCAACGAGCGCTTCCGCAACAAGAAAGACGAGGAATTCTACTGGAAAACCGTGCGCGACGTGAAGAAGACACTGCCCTACGCCAAACTCATCAACCGCACCCTACAGGAAACCTACGAGTACCTCCAAACCTTCGACACCAAGAAGGAGAAAGACGCCTATCTCAAGAAGTTTGAGAAGCAACTCTATGCACAGTATAAGCCCATCATGAAGAAGTTCACCAAGAATCAGGGAAAAATCATGATTAAACTCGTCAACCGCGAGACCAACCAGAATTCCTACAACATCGTCAAGGCATTCATGGGCACCTTCCGCGCTGGATTCTGGCAGACCTTCGGACGCTTCTTCGGCGTCAATCTCAAGGCTGAGTACCGCCCTCAAAAGGACAAGAACGACGCACTCATCGAGCGCATCTGCGTCCGCGTCGAGCAAGGCCTCCTCTAACCCCACCTCACCCCTCATAACTGTCATCTGATAACTGTCATCTGACAACTGACAACTGACATCTGTGTGCAATTAACATGGCGCTGTAAGGGGCACTGTGGCTATTTTTGTGGCAAAAACCTCAAACACACAAAATCATGGAAAACACCAATCAATTTTTGCATCTCAACGCCAGCGAGATGCTCGCCCTATGGAAAAAAGAACTGCGTCTCGAGCCTGTGGTGCGCGACTGCACCGTGGAGCGCGACGACGGCATCGATATCGACGCCCTGCTCGAGTTGCACATCCGGCAGTGGTATGCCCACCTGCTCAACACCGCCCCCGTCGAGTGGCTGCCGGTTGAAGATGTCAAGGCCGATGTTGCCCTCACCACCGATGCGCACGGCAAGGTCTCGGCCACCGTCCCACCGCAGTGCGTGCGACCCGTCGAGTGGCAATTAACCGCCTGGCAACGCCCCGTCACCCAGTTCCTCGCCCCCGACAGCCATGAGGCGCAAGTCGCCCTCGACCCCTACACAGGTGCTGGTCCCAACCGACCTGCCGCCATCGACTATGGCAACCGCCTGCTGCTCCTCGCCATTGCCACCGGCACCCAGCCAGCCCTCGTCACCGCCCGCTGCGTGGTGCGACCCGCCGATGGCACCTTCGCCTTCCACCAGGCCGCCCTTGCCACCATTCCCCAGTGGGAACAATCACACCTCACCCTACTTTAATACATTTATGAATCATTCAGAAGAACGCCATTTGCCTCGCACTTGGCGTTTTTCTGTTGAGCCTGAGCGGTTATTCAACAAAAATGAATCTTTCTCCAAACCTATAATTTTTTCTTTCAAAAAATTGGAGATTTATGTGAGACACACTATCTTTGCAATGCTAATAATCTCCGTTTGGTGTAGAATTCGCCCCACACAAAACCTCCGTTTGGTGTAGAATCCACCCAAATAAAAACCTCTGTTTAGTGTATTTATTAATATGAAACGCAAGATTTACAATGAGTTAAAGAGATGGAAGGATCAATGGGGTGGCAAAACTGCCATTTTGATTGATGGAGCTCGTCGTGTGGGCAAGAGTTATATCGCTGAGGAATTTGCTCGAAATGAGTATAAATCCTACTTGGTGATTGACTTCAACAATGCGAGTCAACAAATTAAGCAACTTTTTGAAGAACAACTGGCTAATCTTGATATTTTCTTCCGTCAATTAAGTCTGCTGACTGGTGTCAAGTTCTACGAGCGGCAAACAGTCATCATTTTTGATGAAGTGCAACAGTTTCCCCGTGCTCGTGCCGCCATAAAATATCTTGTGGCCGATGGCCGTTATGACTATATTGAGACGGGGTCACTCGTGAGCATAAATCGTAATGTCAAGGATATTGTGATTCCATCTGAAGAGGAGCGAGTCGACATGTATCCCATGGACTTTGAAGAGTTTCTTTGGGCCATGGGCAATGATGTGCTTATGCCCTATATTCAAGAACAGTTTAGTGCCTTAAGACCCATGGGGCAAGCCATTCATCGCAAAGCCATGGAACTGTTTCGGCAGTATATGATTGTTGGCGGCATGCCGCAAGTTGTACTGGAATATGCAACAAGCAACGACTTTGATAAAGTTGATCATGTGAAGCGCAACATATTGAATCTCTATCGCAGCGATATCAGCAAATACGCACATGGTGAGGAACAGAAAGTAACGCACATTTTCGATTTGATTCCATCCATGTTGCAACGGCACGAGAAACGCTTTCGAATAGGTAATGTCAAACATGGGGCTCGTACACGCGATTATGAGAAATCCTTTTTTTGGCTTGAAGAGTCGCGCGTAGTCAATATTTGCTACGCCACTACAGCTCCCAATATCGGTCTGGGGCTAAACAGGGAGCAATATAAGTTTAAATTATATATGGCCGACACGGGACTGCTTATTTCACAGGCTTTTGGTGAACGAGCCGAACGAGAAGACCTGTATCGCAAACTGATGTTCGATAAACTCGAAGTGAATAAAGGAATGTTGGTCGAGAACATTGTGGCTCAGATGCTCAAGACTTCAGGTAAAGAATTGTTCTACTACTCATCTTATAACGATAATGCTGATGATAGAATGGAAATTGATTTTCTCATCAGAAAACAGCAAGTGACAAGCCGACACAACATTTCACCAATCGAAGTGAAGAGTTCTAATCGCTACACACTTTCATCTTTGCGCAAATGCATCAAGAAATTCTCGGCCCATATCGCTACACCTTATGTTCTGCACAGTGGCGATCTAAAGGTCGAAGATGGGGTTGTTTTCTTGCCACTTTACATGACACCCCTGCTTTAGGCCTACGAATTGGACAATGGCGTTTTTCTGTTGAGCCTGAGCGGTTATTCAACAAAAAGTAGTAACTTTGCAAAAAATATAAATAAATACTACTTATTATGGAGAAAAATTTCAAACGCACACTCGTGACGACCGCACTGCCTTATGCCAACGGTCCTGTGCACATCGGCCACCTGGCAGGCGTCTATGTTCCTGCCGACATCTACACCCGTTATCTGCGTCTCAAAGGCGAAGATGTGATTATGGTGGGCGGTAGCGACGAGCACGGTGTGCCCATCACCATCAAGGCTCAAAAAGAGGGGGTTACCCCGCAAGATATAGTGGACCGCTACCACAAGATCATCAAGGATTCGATGGCGGGTCTGGGCATCTCGTTCGATGTCTATAGCCGCACCACCAGCGACATGCACCGCGTCACCGCAAGCGACTTTTTCAAGAAACTCTACGACAAGGGCGAGTTCATCGAGAAGACCACCCAGCATCTCTACGACGAGGAGGCCAACCAGTTCCTCGCCGACCGCTATGTGACGGGCACCTGCCCCCACTGCGGCAACGAGCATGCCTATGGCGACCAGTGCGAAGCATGCGGCACCAGCCTCAACGCCACCGACCTCATCAACCCCAAGAGCGCCATCACCGGCAATGTGCCTGTGATGAAGGACACCAAGCACTGGTACATGCCCCTCGACAAGTGGGAGCCTGCCCTGCGCAAGTGGATTCTTGAGGACCACAAGGAGTGGAAGACCAATGTCTATGGCCAGTGCAAGTCGTGGCTAGACGAGCACCTGCAGCCCCGCGCCGTGACCCGCGACCTCAACTGGGGCATACCCGTGCCCATCGAGGGTGCCGAGGGCAAAGTGCTCTATGTGTGGTTCGATGCCCCAATAGGCTACATCAGCAACACCAAGGAACTGCTGCCCAATGACTGGGAAAAGTACTGGAAAGACAAGGATACCCGCATCATCCACTTCATTGGCAAGGACAACATCGTGTTCCACTGCCTCATCTTCCCCGCCATGCTCATGGCCGAGGGTTCTTACCAGCTGCCCGACAATGTGCCTGCCAACGAGTTCCTCAACCTCGAGGGCGACAAGATTTCGACCAGCCGCAACTGGGCCATTTGGCTGCACGAGTACCTCGCCGACTTCCCCGGCAAGCAGGATGTGCTGCGCTATGTGCTCACCGCCAATGCGCCCGAGACCAAGGACAACGACTTCACTTGGCGTGACTTCCAGGCCCGCAACAACAACGAGCTGGTGGCCATCCTGGGCAACTTCGTGAACCGCGCGCTGGTGCTCACCCACAAGTACTTCGAGGGCAAAGTGCCTGCTTGCGGCGAACTCACCGACTACGACCGCGCCACCATCGACGAGTTCAAGGGCGTGAAGGCCACTTTGAGCGAAGCACTCGAAACCTTCCACTTCCGCGCTGCCCTCGCCGAGGCCATGAAACTGGCACGCATCGGCAACAAGTACCTGGCCGACACCGAGCCCTGGAAACTCGCCAAGACCGATATGGCACGCGTCGAGACCATCCTGAACCTGGCCCTGCAGATGTGCGCCAACCTCGCCATCGCCTTCGAGCCCTTCCTGCCCTTCAGCGCCGAGAAACTGCGCAACATGCTGGGTATCGACAAACTGGACTGGAATGCACTGGGCAACTTCGATATTCTCAAGGCTGGCGATGTCATCAACAAGCCCGAACTCCTATTCGAGAAGATTGAGGACGATGTGATTCAGGCACAGCTCGACCGCCTTGAGCGCATCAAGCAGGAGAACATCATCAACAACTTCAAGCCCAAGGCCATTGGCCCGCAATGCACCTTCGACGACTTCATGAAACTCGACATCCGTGTGGGAACCGTCACCGCTTGCGAAAAGGTGAAGAAGGCCGACAAACTCCTGTGCCTCAAGATCGATGACGGCATCAAGGGACGCACCATCGTCAGTGGCATTGCCAAGTATTATTACCCCGAGGATCTCGTGGGCAAGCAGGTGTGCTTCATTGCCAACTTCCCGCCGCGCACCTTCAAGGGCATCGAGAGCCAGGGCATGATACTCAGTGCCGAAGATGCCGACGGACGCCTGGTGGTGGTTGGACCCACTGGAACCGTGAAACCCGGTGTGCAGGTCAAGTAGCAATTTTCCCAGAATTCCCGTTTTTCCCCGAATTCCCGGAATTCCCAACCTTTAGCTCGGGAAAATTTCAAAGCAAAAGTCGCCTATGGCGGTGTGCGGTGCCCGAAGGGCATTGAAACTTTTCCCAACTTTCCCGCATTTCCCAGAATTCCCAACTTTCCCGCATGACCCAACGCGCCCAAAAGACCCTATATGTGAGCGACCTCGACGGCACCCTGCTCAACACCGAGTCGCAGGTGTCGCACAATAGTGCTCAAGGCCTCAATCGACTCATTGAGGACGGGGCACTCTTTACCATTGCCACAGCGCGCACCCCGGCCACCGTGGTGCCGCTGCTTCATGAGGTGAACATGGCGTTGCCCTACATCGTGCTCAACGGCGCCGCCCAGTGGAACCACAGCAAGGGCGACTATGAGCAGGTGCATGTGCTCGACCCGGCCACCGTGGAGCAGGTGTGCAAGGTGTTTGAGAGCCGGGGGCTCCACCCCTTTGTCTACCACCGCGTGGGCAGCAAGGTGCATGCCTGTCATGTGGGCAGCCTCTCCAAGCAGGAAAAGATTTTCGTGCAGGAACGCTTGAATCTGCCCCTCAAGCAGTTCTACCTCGAAGACGAGCACTATTACTCTCACCCCGATGTGATGCTCATCTACTCGATGCAGGACTACGGCAAACTGCGACGCGTCTACGAGTCGCTGCAGACCGATGTCGACTGCTCACCTTTCCTCTATCACGACATCTACGACTTTGAGTCGGGGCTGATTGAGGTCTACCGCAGGGGCGTGAGCAAGGCGCAGGCCATCAAGGCGCTTGCCAAGCAGTGTGGAGCCGAACGCATTGTGGTGTTTGGCGACAACCGCAACGACATTCCCATGATGCAGGCCGCCACCCTGGCCGTTGCCACCGAGAACGCCTTCCCCGAGGTGAAGGCGGTAGCGCACGAAGTGATAGGCGACAACGACTCCGACAGCGTCATGCGCTGGATTGAACAAGATTTTTATGGCCAGTCCAAACAATAAACCGCAATCTTTCACGTTTATACACTTAAACCACTCGATATGAATCTGAGAAACATCTACGACTCACGACGCATCTGGAAGATAGCCCTCATCGCTGTCTCCCTCATCCTCGCAGCCGTGTTTCTCCTGATTTCTAACCGTCTGGTGAAAGACCTTGCCAAGCAGGAGCGTGAACGCATGGAGATTTGGGCCGACGCCACCAAGGAACTCGCCGCTATGGCCAACGAACCCATCGACGACGAGAACGGCGACATGATGCCCATGGCCATGAACAATGTGGACTTCGTGTTCAGCATCATCGAGCGCAATCACACGATTCCCGTGCTGCTGGTCGATGCCAACGACAGCATTTTGCAGTATCGCAACTTCCGTCTGCCCGAGCCCATCGACAGCATGAACATGCTCACCCTCTCGCCGCGCAACCGCGCCTATCTGCAAGAGAAACTCAATCTGCTCAAGAAATCAACCAACAAGATCGAGATCAACATCGACAAGCACACCAAGCAATACCTCTACTACGAAGACTCTACCGTGCTGCGCCGACTCGCTTATTACCCCTACATCCAGCTCGGCGTGCTGCTCCTCTTCCTTGCCATCGCCTATTTTGCCCTTATCAGCGTGAAAAAGGCCGAACAGAACAAGGTGTGGGTGGGTCTGTCGAAGGAGACGGCTCACCAGTTGGGCACACCCATATCGTCGCTCATGGCCTGGACACAGATGCTCGAGTCGATGGGCGTGGACAAGGAGATTGTGAGCGACATGGACAAGGATGTGCACCGCCTCTCGGTCATCGCCGACCGTTTCTCCAAGATTGGTTCTATGCCCGACAAGGAACTCACCTTCATCAACGAGGCAGTTACCCAGGCACTGGCCTACATGAGCAGCCGCATTCCCAAGCGTGTGAATCTCACCATCAATCTCGACGAGGAGCACAACTGCGGTGTGATGCTTTGCCAGTCGCTCTTCGAGTGGGTGATGGAAAACCTCACCAAGAATGCTGTCGACGCTATGGGTGGCGAAGGCAGTATCGACATCACGGTCACATCGTTCGACGACTATGCCGAGATTCTCGTGAAAGATACCGGCAAGGGCATTCCCCGCAAGAACTTCAAGACGGTGTTCAACCCGGGTTTCACCACCAAAAAGCGTGGTTGGGGCTTGGGCTTGACCCTTGTGAAACGCATCATTGAGGAGTATCACGGCGGACACATCTATGTGAAAGAGAGCGAAATTGGCAAAGGCACTACCTTCTGCATCGAGTTGCCCTGCATGAAATGAACAACTGCATAAAACCTTAACCGACTATGACCAACGACTACGCTAAAATCACTATGTTAGGCACCGGCAACGCCATGTGTGTGCGTTGCTACAACACCTGTTTCTGCCTGCACTCGCCACAGTCGCTGCTCATGGTCGATGCAGGTGGCGGCAACGGCATCTTCAGGCAGCTCCATCGGGCACGCATTGCCTTTGAGGATATTCATCACCTGTTTGTTACCCACACCCACACCGACCACATCATGGGTGTCATCTGGATGATTCGCAAAATCTCGCCCCTCATCCACAAGGGTAAGTATCAGGCGCCCTTCACCATCTATTGCCACGATGAGGCGCGCCATGCCCTGCTCACCATGTGCGACCTGATGCTCAACGAGAAAATACGCAGTGCCATAGGCAACGGCATCGTGGTGCGTGAGGTGACCGATGGCGAGCATATTCAGATCGACGACATGCAGGTCGATTTCTTCGACATCGGTTCTACCAAGAAGAAACAGTTCGGTTTTGCCGCTACGCTCCCCGACGGCATGCGGGTGGCCTGTCTGGGCGATGAACCCTACAACGAGCGCACCGAACGCTATGTGCGCGGTTGCGACTGGCTGCTGTGCGAGGCTTTCTGCCTCTATTCGCAGCACGAGCAGTTCCGGCCCTACGAGAAGCACCACAGCACCGTGCTCGACTCGGCAAGGATAGCCGCGCAACTGGAAGTGAAGAATCTGCTGCTCTATCACAGCGAGGACACCCACCTTGCCACCCGTCGGCAAGACTTCACAGCCGAGGCCGAACAGGCATTTAGCGGCCACATTGTGGTTCCCGACGACCTCGACACCATCCTCCTGTGAATCAACAGATAATCTCGGTACTATCCTCCTATGGGCTGGACGACCTTGATGTCAACCTCTTGTAAACCTGACAACCTTGGCATCAACCTCCTGTGAATCAACAGCATACTTCAGTATAATTCTTTTGTGAATCAGCAACTTGCAACCAACCATCTCGCAAATTATCCCAATAATATAAATTATCACTTTTTGATTATCATTTTTTGATTATCATTTTTTGATAATTGTGATAAAATCACTATCTTTGCTCCAAAAATACGAGCACTATGAACAACCCTTTTGTTACAAATGGCTATGCAGGCGAGCATTATTTTTGTGACCGAGTGACTGAAACTCAATCACTTACTAAGTTACTGTGTAATGAGAATAATGTGGCACTCATCTCACCTCGTCGCCTTGGCAAAACCGATCTCATCAAGCACTGTTTTGCTCAAGATGAAATCAAGAATCAATACTACACATTTGTGGTCGATGTTTATGCCACGACCTCGTTGCGCGAGTTTGTCAATGCCTTGGGCAAGAGCATTATCGAGGCTCTCAAGCCAAAAGGCAAACGCATCATACAGCGATTCATCGATGTTGTGGCTTCGTTGCGGGCCGATGTCACTTTCGATGTTTTTGGTCAACCTTCATGGGGTGTAGGTGTGGGCACCATGAAAGACCCTGAGACTTCGCTCGACGAGATTTTCAATTTTCTCGAGCAAGCCGACCATCATTGCATTGTGGCCATCGATGAGTTTCAGCAGATAGCTAGCTACTCCGATGCTCCTAATATAGAGGCGCGGCTCCGTACTCACATTCAGAACTGTCGCAACGCCAATTTTATCTTTGCTGGTTCGCAGCGGCATTTGCTCAATGAGATGTTTGCTTCTCCATCGCGCCCCTTCTATCAGTCGGTGACGATCATGAATCTGCAACCACTGGCATTAGAAGCTTATCGCGATTTTGCCGTGAATCTTTTCGACGAAGCGGGAAAGACATTGCCAGGCGAGGTTGTTGACGAAGTATATAATCGCTTTCATGGTGTGACAGCCTATATGCAACGCATCATGAACACCTTGTTCTTGCGCACCGGGCGTGGCGAGGAATGTGATTTGCGGGCAATCGATGAAGCGGTTGATTACCATTTGAATATGGCTAACGACACTTATGAGGCATTGCTGCGACAACTGCCAGCCAGTCAAAGCAAAACATTTGTAGCCATAGCGATGGAGGGCAAAGTGAAAGGGGTGACGAGCGGTGAGTTTGTACGAAAGTACAATCTACAATCGGTCAGTTCCGTAAACTCAGCAGTAAAAGGGCTGCTTGCTAAAGACTTGCTTACCGAGGATAAAGGTTATTATATGGCCTATGATGCCTTCTTTGCCTTATGGATAAGGAGAAATGTTACTCATTAATTAATTTCTGACACGATATTGAATAATGAACAAGATAGCAATCTACACCATTACTTCGGCGTTGCACGACAAGGACGCCATCGACAAGGCCTCGAAGGAGTTCCTCGACAGCCTCAGCATTGCCTACACACTGCATGGCGACGATTTCACCACCTATGGCCAATCGCCCCTCAACCTCATCTATGTGCGCACCGGTGGTGCCGAGGGCATCTTCAAGACCCTCTTGCCGCAGTTGCGCCAGCAGTCGCACGGCACCTTCTATCTGCTCACTTCGGGGCAGAGCAATTCGCTGGCGGCCTCCATCGAAATTCTCTCCTATCTGGAGCAGAACGGGCTAAGAGGCGAGATTCTGCACGGCACACCACCCTACCTGACCGAGCGCATCACCCGCCTCATGCAGGTAGAAGCGGCTCGGCACGAATTGACGGGATTGCGACTAGGCGTGATTGGCAAACCCTCTGACTGGCTCATCGCCAGCCAACCCGATGTCGATAAGCTGCATGCCCACGGCATCGATCTCATCGATGTGCCTATGCAGGAATTGCTCGATGCTTTCCAAGAGGCTCCACACGATTGTGGCGAAGGGTTCGACCCCGCATCTACCCCTGCAGCCGTGCAATCGGCCATCAACGATGCGTGGCGCATCTATCATGCACTCAAGAGCATCATCCTCGACCGCAACCTACAGGGCATCACTTTGCGCTGCTTCGACCTGCTCACCAGCGTCCACAACACGGGTTGCTTGGCTCTGGCACAACTTAACAGCGAGGGCATTGTGGCAAGTTGCGAGGGCGATATTCCCGCGCTCCTGTCTATGGCCATCGCTCAGGCGCTCACAGGGCTCACAGGATTCCAGGCCAATCCTTCGCGCATCGATATCACCACCGGCGAGATGATTCTGGCACACTGCACCATACCTTTTAATATGGTGGACAAGTACGACCTGCTCACACATTTCGAGTCGGGCATTGGCGTAGGCATCAGGGGATATATGCCCGAGGGACCGGTCACCATATTCAAGACATCGGGCGACCTCAAACGCCACTTTACCGCTCAGGGCGAACTGCTCGAGAACCTGCAACTGCCCAACCTGTGCCGCACACAGCAACGCATCAAGCTCGAAAACCCTGCCGATGCAGCCTACTTCCTCACCCATCCCATAGGAAACCATCACATCGTGATTCCCGGCCACTGCAAGCAAATGCTCGATGAACTTATGCAGGATTTCAAGTAATTAATAACGGTTTATCAAATAGAGAGTCTTACCTCCACAAGAGTATTTTTGAATAAAAATTCAAAAAAATATACTTTTTCGTTTTCCAATTCAGTTTTTTGTGCTATCTTTGTGGAAAATAACCCAAGTGAAGTGCTCCATGCCTCTTTGGCTTTTTGTGGAACACATAACACCTAAATATTACTATCGTGAAAAATAAAAGAAACAGATTGCAACTCATCATCAAGCTTATCAAGAACAACAACATTGGCAGCCAAAACGAACTGGCTTACATGTTAAGAAGCTATGGTGTTGACGTGACACAAGCCACCCTCTCGCGCGACCTGAAAGCGCTGAAGGTAACCAAGGTAGCTTCCGACAAAGGAAACTACACCTACATTATTCCCGATAACAACGACCTGCACGACTCCATGCTCGAACGCGGACTCAACAGCGTCTCAATGAGCCAGCAGGTGGGCTTCGTTTCCATCGATTTCTCTGGTAACATAGCCGTTATCAAGACCCGCAACGGATATGCCACAGGTTTGGCCTACGACATCGACATGAGCAAGTCCCCTCTCATTATGGGTACCATCGCCGGTGCCGACACCGTGTTTGTGGTCCTTCACGAGGGCGTGACCGTCGATGAGGCTAAGCAGTTCTTTGCCCGCTTCGTGCCACTGGATGACGCATCCCGAGTGTAAGAACTCCAAACCTGCTTTTTATAAAACCATAAATAAAAGATTATGATTAAAGTCGGAATAGTGGGCGGAACACAACGTGCCGCCGGTGAACTGATAAGGATTCTACTGAATCATCCCGATGTGGAAATTGTCTGGGTGAACAGCAACACTCAAGGCGACACTTCCATCACAAATGTTCACCGTGGACTGGTGGGTGAAACTGATTTACAGTTTTCTTCCGACTTGAACTTCGACAACGTCAACATGATTTTCCTGTGTGGACCGGCAGGCTCCTCTGCGGCTTTCATGCAGACACATGGCGAAGCCCTTCCTCAGGATATGCGCATCATCGACATGGCGGGCGACTTCACGATGGCCGACGAAAACCACGACTTTGTCTATGGCCTGTCGGAACTGAACCGCAAGTACATGGTACACGACTGCTTCCATGTGTCTAATGCCGGCGCTTTTGCCGTGGCCATCGAACTGGCCCTGCTGCCGCTTGCCAAGAATCTGCTGCTCAACAACGACATCTACGTCACCGCCATCGCATCGCCTAACGCCTTCAACGAGGCTCCCGTCTGTTGTAGCGGCAACGCATGCGTGAAGCAGCCCTTCCGGCACAATCAGACGCAAGAAGTGGTGCAGACTCTCAAGCAACTGCAACTCAGTTTCAACAAGCCCATCCACTTCATTCCCATGCAGGGTTCGTTCGAACGCGGACTGCTGGCTGCCGTGCATGTTAAATGCAATGTCGACATCAAGGTGATCCGACAGCTCTACGACGAGTACTACGACGATCACCACTTCACCTTTATCACCGACAATGAGGTGCAGATGCAGGATGTGGTGAACACCAACAAGTGTCTGCTGCATCTGGAGCGCATCGACGACCAGTTACTCATCACCGCCGCCATCGACGACGTGATGAAGGGTGCAGCCGGCAATGCCGTGCACTGCATGAACCTGCTCTTTGGACTGCATGAGCGCGTGGGTCTGCTCACCAAGTCATCGGCCTTGTAATTCGCGACATATCATACACTTAAACAAACCAATGCCGGCCTTCGTGAAGGTCGGCATCGTGATTCTGCACAGGTTGTAAAAGCCTGTGATGCTTTACTTGTCCTTATTGGCAAACATGAAGATGGCAAGCAGCGATTCGAGCGTGGTGGCTATATAATAGAACCATGTCACCGCACCCAGGCGCTGCATAGCTACTACGGCATCATAGCTGTTGCTTTGCAATTCTTTGGCGTTAATGATGCCCAGCACAATCATCAAGATTTGCGACACAGCCACGGCTATCACCATCAAGCCTACTCCTGGCTGTCCCTTACCCATGAGTTTGCCGCCCACTATGAGGCGACCAATGAGCATAATCAAGAAAGCCAGCAGTAAAGCGAGGCCACAAATGAGAGCCGGATTCTTGTTCACCACAAACTTGGGATCAATCAGTATAATCAAGAATATCACCGTGTAGATGAACTGAGCAATGACGAGCAGTGTGCATGGCGCACTAATGAGACGTGATTTGCAGTACACCTTGAAACCAACGAAGATAAACAACGATGATACTGCACCCAGCATTAACATGACGCCACTCAGTGTATGGTTTACACTTTTAATAATCTCAAAAGCCGAGAGAAACATGAACAGGCAGAAGATGAGGTGGGCCACACAGGCAGCAATATAAAGGCCCATATTAGGCCGCGTTTGCACTGGAGCCTGATAGGGTGGCTGATACTGCGGCTGACCATATTGTGGCTGACCATATTGCGGGGGTTGATACTGTGGCGGCTGACCCGGCTGTGGCGGCTGCTGGTAGGGTGATTGCTGTGGGGGCATTTGAGGATTGCCCATGGGGATGTTTTCGGTGTTCATAGGGGCTGAATGTTTGTTTTGTTTGTTAATGGATAGTTTTCATTTACAAAAATACATAAAACATTGCATAAATCAATAAAAATGCAAGAAAAAGCGTTTTTTTACTTAAAAAGCAATGGCACAAATTGTGTCAGGTAAAGTCGCCAGTTGCGCCATTCATGTCCGCCCTTGCTTTCCACATAGGTGTAAGGGTACCCCTTTCCGTCAAGCAGCGCACGATACTGCTTGTTGGGCTGATACAGGAAATCGTCGTTGCCAATGCCTATCCAGTACAGGTTCACTCCCTGCTTGAACTGCTCGGCGAGTTTCTCCTCCAGGTTATCATAAATGTGCGACTCTACGCCTCGCATAGGCCTGATGGCGGCCGAGAAGAGTCCCACATAGCCGAAGTCGCGGGGTTGATTGGCGCTGATATAGAGCGAGTGGAATCCGCCCATCGACAAGCCGGCAATGGCACGGCTCTTCTTGTTCTTGAGGGTACGGTAGTGCTTCTCCACATAGTTCATGATGTCGGCAAACGACGATTCAAACGAGCCCTCCATCCATTGCTTGTGGTTGAAGGTGGGCGTTACCAGTCCGCGCTGGTCGCTGCCTGGGGCCGCATGCTCGTCGACATTGCCGTTAGGCATCACCACAATCATGGGCACCGCCTTGCCGGTGGCAATCAGGTTGTCGAGCACTTGCGCTGCTTGTCCCTGGTGAAGCCACACCGTTTCGTCGCCGCCCGACCCGTGCAACAGGTAAAACACAGGGTAGCGGGTTTTGCCCTGCTCATAGCCCGCAGGGGTATAGATCATCATGCGGCGTTTCTTGCCCACGCGCGGCGAGTCATACCACACCGCACTCACATTGCCGTGAGGCACATCTTGCGCCTGATACAAGCGGCTTTGTTCGCCGTCGATAAAGAACATGTTCTTCACTGTGGCAACATCGCGCATGATGTACACATTCTCAGGGTCGAGCGTCTTCACGCCGTCTACCACATAGTTGTAGAGATACAGGTCGGGTGGCAGCACTTGGGTCGTGTGTATCCAAACGCCAGCAGTGTCGCGCTGCATAGTTATGGGTTTGCCGTAGTCGAGTTGCACCTGCACCTGCTGTGCATCGGGTGCCTTGATGGCAAATGTCACCGTGTTGTCACCTTGAATCAGCGGAGCGCCTTTTGCGCCGCCCCACAGTTCTTGTTGTGCGCTCGAGGTGAGCGCCATCATCGAGGCGCATGCCCCGGCAAGCAGTTTAAGTCTCTTTCCCATGTTAGTTTTGATTAAATATTATTTCTTTTGCCTCAAAATTAATAAAAAAAACTTTATTTAACCCAATTCGGGCATTAGGATTTTTGTCAGAACAGAATTTATTTTGTGCAGATTGTGACGCTGACAGCGCAAGCATAGCGGGCTATGGTAAGATGTCGGCGGAAACAAGATGCCAAAAGAAAACTGTTATGGCAAAAAAGATTAAACAACAAACCTTTCCGGCCTAATGAACGATTTGGGTAACCCAATTCGGGCATTAGGATTTTTGTTAGAACAGATTTTATTTTGTTCAGATTGTGACGCTGACAGCGCAAGCATAGCGGGCTATGGTAAGATGTCAGCGGAAACAAGATGCCA
>JAEEGI010008017.1_pt1 | contig 23431 bp, 21 predicted proteins | sample 8958751 | NCBI WGS metagenome assembly JAEEGI01 (sample SAMN16246545, study PRJNA631951) | gut metagenome | biome: gut microbiome; feature: rumen; material: KS-attached | host: Bos | place: Iran: Karaj | collected 2018-10 | reverse complement strand
CTTGCTTGTTACGTATAAAAATGCCCATACCCGTACCTATCCACAGGTTATCGCCCATGGCCTGCAGCGCAAACACATCGTTAATGCTGGGGTCGTTGGTTGTCTGCCTAGGTGCCATATACTTCAGCTGTCCTTTTTCAAAGGTATAAAGTCCTTTTCCACGGTTTCCAAACCACCAGCGGCCCTGTTCGTCGCAGGTCAAGCAGAAGAAGTAGTTCGACGAGCCTTTACCGCCATCCAGCACGTAACGCTTCATGTTGGTTAGTCGTGGCTGTCCGTTTTCTACGCTGATATCGGCCTTTACTATACCCGATCCCAAGGTAGCCATCCACAGTTCGTTGCCTTTTTCGCGAATGTCAATCACCTGCTGCAGGTGCATTTCGGCTGGTACGGGTCGTATGCTCTTGGTGGCTTGCGAGTAATAGCAGATGCCATCGCCGCCACTAATCCAGAACCAGGGATGTTTGCTCTCGGCCAGTTTGTAAACCACATTGCTGCTCAGGCCGCTGTTCTGCTCTCTGTACACCGTTTCGCCCAGCTGGTGTGGGTTCTGGTAGATGCTGAAGTTGGATACCTGTATCAGTCCGTCGCCCTTGGTGCCCACCCATAGGTTGCCCTCGCCATCTTTTAGCAGGGCACGGATGGGGAACGATTTGCCGGCACGTAGCGAGGTGCTTGCAAACGATCGTAATGTCAGTGGCTCGTCGCTATACATCAGCACGCCGGCACCGTCCGATCCTATCCATACGATATCGCCTAAGCGGTCCTTGTGCATACAGAATACGCCTGTTTCTACCCCTAAGTCGATCACCTCGGCTGGCTTGCCTTTGGGGCGGTTTACCTTAATCACGCCACCTTCGCCAAAGCCAATCATCAGCGACTCCTTGTATTGCAGCACCTCGTTTACAAAACCACGTCGACTGATTTCATGGGCCAGCGACATCTCGTGTTGCAGGGTGAGTGCTTCCATCTGGTAGCTGTATAGCTGTCCGTCGTTGGTAACCAGGTATTCTGTATCGCCATCGGGCATGGCCGATACCAGGTGCATGCGTTGCACCATTTTGGGCTTGCCAATGGTGTATTGGTTGTTGTTGGCGCTTAGCTGATAGCTCACAATGCCATCGCGGTTAAACAGGTAAAGAGCCTTACTCGATACGGCAAAGTCGCACACGTTGGCCAGTGTTACGCCTTTCAGGGGTAGGGCATGTATGCTCCCGTCGCGCTTGTCGATATAGTTCAGTTTGCTGTCGGTTAGAAGGAATCCGTCGCCTTGCGGATTCTTTCGTATGCGTCTTAGTCCTTGGAATTGCGGGTAGTAGCGCACCTCCTGGCCTTTGGGTGTTACAATGTTCAGACCGTAGTTTGTCAGCACCCAGGTATTGTTATCACCTACGTTCAGCACATGCTCTATCAGGTTGCCGTACAGTCGCTGCCCGGCATGCAGGGCGGCAGGTCGCACCTTACTGCCGTCGTAGCAGTTCAGTCCGTCGATGGTGCCAAACAGCATGGTGCCGTCGGGTTGCTGCTCAATACTGAGTATCGAACTGGCCGACAGTCCGTCGCCACTGGATATATGTCGGATGTTATAAGCCTGTACTTGCAGCACGAAAGCCACGAAAGCAAGTAGTAATTTAATCTTCATGTTTTTAATTTTTCCTTTTCGTGCGCAAAAATACAAAATTATTTTGTAACACCCGTTCTTTATGCCTTTTTTGTGACAAAAAAGTTATTCTTGCGCAATAGCCCTATGCTGTAGAGCTATTTTGGTGCCACCTCATGTATCCAGTCGTATTTCTTAACCCAGCGCCAGATGGTGGCTCGCGATAGGTTGGTGATAATCATGCAATTACGTTAAATATTATTATAAGATGATTATTATAGTATGATAATTGAAAGATAATAATTATATTTGCAACAAAAAAGCATGGTATGGTAAACAATCCTTTTATTCTGTATGGATATGAGTCGGAGGAGTATTTCTGTGATCGTCAAGACGAGACGAAGCATCTGCTCCGATTAATAGAGAATGGAAATAATGTTGCATTAATAGCTCCACGTCGAATAGGTAAGACGGGGCTGATAGAGAATTTATACCATCTAAAGGAGGTTCAGGAGAATTATTATACGTTTCTGATTGATATCTATGCAACTAAGAATATGGAGGATATGGTTATGGCGATGGGTAGCGCAATGCTTGCATCGTTACGGCCTAAAGGTGCTCAGATTATGCAGAAGTTTACAGGCTTCTTGTCTTCTTTGCGTAGCGGTATCTCTTTTGATCCTGCTGGAAATCCGTCGTGGAATGTGGAGATTGGAGATATCAGGATGCCAAGAACAACTTTAGAGGAGATCTTTCACTATATTGAATCGGCTGATAAACCATGTATTGTTGCTATTGATGAATTTCAGTCGGTTGCAAATTATCCTGATGGTCATGCAGAGGCACTTCTACGAACACATATTCAACATTGTCGCAATGCAAATTTTATCTTTGCCGGGTCGCAACGTACCATGATGGCCGAGATATTTAATAGTCCGGCACGTCCGTTTTACCAAAGTGCTTCGATGATGAATCTTGGCTGTATTTCAATGGATAAGTATTGCCAGTTTGCTCAGGGGCATTTTTCGAAGGCAGGCAAATCGCTTCCTGCCGATGTGTTCCAGATGGTTTACGAGCGCTTTGAAGGTATAACCTGGTATGTACAGCGTGTGATGAACGAACTTTTTTCTTTAACGTCTACAGGATCTGCCTGTACGGTGGAGATGATAGATGTGGCTATAGATAATATTCTGCGAGCTAACGAATTCAATTATCAATCATTGCTGTTTCAACTGCCACCAAAACAAAAGATGCTGTTAGTGGCTATCTGTAAAGCAGGTAAGGCCACTGCCTTAACGTCGGCCGATTTTGTTCGTCGCTGGCATCTTCCGTCAACAAGTAGTGTTCAGTCTGCTATAAAGGGGCTGCTCGAAAAGAGTTTTGTGACAACTTCGCTTGGTGTTTACGAGGTTTACGATAAATTCTTTGCCATGTGGCTCCTCCGTCAATCATAAAGATATCTGGCATTGCTCGGTCTGTGGCGACCTGTTATTACATTCCCTAAAGGCTTAGTGTGGCTATTCAGTTCCTACTTCATGTATCCAATCGCATTTCTTAACCCAGCGCCAGATGGTGGCTCGCGATAGGTTGGTGATGTTCTGGATTTGTGGCTTCGATAATCCTATCTTTATAAGGTAGCACACCTGCATCTGCTGGTCGGTAAATGTTCCGAGTTCTCTCAGTAGAGTATCTTTAAAGGTGGGATATAGCTGATCTACTGCCTGATAGAGTTTTTTCCACTCGGCCGATGTCATTTCCTTTTTGCCACTCGACGATTGTCTGATGTCGTGTATCACATCTTCTGCATTCTCTTCCAGTTCTGATTGATGCAGCATGCTTATAACGGCTTTGTTGTTATCGGATATACGTTGTAGTTCTGTTGATAATTTTACTATTTCTTGTAGATGCTTATTTCTTCTTCTAATGTAAATGATATAAGCGATGAATAGAGAAGATATTGCAATAAAACAAACGATAATTAGTGTTGTCTTATATTGATCTTTTTCATCCTTTAGCTCTAATTCTTTCTTTTGATCCAGATGATACTGGTATTCATTGTTGACAGTAGCTGCCAGTTCCTGGCGTTTTCCGAAATCAAGTGAGTCGCTATACTGCATATAAATGTTGGCGTATTTGTTGGCATTCATAATGTCGCCTGTAGCCTGATACAAACGATAAAGTGTTTTAGCTGCATCATATACGTTATAAATATCCGGCATTTCATCAAGTATGCGTTTACAATAAATGATGGCAGAATCCTTCTTTCCAGCTGATTCATAATATTGGGCAAATGCCAAGCATGGGAAAGGGTCAAAGTCTTTAAGCGGATTGGTGGTTATATGCGAAAGGCAGGCTTGGGCCTTTGATGTTTTTCCTAATTCTGAGTAACTATTCAATAACTGGACGAGTTCTTCCTCTTGCGATGATAAGTTTTCAGACCTGATGATATTGAAATATGCTGAATCAAATGCCACTTCAGCCTGTTGTGTACTATCCAAAGCAAGATAAGCAGAGCCAAGATGCATATAGGGTTTAATTAAGTTGTTCTTTAATCTCTTGCTGATTTCAACCTCTTTGAGTGCCATATCAAGAGCATCTTTGTAGTTTTGAACCCTATAATAAAGATAATTGATGTTTGAATATGTGTTGCGCAGCATGATGGAATCACATTCATCCTCGCTAGCATAGTCTATTGATTTATAGAAGTTTTCCAATGCACGTGGTGTGTCTTGTAGGTCGCGATATACGCTTCCTGCATAATAATAAACCTCTTGCTTTTCCAAAGTAGTTCCCTTTTCTCTGAAATAATCTACTAACTGCTTAATCATAATGTCAGACGTGGGGATTATGAATGCTTTATCATTAAGCCTGATTCGCAGCAGATCATATTTATGCTTCACATAATCATTTTCTTCCCTGACATCAATTTCAAGAGAATCAAGCATCACGAGTGCCTTGTCTGGTTCATGATTGCCAATCTTTTTTATCTGCTCCAACTTATCAAGAGTGTGATGGTTGGAACAGGAAACCACAAATAGGATTGCTATTATGAACACGCAGTGGGTTACGAACTTCATATTCTATATAGGTTTATAATTTCGGATGCAAAGATACAATAAAAACTTTAAAATAGTAGTATTTTGGTGAAAAATGTCTCAATGTGTTTCATGAAACAATGTGAAACAAGAAATATTTGGATGTTTGTGGAATAGCAACTATCTTTGCACCGACAATTATAAACATCAAAATGTACAATTTATGAAAAAGATCTTAAGACTATTTATTCTTCTGTTTGCATTCATGTTACAATGTCCAATCATGTTGGCAAACAATGCAGAAGGTGTGGAAATTAATCTGACCCAGAGAACAAAGCCTAAACAGAATGGTAATTCCAAACCTTCAAGAGCTCCAGCAAGGCGGGTTGTTCTCCCAGTTAGTGCTTTCTTTAACGAGACTAATCGTAGTATAAATATTTCTTGTACTTCAGGTGATAGTGTTTGCTATTATATATATGATGAGGACGGCCTGGAGGTGAGTAACGGTATATTCCCAGTTGTCGACGAAGAGGGTGAGACGATATATCTGGGTGGACTACAAGAAGGCGAATACTATCTTGTCTTGGATGTCGATGGCGTTATCTACGAAGGTGTGTTCCAACTTTAGAAAGAAATAAAATCAATATCATTCCGGAAGATTTGAAGCAGACCCAACTGTACAAAGGAGCGGAATCCGAAAGGCTTTATGAGTAGGAATAAACAATTAATGAACCTAAAAAAATGAAACAGTTATCATTAAATGAGATGCTTGACCTCAAAGGTGGTATTAGTAAAGAAGAGTATTGTGCACTTCTTGTAGACATGCTTGCTCACTATGACATGGACGAAAAGTCTGAAAAAATGGCTTTGTGGGCTTTGCGTAAGCATTGCTAATCCAAAAACGATATGTGTTCTGGCATTCCTGTCTTCAGGGCGGCCAGACACATTATATTAAATTTATTTGTGTACGGATATGAATAATTATGTAAGAGAGACTCATAAAAAAATGTTTCTGATGCAGAATATATTTGTTTCACTCGTATTGTTGTTAACGTGTAGCAATGCAATGTCCCAGAAAGTCCTAGACAAAGCCTTTATGAAGTGTCAGTACAAATACACATACATAAAAGATACCTTGACAGGAAAAAGTGATAATGATCTCTTAGCACTGCAAATTGGTCATAAAATATCTAAATGTTATAGCCAATACAGTGCGCAGGTTGACTCATTTTATGCGTTGCCTAATGGTCGTACTTTGTTGGCTACACAAATGAAGCAAGCTTATGATACCAAGACAGATCGTCTACATAAAAAAATGAGGACCTATATATACAAAAACTATCCGGAAGACAAAATGACTATTACTGATGGCGTGGCATTGCAGGATTATATTTACGAGGATTCGCTTAACATCCAAAATTGGGAAATCAAGGATAGCGTAAAAAAAATTATGGACTATGATACTAAGATGGCTGAGTGTTACTTCCGAGGACGGCATTGGACAGCATGGTTTACTGAGGAGATACCAGTTAACAATGGTCCTTGGAAATTAGGTAATCTACCTGGGCTAATTATGGAGGCTTACGATGATGGTATGCAATACCATTTCCTAATAGTAGGACTCCAACGTGTGTCCGATGAACCAATTGTATTCAGTAAAACCTATATTGGTAGTAAGAAGTATGAACATACTACGCGAAAGAAATTCTTACGCCACAATATGAAAGTTTTATGTGATATGAATGGTTATATTTTACTTGAAACAGGTATAGATCTTGGCGTTAACGAGAAACAAAAGATATTAAGATACGATCTCTTAGAACGTGACTATAACAAATAAACAGACCAAACTGTGTAAAGGAGCGGAATCCGAAAGGCTTTATGAGTAGGAAATAATAATTAATCAATTCTATTAAAAATGAAACAGTTATCATTAAATGAGATGCTTAACCTCAAAGGTGGAGTTTCTGCAAAAGAGTATTGTGCGACAATTTCATTATTGATTGCAGATTGTTGGGATGAGTGGAGTGGTGATGAGAAACGAGCAGCAGTTGATGCTTGGAATAGGAATTGTGCGTAAAAGAGTTGTTCTACCAAATGCTCATTCAAAAAGGGTGTTTGGTAGAATTCAAGACATAGTATGAGATACAAATTATTGATATTTATTTTTGTTAGTGTGCTATTCTCTGCGCAGTCTATGGCCCAGAAGGTCATAGACACGGCATATATGAAGTGTCAGTACAAGTATTCTTATTCAAAAGATACTATTACGGGACAGAGAAGCGATGATCTGTTGGTTCTTCAAATAGGGCATAAAGTGTCTAAATGCTATAGCCATTATACTGCCATGAGTGATTCTATTCATGCGTTGCCAGATGGAAAGAAGATATTCCATCAGCAAATGAGGCAGGCCATTTATACCAACACGGAGCCTCCACATAAAAGGATGAGAGCTTATGTTTATAAAAACTACCCCAATGGACAAATGACTGTTACCGATGGCATTTCGTCTCAGGATTATATTTATGTAGACTCTCTTGATTTACAAAATTGGGTGATTAAGGACAGCCTCAAAACAATCATGGGCTATTCTGTGCAAATGGCAGAATGTGATTTCCGTGGCCGACACTGGACAGCATGGTTTGCTGAGGATATACCAGTAAACAATGGACCATGGAAACTGGGTAATTTGCCAGGTCTTATCATGGAAGCCTATTCGGATGGTATGCAGAACCATTTTGTGATAAATGGGCTTGAGAAGACTGCCAGCGAACCTATTGTGTTCAGTAAGTCATATACAGGCAATCGGAAATTTGAACGAACCACACGAAAGAAATTCCTCCGACAGAAAATGAAGTACCTTTGTGATATAAATGGGTATATCTTTTTGGAAACAGGCATTGATTTCGGCAGCGATAAGAAGCAGAATGTATTGAGGTACGATCTGCTGGAGTGTGATTATAAAAAGTAAAATGATGAATAAAGGCGTATATTGTATATTACAATTATTGTTGTGTTTGGTGTTATGCATGATTCCAAACGAATTGCATGGCCAAGAAAGTATAACATTATCAGGCATGGTTACTGTGAAGAATACAGGTGAACCACTGCCCGAGGTTGTAGTATCTGTACGTCAGTCAGGAAAAACGATTAAATTTACTCGAACAGGTAAAGATGGCTACTATAAACTGCAGTTAAATAGTAAGCTAGAGAAAACCGTGCTTCATTTTTCTATGATAGGTTTTGCACCTGTAGATATAGCAATAGTACCAAATCAATACCAGTATCATGTTAAATTAGTGGAGCAGGAAACTGTTCTGAAGGAAGTGGTAATTAAAGCTCCAAACATCCGACAACGAGGAGATACGGTTTTATATAATGTGTCGAGTTTTGCCAGTATCAGCGATAAGTCGTTGGCCGATGTCCTGAAAAAAATGCCTGGTATGGAGGTATCGGATAAAGGTGAGATAAAATACAATGGTGTGTCTATTAATAAGTTCTATATCGAAGGGCACGATATGTTAGGCGGAAAGTACGGACTGGCTACGAATAATATCCACCATGGTGACGTGGGTACAGTTGAGGTTATTGAGAATCATCAGCCTATCAAAGCCTTAGATGATATTTCGTTCAGTCATCAACCAGCCATCAACATTCGTTTAAAGGAGTCGGCCAAGAAACGACTGGTTGGAACTATGAACATTGGAGGAGGATTTAATCCCGGTTTGTGGAAAGATGAACTCACACTGATGCGTTTTACAAAATCAATGCAAACGCTGAATGTGCTGAAAACCAATAATACGGGTGACAATATCCTTGGTGAAAGTAGCATGCTCTTTTCAGAATCATCGAGAGATCCGTTCCCCAAGTCATATAAGATGAAGGACTATATTAATGTTTCGCCAGATCGCCTAGTAGATGTAGACGAGCAGCGAGTTAGGCGGAACCAGTCTCAGTCTGTTAATATAAATAACTTATGGTCACTTGGTAAGAATACCGACTTGGCGACAGTGATAAGCTATGGTCATGAAAGGCTTCTGACAGACTCGTATGCATCAACTTCTTATTTCCTTTCTGACTCTACCGTCATCATTGACGAGGATGAGGCTGCAAAAACGCATCATCATGAATTGGCTGCTGATATAACGCTGCTTAAAAACTCTGAGAAATATTATCTGAACAATAAGCTATCGATTAATTTTGATTGGAATGATACTGATATAAAGATGGGAGGTACTTCGCCCAATGTTCAGACAGCTTCAATACCACACTACAAAGTGCAGGATAATTTTGAACTCATAAAACGCAATGGAAATAAAACTTATACTCTTAACTCGTATAATAGCTATCAAGTGGCTCCTCATCATCTGAATGTGTGTCGTGAAGGCAAATCATACAGCCAGGATACACGCTCCATATCTTTCTATACGAATACAAACACATCTTTAGGATTCTCTTTCAAACCTGTAACCATATGGTTGAAAACAGGAATTACAGCTATGAACCGAACCATGAGGAGTGAGGCCGTGGGAATTCCAGAAACCTTGGGAGCCCCTATCAACAACATTTCAATGTCCAGTCTTAACGTCTTTGTTTCACCTATTGTTGAGTTGAAAACCGATTGGTTAAATGCAAAACTGGAGGTTCCTATGGCCATCGCTCCTTACAAATACAGGAATAAACAGGATTCTAGCCAGGAAACGTGTGTGAAATGGATAGCCTCTCCATATCTTTATCTTCAAACTTATCTCTCAAGTAGCTTTTCTTTAACCATGTCGGGACAGATTGCTCAGAGTGCTGTTGATGAGCAGCGTTTTTATGATGGGCTGATGATGAATGATTACCGTTTTTTGTCTCAAGGACTTATTGATTTTAATACAGATATACGGAAAACGGCAACGTTAGGTTGGTCGTATAAGAAACCTATTCAGGCTTTTTTCGCGAATATGAGTGTTACCCGCTCATTGATAGAGTATAAACGGTTGACTGACCGTACGTTTACAGATGATTTTATCATAATGTCTAATATGGCACAACGGCATACTGGGCGCTCTTGGGTTGTACAGGGCACAGTAAGTAAGGGGCTGGATTTTATGAAGGGCCTGATAGTCATTACTCCATCTTATATTTATGTTGATGGACAGTTAAACCAGAATGGACTCCTATCGCCATTTGCTTCTAAAAGTTGGCTTGTTAACACCCGACTAAAATCAAATGTGTCTAAATATGCAGATTTGACTTATGAGTTTAACTATGCAAGCGATGAAATGAGAGCCAAGGACTCGGGGGTAAAAAACACCACGTATAGTCTGGTACAACGATTTATTGCAAATCTAAAATTCAGCAACTATTTCTTCGTAACATTAAAAGGAGAGTATTATAACAATCAGGTGTCAGAGAGTAACAGAAAACGTTTGCTTCTTGGCGACCTTTCAATGACATATAGTACAAAGAGTGGATGGGAATTCTCCGTTGAGGCTCGAAATGTTTTTAATCATAAAACTTATGCCTATACTACGTATTCCGATCTTCTTGCTGTGGGTAAGGAATACACCATCCGCCCTCGTAACATCATAGCAAGTGTATTTTTTCATTTCTAATAATATATAAGTTTATTTGAATTATGCAGAAGCTTTTTTCTAATTATATGTATTGTGTTATACCTGAAATGGGAAGAATCATATTTCTTCTATGTATGGTGTGCTGTCCCTCTATAGTTTTTTCTCAGAAGCAGATATGTATTAAAGACAAGGATGGCGGGCAACCAATACCGTATGCCAATATCTATATGGATGATGCTGCATATTATACCGACAAGGATGGGGCATTAGAACTCCCCAATAAGGCCTCTGCTATTAGAATTAGCCATATATGCTATGTTGATACCATACTTAATCTTGCAGAACTTAAGGGCAATGATATTTTTATATCTCCGAAAACGTATCAGATTCCTGAGATTACTATTGGGAAGAGTTCGCATGGTAATCGGCAAATTGGACCAATATGGCAGAAAGAACGTTTGTATTATGGTGGACGAAGTGGGTTGCTTTTAGGCGTTTTTCTTCCGTATCAGCAGGAATATGAGGGGAAACTTGTTAATAGCATTGTTGCCGACTTGTATCATAATAAAAAGCTTGTCGGGAACTATGATGAGATTGAGAATGCAGTTTTGCGTTTTGACCTTCGATTGCCTGATGCTCAAACAAAGGCTCCTTCTTCTACTTCGTTGATCGGAGGTGGAGTTATATATGATCGTAAGTCTGGTGGATCTATTACTATCCCTCTTGAATCTCCAATTGCGTTTCCGCGTACAGGATTATTCGTCATTGTAGAATGGATAGTAAAGGGCGAGTGTAAGGAAACTGTTTTGTATAATCCGCACATCAGGATGTCAAAATCCAAATCTCAATCCGTAACATGGCAGAAACGTATATACCGACAAGAGAGCTGGGTGGATTGGAATAGAGATGAAGCGATGCAAAATCTGCAATCCTCCATACAAGCCAAAGCCCTTAATGCCAATATTGGAGTACAAATATATTAAATAAAACACTGCATATGCAGTAATTATGTAAAACTTAAATTATTAAAAAATGAAACAGATTTCTTTAGAGGAAATGTCACACATCAATGGTGGCAAGTTTTTTGGTCCAGAGACTCATGCTTCTGAGTGCAAAAATGGAGTTAGAGTTGTAAGTCGTGACTATTATGTTTTATGGGTTAAATTCCATCAGTCAACAATGGTTGAGCCATGCTGAACTTAAAAAAAAGTTTAACATGCTAGTAAAAACGGAATGAAGTATCTTCTTATTCCGTTAGTTGTTGGTTAATGAAAAGGTGTTTAGGTTCCCCCTATTATTGGGGGAACCAAACACTAAAATTAATATGGACGGAACATTATATATTATACATATTGTTGATATCGTATTGCGGCATTGGGCTGTTAATGTAGATAAGGATAGTATAAGAAATATCTTATGCTCAGATCCGACGTTCCCAAGCATCAAGGCCCTTCATGATACTCTGACTTATTATGGATTGAAATCTAATGTATATCAGGCAGATTTTGAACATATTATTGACAAACCTTATTGTGTTATACATACCAATCAGAAAGATGGACACTTTTATTATATAAAAGAGATTGTTAACGATAAGATTTGTCTTTATGACGGCACAAATCATGTCCTGACAAAAAGCGAGTTCCTGGAGTTATGGGATGGTGTCGTGTTGTTGATTGAGGAGAAAGAAAAATCTTACTCATCATCACGCGCTTTTAGTCAAACGTCACTGTTCGTATTGTTTTTGACAACTGCATTTTTAACAAGCGTCCCCCTCTTGTATGGTTCGTTTAGTTCTCTTGCGCATTTATTGTTAGATGTCATAGGGCTTGCATTATCGTGCTTAATGTATGGTCAGGAAATATTATCTTTCAGAAATATTCCATTCTGCCACATAGGCGAGCATTTTGATTGTTCTACAGTATCAAAAGCCAACCCCCTAAAGCATATAATACCTTTTGGCTTACCTGAAGTCGGAGTGGCTTTCTTTGTCTTCGACTGGTTTCTCCTGTTAGTAGGAGGACATCATTGTTACTACTTATTATTTATATATTGGCTTGCAGTAAGCTGTATGATTGCTTTGATTGCCTATCAGATAATTGTAATTAGGAAATATTGCCTCTATTGCCTCTGTATTTCTTTTGCGGTCTTCGTTAAACCATTCTTAGCTTGTGCGGATAATGATTGTTCAACTATATCGATTTTTCAGATACTTACAGCAGCAGTAATAGCTGTGTGCATCACCACTATCTTGATAGTATATGGAAAGACTTTGGAAGCTGAAAAAGGAAACTCGCTTAAGCTGTTAACCATCAAGCGTACGCCGTACATATTTGATATGCTTCTGCATAGAAAACCTCAAATGAATATCATAAAAGACCATGCCTTGGTATTCGGCAATGAGAATGCAAAAATATCGGTTGACACCATTGTCAGTCTTGATTGTCGCCATTGTAAGCGAACGGTAAAAGAGATGTGTGCCTTGTTGGAAAGAGTGCCGGATGCTATTTGTTGGCGTGTTTATATTGATGGTATAAATGTTGATTCTGATAACTCGATTGCAAATAATAGGCAACTATATGTTGTTAGTCAATATCTTAATGATCGTAGTTTGGCTCTCCGCTGCTTAAAAGAATGGGATTTCAGTAATACCGATTATGCGATTTCGCCTTCTGCCAAGATTTGGTATGCGAATCTCATAGGCGATATCCGGAAGATGGGGGTAGAACATTATCCTACGGTATTGTTTAATAACCATCCGTTCCCGTCTGAATACAAAATCTCTGATATGGGAGTCCTAATTAACGATTGGCTTCAAAGAGGAGGAGCTATTTAATCCCAAAAACATCTGTTATGAAGAAATTTCATTTTATCAAGCAACATGATTCGATGAATTGTGGCATTGCATGCCTGCAAATGATATGTGCCCATTATGGAAAGAAATTAAACCAGACATTTCTTTCAAGTATTTGTCATGCAACAACCGAGGGGGTCTCTTTATTAAGTATAAGAGATGCTGCCATAAAGCTTGGGTTCTATTCGTTTAGTGGGAGGTTGGCATTAGAAGAACTCTCAACAACGGTATTGCCATGTATTCTGCATTGGAATCAGAATCATTTTGTTGTTTTGTATAGAATCAAGAAAGGCCGAGAGTTCTTTATTGCCGATCCTGGAAAGGGGTTGATTACTTGTGATGTAGAAGAGTTTAAAAGTCATTGGATTGAATCTGATTCTGGCCAGGAAGAAGAGGGGGTTGCGATGTTTTTAGAACCTACTGACTCTTTTTTTAAGAATAACAATGAATATTTAGAGAGTAAACCAGAGAGGTCTTTCCGTTTTTTATGTGGTTATATCAAACAATACCGGAAATATTTCTTTCAGATAATTCTGGGTCTGTTCCTTGGAAGTTTGTTACAACTCGCCTTGCCGTTTCTTACGCAGAGCATAGTGGATATTGGTATAAAGAATAAGGATATCAGCTTTATCTGGTTGATATTGATAGGACAACTCGTCATCACCCTCAGCCGTACATCAGTTGATTTTATTCGAAGGTGGCTACTGTTACATATCTCAATGCGTATCAATATATCGCTAATCAGTGATTTCTTTATTAAGTTACTGCAGCTGCCTATGTCTTTTTTCGATACAAAGTTGATGGGTGATTTAATGCAGCGTATCGGAGATCATTCGCGAGTAAACACTTTTCTTACGCAGCAAACACTAAATGTGGCTTTTTCAGTTATCAGCTTTGCAGTGTTCAGTTGTGTACTTTTAGTATATAATAGGCTAATCTTCTTCATCTTTATAGTGGGGAGTGTTATTTATGGAGGCTGGATAACGTTGTTCTTGCGCCGAAGGAAAGTGATAGATTACGAATTGTTTGAACAGCAGGCTATAAATAATAACAAGACTTATCAATTCCTCACCTCTATGCAGGAGATTAAACTGCAAGATTGCGAGAAACGACGCAGATGGGAGTGGGAGGATGTGCAGGCCGACTTATTTAAGGTGCAGATGAAAAGCCTGAAGCTTCAACAAACCCAGGAAGCCGGAAGTGTTTTCATCAACGAACTTAAGAATATTATTATAACAGTAGTATCAGCAACAGCTGTTATAAATGGTAGTCTTACGCTTGGTATGATGCTGGCTGTTCAGTATATCATTGGACAGTTGAATAGCCCTATCGAACAGTTAATGAATTTTATCTATTCCATACAGGATGTGAAGATTAGTCTTGAACGTATCAATGAGATTCATAAAAAAGACAATGAAGAAGATTATAAGCGTACAAGAACGGGATTTGATAATTGTCAGCATGATATTAGTCTTCACCATATTGATTTTAAATATGATATTCATGCTTTAACCAAGACGATAGAAGGGGTTGATATGGTAATCCCTGGCGGAAAAATAACTGCGATTGTTGGGGCTTCTGGTAGTGGTAAGACAACGCTGATAAAGCTCATGTTAGGATATTATCAAGTAATGAGCGGCGAAATAATGATTGCCGGCCACAATATCTCTGAGTATAACTTGAAATGGTGGCGTAAGCAGTGTGGAGTGGTTATGCAAGATGGAGTAATCTTTTCTGAATCGATAGCCCGTAATATTGCTGTAGATGATGCAGAAATAGATATGGTAAGATTAGAACAGGCTGCGAAAATTGCCAATGTGAATGATTTTGTTATGGCTCTCCCGCTAAAGTTCAATACAATTATTGGTAGAGATGGTATGAATCTTAGTCAGGGGCAGAAACAACGAATTCTGATAGCCCGTGCTGTTTATAAGAACCCGGATTATATCTTCCTTGATGAGGCTACCAACTCCCTGGATGCCAGTAACGAGCGAGCCATTGTGGAGAATTTGGATAAGTTTTATAAAGGTAAGACCGTAGTTGTGGTAGCTCATCGACTTAGTACGGTAAAGAATGCCGATCAGATTGTGGTATTGGACAAAGGAAAAGTGGTCGAAACAGGAAATCATAAGTCGTTAACAGCCAAACATGGTGTATACTACAATCTTGTGAAGAATCAATTGGAATTAGGAAACTAAAATGCATATTATTATGGATAATGATTTGGAAAAAATAGAAATACGCAGCGAAAAGGTTCGGAATATCATTGGTGAAGAGCCTCACTGGTTTATCCGCTACGGTACAATTGTCATTGCTTTCTTGCTAGTTTTATTGATAATCATTTGTTTGCTGGCAAAAAACAAGCTTCTATATTCATGAATCCTGTTTCTATTGTCTGAATTTTGAAAATGCAAAAATTATCTACCACTCCACCACCAACCTGCTGTGATGCCTGTGTTTATACGGGTTTGCGGGGTGGTGGTAGATAGGTGGTAGATGGTAGATAAGGGGGCGTTTAGGGCTTTTTGCGCTTTACAAGGTACTCCGAACCGTACTTTGTGAGTCGTTTTTGTAGCTCTGGCATGTTAGAAAGCATGCGTCCGAAGCCCGAAATGCTGGCTGGTTTTAGCAAACTTACACCAACTTTCTGCTTTAGGTAGCCGAAAATAGCCGATGCACTCACCCATTCGCCGTCTGTAGCGTTGGTGGCTGGTTCGAAATAATCAAAAAAGAAGTGATCGGCAGCGCTCTTTACACTGAACTTACGGTTCGACTCGGCTATCACCTTGGTTTCCTGCTGACTGAAGTAGTAGGGCTGGTGCTGATGCAGGGCACGCATGGCCTGGGCATAAAGCTGCTCGTAGTTGGGTGGTGTGCTCACGTCGATGGGACCTGTAAGCTCCACTCCCAGGAATCGGCGACTGCCTGATGGATCGGCCAGCACATCGGCCTGATTGGTGGTGGCGATGAACGAGGCTCGACGTGGGAAATCCTCGACATGGCGACCATAGGGGCGCTTGATTTTTACACTCGACAGGGTGATGATGTTCTTCAGGAATCCCTGCTGGGTGCGAGGCGAAATCTGGTTGAACTCATCCAGGTTTATCAGTAGCATCTGTGCCATCTGGTTGAGTACCTGGCGCTTGTCGTCCATCTGCAGATTGCCCGTGTATCCCCAGCGCAACTCGGGTGGCAACAGTTGTTCGCAGAAGGTGGTTTTGTTCCAGCCCTGTGCCGATATCAACAGGGGTACGGCCTGATTGCCATACATGGCCATGTTGGTTACCTGCCACTGGCGAACCATGCCCAGAAACCAGATGTAAAACCAGTCGGCCCAATGCGGGTTGTTGGTGGGCACAGTGCGGGCCAGCTGGCGTATGTGGTCCTTGCCATCCCATTTGTCGTACTGCTCCCACAGGTAATCGCCAATGGGATTAAAGGGGCGAATCATATCCGACTGTACATAGCGTCGCACATCGTTATCCCTGGCATCAATGCCGCCCAGTCGTACTTTCATCGTCATGCCTTTCAATACGCGGTCGTCAACAGGCGTCCAGTCCATATATTTGTAACTCAGGTCTTTATACTCGGTATAGCCCATCATGGTGTTGTAGCGGAACTGGTAATGGGTGTTCAGAAAATCCATCAATCGGGCTGTGGCCAGTGTGATGGCCTGCGAGTTCTTGTCGTTGGCTAGCTCTATGGCTATCTGTTCGATAGGGGCTGGTTGCTGGGGCATGGGTTTTTCGCTTACGGGCAGTGCCAGCGCCTTTGGGTTGTAATAGGGTGCGGCATCAAGCGGCATGCGGAATGTATTGCGAACGCTAACCGATTCCTGACGGATGGGCTTGGGTAGCAATCCCTGATAAACGGTTGTGGCCAGCTGATGCCCCTGATGGCACAGGTTGGTAGCGTCTTCTTCGTCTATAGGGTTGCTGCCATCTGCTTTGGCTATCTTTACGAGTATGATGACTTCGTGGCCCGATGGCCCGATAAAGGCTGCCAGCGTGTAGTGCAGTATTTGGGCGGCTTGCTTTACGGCTTCGAGGTCGGCAGGTGTAGGCAGATTGTCGATAGTGAGTGCCACCAGCCCATTAAATGCCTTGAGGCGCAGGTTGTCGTTGGCATCCTTCTCGAATTCGGCCGATGGGTAAATCAGGTGCGAGGGATACTGTCGATCGTAGCTGTCGATATAGTCGTCGAAGGCCAGTTGCTGTCGGCGACGCGCCACGGCACCGTCTTTAGTATCTGTCTTGATACGCTCTACGAAGCTTTCGATGGTTTTGGTTGACAGCTTCAGGGCGTTCTTTTTGTTGCGTAGTACAAATGTTAGTTTCATATCTATCGTATATAATATTGGTTTTGCTTTGAGATACGGCTGTTTTTGATGGGCTACCACAGTGTAGTTTGCCGTGGAAAACACTGTTTTCCGCCTTGGAAAATGGTGTTTTCTGCCTTAGAAAACGATGTTTTCAGCCATATTATCTGTTAGATGGTACCTGACAATGGAATATGTAGGCCTCGAAATAGCTGTCGAATTCAACTTCCCACTCATAGCCGCGACTCTTTACATAATTGCGAATCCATTGCTGCTGTCCAGATGATAGGGCACGCTCGCCTCGTTTGTACTCGTAGTAGAGCTTGGCACCATGCAGAAACTTGGTGATGTCTTTGCGCATCACGGTGTAGTCTTTCTTCAGCACCTTGTCGTATAGGTGACTGAATCCTGCTGCCCAAACCTCTATAGTGGGTTTGTCGTACCAGTGGCATTGGTCGTTGTGCAGTGTCTGGGGCATCACACAAGTGGCTGTCTCCAGGTTGCTGGGCGCATGCTGTGCTGCTACATATCGCAGACAGTCAGCCTTTAGTGGGCAGGCGTTGTTGGTGCAGAGTGCATACCATGAGGGGACTGTTGTAAAGTCGAATTCGGTTCCGATAGGTTTAATTTCTTTCTTAATTTCCATTTTTTAAGATGTTATGCTTAAGTTTGTTATTAATTCGCCCACAAAGATACAGAATTTTAAGCAGAAAACCAAGCATTTTGCCTTCTTTTTTATCGGTTTAAAGCACTTTTTTGCAATTATCCACCACCTACCACCCATCTGCCACCACCCTGCAAACCCGCATAAACAAAGATCTATCGGATAAGTGGTGGTAGAGTGGTAGATATTTCTCAAAATTGATAATTATTTCACAGCTATTTTCTCCGTTACCTCTTCCTTACCAATCTTGGCTTTGATGATATAAACACCCTTTGGCCAGCCTGCAGTAGAGATGGTGGTAGAGTGCTATATGTCAGGGACTGTCCCGTGGCATACTAAGAATATGCTCTTTTCATTTTTGTACAAATATTAGGTAATTTTGTTTGTTATTATAGAATAGTTTTAATTGGGAGTCAGAGATGGAATAATGTGTAGAGTTAAGTAATGCAGTATAAAACCTGTCACTGTCGTATATGTCATCGACTTTTGTTGTCGTACATTTCAAAATAGCAAAAAGTCCTTTTTCTGCAGAATAGGCTCCTTCAAATTTGTTTGAAGCGGTTCTGCCACTAAATATGCCATCTGTGGAGAATGTAAGAACATAACAATTATCACAATTCTCAGGCTGAATTGATTGTAGCTCGTTAGAATCCATAGAACAGAATCCCAACAATCTCCATGAGGTGTTAGAAAGGTCATCTTCAGCCTCTGTCTCATTACTGCAAGCACTGGACAATCCCATTGCCAGCAGCATGCTGAAAAATAAAAAGATTTTCTTCATAATTATTGGTTTTTGTTGATGAAACATCATTTTTTTCTAATTACAAGGTTTGACTTTACAGATATATCTTAACATAAGTCCAGGTCCATTTGTCTCTTTAATTTGTGAGTAATCAACAAGCCTAAATTTAATGATATCATTCACTTGAGGTGTTAATTCTGATAATTCCTTATAATTAAATATAACCTCGCATCCAACAGGTAAGATGCTTTCATCTGGCACTCCAATTATTGTAGCCTGAACACTTCCGGTTTCTATACCGAAATATTTGACTTGTCCAGTATAACAATCGCCAATTATAGTTTTGACGTCATCGCTACTGCAGGCACTGGCTAATCCCATTGCCAGTAGTATGCTGAGAAATAGAAAAAGTTTCTTCATAATTATTTTATTTTTTTGAAAGTTCTTATTGCTACTGGTTGAGGAACAACGCCCGGATTCATATCAGACACAAAAGGGATAAGTCTCAATAGATTTCCCTTTTCATAAATTTCGTATTTGTAGCTATAATATCCACTCTCTACTAGTTTTACGGTTAGTATGTCATGATCGTAGCTATATGTCATTGCAGGAAAATCTTCCATCGGCATGTCTTCACAATAATTCTTATATTCATAATTCGGAAAAAAAATGATGTGATCAAACCAGATTGTACCATCGTTTTCGTCAGAAGGATAAACAATTTTTCCACTATCTATATAGCGTACTTCTTGTAGTTGCCATTCGCCCACAAAGGGGTTTTCTTCATCGCTACTGCAGGCACTGGATAATCCCATTGCCAGTAGCATGCTTAAAAATAGAACGATTTTCTTCATAATTGTTTATAAATTGATTAAAAATTCAAGAGCAAAAATAATTGATTCTGCAAATATAATCAGAAAATACAGAAAACCTTGTATGGGAAGAATAATTTTTAACATGTTTTAAACACCAAAAGGCTTGCTCAATATTCCAGAGCAAGCCTTTATTTGTGCAGCCTATTTCACAACTATTTTCTCCGTTACCTCTTCCTTACCAATCTTGGCTTTGATGATATAAACACCCTTTGGCCAGCCTACAGACGATGATAGGCTATCGCTAAATATCTTCGAGAGATAACGTTTTTAAATTGAGATGGTATGATCCAAAATCAGATGCTGGCAAAGATGCCACTTTTGTTTCTAACTCTGAAAGACTAAGTTTTTTAGGGTTCCTTTTAATTTCGGCAGCAATACCAGTGTGCTCAAATTCATTGAGGGCAATCATATCTATCTCATTCTCACCTTTACGATTCCACCAATTCCCCACTATTGTATATTGCCCCGATTCCATAGCTTGTTGTTGAAAGAACTGTTCAAGTGTACGCCCTGTAAACTGTTCATAACCTTTCCCCATATTCTGTCGCAACAAGGAAAGTTGCTGGCGTTCCACAAGTGCCTGATATGGCCACACAAAGCGGAACCAGAAACGTAGGAACTGGTCGGAAATCTCGTAAGCACTGGTTTTGCTGTTAGGTTTGGCCAGTAGGGGTTTTAGACGCGCGATGATGTTATAGTTGTTTTCAAGATTCTGAATGAAAGTACCCATATCCTTTTGCATTGCGCCGTCTATATCCGAACGCCTGGTCATACCTCCCGCTATCAGCTGGAGAATAGAAAAGTATGTGCTACTCTCATCGCCAAACTCCTGAATCATCAGATCGCGACCCTCTGAGAGAAAATAAGAATCCTGCCTGCATACAAAGTTTAGCATTTTCTCCTTTGTATAACATCCTGCATCCATCAAAAGCTCTACGTATTTTGCCACTCCACCAGTAATCATATAGAGGCAAAGCAAGTCCTCATTGTTATAATGCGGGTGATGGTCGCCGAATATCTGCTTCAGTACATTAATAGAGAAAGGTAACAGTGTGAATTTTGAGGTGGGGCGTCCATAGAGCGGTTCGTTTCTATCTTCGAAGATACGTTTCATCAACGAACGGATACTACCCATCGTTATCAGGTTAATATGTGAGTCACGATGATACCTGTCCCAAATGTCTTGCATCTCACTAAAGATGGCTGGATTTACTTTATAGAAGTTCTGAAACTCATCAAAAACAATAGAAAAATGGCGATGTACCGATTCTCTCATAATAACCTCGAACACATCACGAAAGTGCGACAATCGACCATATACCTGTATACCTAACTGTTCCTGGAGTGTTTGCTGAAACTTATGGCAAAGCATGGCTTCGCTATCTTTCGCCACAAAAAGATAAGCAAACTGGCACCCCTCCAAGGCTTTTATCACAAGCGACGTTTTACCAACTCGGCGTCTACCCATCAGTACTGTAAACACAGCATGCTGTTCGGCCTGCTTCTCATTCTGCTTCAGAATCTCCATCTCAGCTTTGCGATCATAAAACTTCATAATATAAATCCGGATTTATATAAATTGTCGTTTATATTTCTGCTGCAAAGTAACAAAAAAAACTTCATATCTCCAAATGTTATGGCTATTTTTTAATAGTTTACCCCACATTTGGATGAAAACCAGTTAAATTAGCGATAGCCTATCATCGTCTGTAGGCTATCGCAAATCCAATCATTTAAGGGACAATTATTTCACAACGATTTTCTCTGTTACCTCTTCTTTACCTATCTTGGCTTTGATGATATAAACACCTTTAGGCCAGCCTGCGGTTGAGATGGTGGTAGAGTGCTATATGTCAGGGACCTGTCCCGTGGCATACGTATATGATAGCAGCCTCAATATCTGAACTGGAACTATTACCACCCCACGAGCAACTAAGAATGTCTGCACCATTATCAACTGCCCATCGTATTGCATTCGCAATTTTGAATTCATCCGCATATATAGGATTGCCATAGAAGTCTGATTCGCCAGTGGATATATTAATAGGAAGAATCTTTATGTTGCTTGCAACTCCTCTAATTCCAACAGTGTTGTTTACAGCCCCAATAATACCTGCACATGCTGTACCATGTGAATGATTATTGTTCAAGTAAGAACCAAAACTGGTCGGATGATCCACTGTATATCCATTAATTAGGTTGGCCGAAAGATCCTCATGATTCATGTCTACTCCACAATCAATAACTGCAACAGTAATATTTGGCTCTCCTGATGTAATTTCCCATGCATTGACAACATTAATATCATAGCCTATAGAATTGTTGATGTAATATTGAAATGGATAATACACATTGTTGGGGATAATATTTAACATTTTATTGGGCTCGCACCAATTAACTCCTTCTTTGCTATTAATTTTCATTGATAACCTTAATACTTCATCTGACGACGCAAGGTTGCAATCCAATTCGTAGATGTCACGAAAACTATTATATACAGAAAGAATATCAATATAATCTTTCAAAATGGAAGATATAATCTCAGGTTTTTCTACAGATATAGCTATTTGTGGAAGAATAACCATTTCTCCACCATTTGTTTTGGATTTATATTTAGTTGAAACATAACATCCTTTAGTGTCAAGTTTTCCTTTCTTTTTTACAAGAAATTGATTATCACTAAATTTTGCAAGAGTCCTAACAAATCCACTTTCTGCAATTAGTTTGTGTTTCTTGTCAGATGTTTCTTTATTAAAATTAAGATAATAGACCGAATCGTTTAGAGGAGTCAACTCCAGAAACTTTGAATGATGCCAATATCCTAATTGAGCAAATAATGGTATACAAAAAACGTATAAAAAAAGGAAAATACTACTTTTTTCATAAATATTAGATTTAGCATGGTTCTACAACGCAATTATATCGGACTTGAATACCCCACATAGGAAAAAATCCCTCCTTATAGTCTTCGTAAGCTCTATCATACTTTTTTATCCTAAAGGAAACATGATCTCCCTCTTTGTAAGTCCTTTCCGGGAGGTCCGTTTTTGCGAAGGAAACGTAACAAAGACTGAAATCAGACAAATCGTCAATAGGATTCTCATTGAGCCAGACGACGATACGTCCATTGGTTTCTTGAACAAACACACCATCAAAGCAGTAGTCTGACTTAAATTCATCATCACTACTGCAAGCACTGGCTAATCCCATTGTCAGTAGCATGCTGAGAAATAGAAAAAGTTTCTTCATAATTATTGGTTTTGTTGATAAAACATAATTTTTTGGCAAATATAGGATAAATATACGGATTGACCAAACTTTTAAGTTCACAATTTGTTTACAGGTAACAATTGATGTGGTTTTTGGTTACATCGCAAAAAGTAGTTATAATCATATGATAGCCTACAGACGAATATAGGCTATCGCAAATATGCCAGGGGGCACTTTATTCCGTGGCATGCACTATTTCTTGCTATGGAAAGAGTAACCAATAGTAAGGCCTACATGCGAGTAGTATTTCTTACTGATGTGGGCATCAAGGGTGAGGCGCAGGTGGCGGGCAAATTCTACACCTACTCTTGGAATAATGCAGAGGGTTGTAGCTTCATCACCTAAGCTGCCCTTGATTTGTTGGCAATTCGCAACTCCAAGGCCGAGACCGATGAATGGTGATACCTTCGATCCACGATTTATCTGATAGTCGGATAGTACAGCAAGCGATATCGTTCGGTTGCTGAGCGACTTGTCATCTTCGGCATGTCTTACAGCGCTGCCGATATATA
>JAEEGI010008016.1_pt1 | contig 23432 bp, 19 predicted proteins | sample 8958751 | NCBI WGS metagenome assembly JAEEGI01 (sample SAMN16246545, study PRJNA631951) | gut metagenome | biome: gut microbiome; feature: rumen; material: KS-attached | host: Bos | place: Iran: Karaj | collected 2018-10 | reverse complement strand
TCAGACGGGTATAATTACAATCTGGCGGGGACCGCGATGGGTTATCACGCGGGCAGAGGATGTGTCGTGGAAGCCTGTTTATTCTTGAATCTGATTCATCTATATTCCTTGGACGGATCATTCTCGAAAACGGTGTGTTATGGCAGGCGTGCGGATGATCTGTCTCGTTTGGAACGTCTTCCATTTCTGGAGGTCCAGCGACGCTTCAATGATGTGCGTGTATTTGATAACTTCTTCGCTGTGTTGTATGAGGGACATGACGTGCTGTTGTTCAATTGGTCGGGTGACCCATTGTTTCGGTTTGTACTTCCGGAAAAAGCGGACAGTTTTGACATGGATCTGAGCCGGGGCATTATATATGCCTTGGGGATCGAAGAGGAACGGATCGTGAAATATGGAATCACGAAGGATCTCCCATGAGATGGCGCGTGTCCTTCAGGCGTTATGGTTTTTGCTTGTTTCGGGAGTCTGCCTTTGGGGCATCGTTGAATCGCTCTGCAGCCTGTCGCAGGTGCTGGGCTGGCGGAGTTCCCGTCACGCGCTGTATGCGCTGACGGGCCACTTCCAGAATCCGGGCCCGTTCGGCGGGTTCATCGCCTGCGTGATGGCGGTGGCGGGGGCGTGGTTGCTCCGCCATTCGAAGGATCATCCTGCCGGACCAACCATTTATTCGGTTGTCAACTGGACTACAACGGCTCTCGCCTGGGTGGCCCTGGCGGCTGGAATCCTGGTCCTGCCGGCCTCGATGAGCCGTGCGGGCTGGCTGGGACTGGCGGTGGCGCTGGGAATTGAATGGCTGCGCGTGCTGCCGTCCGGCAAGCGCACCAAGACCCAAAGAATGGTCATAGGATTAATGTGTTTTTTTCTGTTCTTGGTCTGATTCGTCAAGCCCATTCTAGACAGAATTTCTGCTGCAGTTCTGGGAAGGGTGCAGAAGTTAATAATGTCCTGCACCTTCCCGGATGGCTTGTCTTTGGAGGGATTAGCTCCGTTACTTAACTCCGTTACTTTTCTTGGTTGCTCCGTTACCAAACTCCGTTACTCTGACACTTTCTTGGTTACTATCACGCCAGAAAGTAACTACGACCTCTTTCTTCTTGGTGTCGTTAACGACCTCCATTTTATCATCCAGTTCTCGAGCACGCAGGAAGCCACTGCCAATGCCTGAATATGGTAGTAAAAATGCTCCGTGAGTAAAAAGCATCTTGTTCCTCGGAAGGGATGTACCAGATAAGACGTCCTCCACTTCCAATCCGCCCGGGAGGGCACCTGGACTATGGATTTCTACGCGATTATCAAAAACGAACAGCCGGATAGGAGTTTCCCAGCTATATGAACGGTGCAGGAGGGCATTCGAGCAAATCTCGGAAAAAGCGCCAATAGGAATCTCCAACTGTCCGAGGGAGTTGAAATCCGAATCTACCTGAACATTATGCAGATTCCGCTTGAGAAAAGCCATCATGGCTTCATATTGAACCAGAATGCCACCATCGGCATCCAAATCATCCATTTTGTCACGGAACTCCGTTCCGCCAAGACTGTTCCCGATAAAGCTGACGCATTTGACTGTGGCAGTAGGAAGCCAACGCCATGGATGTCTGCCGAACAACAACATCGCCGCATAGGTGATGCCGCCATCAGAACGTATGAGTCCAAAATTCTTGAGCAAGCGCTCAACCGTCATCCCGCGCACAAAGATCGGTCTCGGTGTTTTCCGGGACCGATTTTCTTGTTTATCTTTGCAGTATGCTGAAGATCCTCATGATGATCCTGCTGGCGGCGGGGCCGCTGCAGGTGGGCCGGAGCGTGCGGCCCGCAATGACAGTACTGGAGAGCGAGCAGCGGGAAGGCTACGTGTGCCAGCTGGTCGAGTATAACGTCTCGGCGGGGGAGCGGGTGCGCTCTTACCTGCTGGTCCCGGACGGAGCCCGGCGCTTCCACCGCCGCCCGGGCCTGGTGTTGCTGCACGATCATGGTGCCCGTTTCGATATCGGCAAGGAGAAGTTGGTCCGGCCGCTGCCGTCTGCGCCGGACTACATCAAGGCATCCTCGAAGCAGTGGGTGGACGATGGCTTCGACGGTGTGTATTTCGCTGACCGGCTGGCAGCGGAAGGGTACGTGGTGATCGTGCCGGACGCCCTGTACTGGGGCGGACGTAGCACGGAACTCTGCCAGGAGTGGTCCCGCCGGAAATACGGAGATGTCCCGGGCGATCCGGATGAGCTCAAGACCGCGGTCTACGAAGGCCAGCGGACGGTTTACGACAGCCTGGCGCGCAAGGGCGTCGTCTGGGCGGAGCAGACGCTCCGCGAAGACGCCGCGGCAGCGCGCCTGCTCCGGCGACTTCCCTGCGTCAGGAAACGCCGGATCGGCTGCTTCGGCTGGTCCATGGGGGCCCACCGTGCCTGGCTGCTGACGGCTTTCTGCAAGCAGGTCCGCACGGGTGTTGCGCTGTGTTGGATGACCTTGATGGAGACCCAGGTCCAGCCCTACAAGGCATCGGACTATTCGATGCTGATCCCGCAGATGCGGGAGAAGTATGATTTCCCGGACATCGCCCGCTGGCTTGCCCCCAAGCCTTTTTTCTTCCTGAACGGCCTGCAGGACAAACTCTTCCCCGTGCCCGCCGTAGAGACAGCTTTTGCGCGGATGCAGGAGATCTATGATGAAAAAGGCGCAGGCGGCCGCCTGCGCACGGAGTTCTTCGACGGCCCGCATCACTGTGGTCTTGCCGAGCAGCAGACGATCATAGACTATCTCGCATCGCAGCTTTAAAGATGTCGTCGGTCTGAAGGAAGAGGTGGTAATAGGCCTTGTCGCCGAGCTTGGAGTATCGGCCCACGAGGGCCTGGACCTGCGTCATCATGTACTGCTTGTCCGTCTCCCACTCATCCCCCTTCGGGACGAGCCCGTCCTTGGCCTTCGCAAAAGCGAGGAACTGCTGCTCCAGTCCGGCGCGGTCCAGATAGGATAGCAGCCGGTCATAGTCGTCGATTTCAGACAGCTCCCGCTTGTGGGTGTCGAAGAAGGCAGAAGCGAAGCGCATGGCCGTGGCCTTGCGGTTGCAGGCTACGTAGAACTGCCCGGCGCGCGTGGTGTCCACGGGCACGAACACGTCCGGCAGGATGCCGCCTTTCTCGACCCGCATGCTGTCCGCGTGGTACATCTCGCCGGACTCATAGCGGCGCAGCACCTCATACTCGTATTCGTCGGAATAAGGCTTCTGGATGCAGCGGCCGGAAGGCGTGTAGTAGCGTGCCACGGTGATGCGCATCCCGGATTTGTCGCTGAAGAAGAAGGGCTCCTGGACGAGGCCCTTGCCGAAGGTGCGGCGGCCCACCAGCCTAGCCCGGCCGTTGTCCTGCAGGGCGCCGGCCAGGATCTCGCTGGCGGAGGCGGAGCCTTCGTCGACCAGGACCTTGAGGGCAAGGTCCTGGAAAGGTCCGCGGCCGTCGGCCCGGAACTCCTCGCGCTTGCGGTGCCTGCCCTCCAGGTAGACGACGAGCGCCCGCCGCGGCAGGAACAGGTTGGAGAGCTTGCAGGCCTGGTCAAGGTAGCCACCGGTGTTGTCCCGGAGGTCGATCAGCAGCTCGCGCATGCCGCTCTCTGAGAGCTCCGCGCAAGCCTTGAGGAATTCCACCTCGGTGGTGCGGGAGAACTTGGACAGGCGCAGGTAGCCGGTCGTGTCGTTTACCATGAAGGCGGCGTCCACGGAGTAGGTCGGGATCTTGCCGCGCGTAATTTCAAAGGGAATGACCTCACGGTCGCGCTGCACGGTCACGAGGACCTTGCTGCCCGCAACGCCCTTGATGCGCCGGACCATGCTGTCCTGCGGGAAATGGACGCCGGCTATGTTGGTCGTGTCGACCTTGAGGAGCCGGTCGCCCGGCTGCAGGCCGATCTTCTCGGAAGGGCCGCCGGGGATCACCTCGATCACGACCGCCGTGTCGTTGGGGACGTTGAACTGGATGCCGATGCCGTCGAAGTTGCCGGTCAGGTCCGCCTCCGTCTCCTCGAGGATCTGGGGCGGCATATAGGATGAGTGCGGGTCCAGGGCGGAAAGTGCGGCGGCGGCCACGGCCTCGCTGACCTTCTGGTGGTCCACGGAATCAACGTAGTTCTCGTCTATGCTCTGGAGGATCAGCTCGACCTTGCGCCAGTCGGTGCTCCCGACGCGCATCGTGTGCTGTCGCTTGCCGACCGTCTGCACGAGCAGGGCGATCAGCAGGCCGATGACGACGCCCAGCAGGGCGACCAGGATGGAGGATTTTTTCATGCTCAGTCGATTTTCTCGACCTCGATGCCGGCGCGGCGGAGGAGGTCGATGCCGTCAGTGAGGCGGTATTCGTCGCGGTAGACGACCCGCCGGATACCGGACTGGATGATGAGTTTGGAGCACTCCATGCAGGGGGAGGCGGTCACGTAGAGGGTGGCCCCTTCCGCGCTGTTGCCGGACTTGGCCACCTTGGAGATGGCGTTGGCCTCGGCGTGCAGGACATAAGGCTTGGTGACCCCGTTCTCGTCCTCGCAGATGTTTTCGAACCCGGAGGGCGTGCCGTTGTAGCCGTCGGAGATGATCATCCGGTCCTTCACGATCAGGGCTCCCACCTGGCGGCGCTTACAGTAGGAATTGGAAGCCCAGATGGAGGCCATCTGCATGTATTTGTCGTCGAACTTGTTCATCTTATCTCTGGTAAAGGTAGCGTTTGATGCTCCGCTTCGGGGTGCGCTCGAAGTCCTCCGGCATGAACTCGATCTTGCGGATCTGGGCGTAGGAGGGGAGGAGCTTGTTGATCTCGGGGAGGCTGCCCTGGATGCGTTCTTCGATGGCTTCGCGGGCCAGCCCGTCGAGCTCGGCCTGGTGGTAGTCCGGATAGATCAGGGCCGTCAGGCCTCCGTTGTCCTCGACCACGAGCGATTCGACCACGTAGGTGACATTGTTGATCACGGCCTCGAGCTCCTCGGGATAGATGTTCTGGCCGCTGGGGCCCAGGATCATGCACTTGGAGCGGCCGCGCAGGTACAGGAAGCCGTCGTAGTCGATCACGCCGATGTCGCCCGTCTTGAACCAGTTGTCGTTGGTGAAGCTGGCCTTGGTGGCCTGCTTGTTCTTGTAGTAGCCCAGGAAGACGTTGTCGCCCTTAACCTGGATCTCGCCGGGTTCCTTGTAGGGGTTCTTGGAGTCGATGCGGACCTCGCAGCCCGTGATCGGCATGCCGCAGGAGCCCTTGCGGGTCTTCCACCACTTGGCGTAGGTAATCAGCGGGGCGCATTCGGTCATGCCGTAGCCGACCGTGAAGGGGAAGTGGATCTTGCGCATGAAGGCCTCGACCTCGGGGTTGAAGGCGGCGCCGCCGAGAATGACCTCCTCGAAGCGGCCGCCGAAGGCCTCGATCATGCTGTTGCGGATCTTCTTCTGGATCACCTGGTCCACGATGGGGATGCGCATCAGCGACTTATGGCGGTCCACCACCGGCTTGATCTGGGATTTGTAGACTTTCTCGATGATGAGCGGCACGGCGATGATGATGTCCGGATGGATCTCGGAGAACGCCTTCATGATAACCTTGGGGCTCGGGGTGCGGGTCAGGAAGTGGACGTGCGCGCCGATGGTCATCTCGAAGAGGAACTCGAACATCATGCCGTACATGTGGGCGGAGGGGAGCATCGCCACGACCTCGGACTCACAGTTCATCTGCGGCTCGGCGGTCTCGCCGGCGAAGCGGATGTTGGACCAGAGGGCCCGGTAAGGGATCATCACGCCCTTGGAGAAACCGGAGGTGCCGGAGGTGTAGTTGATCAGCGCCAGCTCGTCGGGCTGGTCCTCGTAGTAGTCGAGCTTGTCCTGCGTGAACCCGTTCGGGTATAGGGTCTTGAAAGTCTTGGTGAGGTTCTCGCGCACGGCCACGAGGTCCTGGTTCTTGGCGTAGATGTAGTTGAGGGTGTTCATCTGCACGATGACTTCGAGCCCGGGCATCTCGGCCTCCGAGAGCCCCTGCCAGATGACTTCGTCCACGAAGAAGACCTTGGCGTCGGAGTGGTTGACGAGGTAGTGGATGTTCTCCGGCTTGAATTCGTGCAGGATGGGCACAGGCACGGCGCCGTAGGTGGTGGCGGCCAGGAAGCAGACGCCCCAGTGGGCTTGGTTGCGGGAGCAGAGGGCGACTTTGTCTCCCTTCTTGAGCCCGCACTTCTCGAATGCGATGTGCAGGTATTCGATGCGCTCGGCGACATCTTTGTATTTCAGGGTCACGCCCTGGTAGTTGGATAGGGCGTCGCGGTCCCAGTTCTCCTTGAAGCTTTTCTCGAGGAGTTTGTTTACCGATTGGAATTCCATGTCAGTCTGATGCCTTTTTTATCCCAGGCGAGGGTTTTGTCAGGTTGATACACGAGGAAACGGCAGCCCCGGCCCGGCCACTTGGCGCCGGCCCCGTCGGGACGCTCCGCATCGAGGAAGGCGCGCAGGGCAGCCTCGTTCCCATATAGATACCAGCCGCCGTATGCGGCTGTGTGGGTGTCGTCGGACAGGCCGAAGGCGCTGCCGTACAGGATGGACAGGAACCCGCGCCAGGGGTTCTCCGCAGGCTCGCGGTCCTCCACCGCCTTGGCGGGGCGCACGAGTGCGACCGCGCCGCCTTCGAAATGGACGCGCGCGATTTCCTGGATCCCCAGTTCCTTCTCCCACTTGACAGGGTCCTTGCCGCTGGCCTTGCGCAGCTCTTCGAGCGTGCGCTTGTAGCGGGTCAGCTTGACGGAAGCGTCTTGGTAGCGTTCGACGGCCTGGCGCATCTCCGGCTGGGAGACGGGCATCGCCAGGGCGAAGCTGGTCTCCAGGGGCAGGATGGGGCCGAGCCGGCTGTCCCCGAAGGGGAGCGTGGCGAGGATGTTGGCGAAGTAGGCGTCGTCGGAGGCGCCGCAGACCGGCAGGACGGTGAATCCGCCGGAGACGGGCTTGAGGACGGTCCAGTCCGCGACGCGCCCCAGGAAGGAAGTCAGGTCGCGGCGGGGGAAGACACCCTGGAGCCAGCCTTTCGGCGCCAGCCGCTCGGCCCCGCCGTTGCGCAGGATCACGAACTCAGCGGCGTCGGCCGTTGCGAGCGCCTGGCGGAATCCGGGAGCGTCCAGGATGTTGGTGTGCTCGGAAAGATGGCGCTTGACGGCCGTCATCTGCGCCTCGGAAGGCGTGATGAGCAGGAAACCGTCGCGCCGCGCCTCTTCGTCCGGGCGGAAATACTCCGCGCTCAGGCGAAGGGTGGCGGCCTGTGCGAGCAGGCCGTTCACCGCCTCGGTCGAGTCGGCGGGGGCCCGGCCGGTGTCGAGGGCCAGGACGGGCACGAGCGATCCGTTGAAGCAGAGCGAAAGGGCCATCCGGCTGTTCTTGAATGCGGACAGGTCCAGCCGGTGCAGGACGCTGGTGGAATCGTAAAGGGCCAACCCTTCCGCGCAATGGTCATAGCAGATGACCGCCAGGGCGTCGGAGGGGACGGCGGCGAGGAGCTCCGGGATGCGCCGCTCCTGCGGTGTCGCATCCGTCCGGCGGTTGCCGCCGCCGCACGCGAAGAGGACGGGCAGGGCGATGATCAGGGCAAAGAGGCTTTTTTTGCACATAACCTACAAATATACTAATTATTTGGATTATGATTTTTCGTGGAAATCAGTATCTTTGCACGTTTTTAGGAAAACCGGGTTCCCCGGGACCCGTCAGAGATACAGAATATGCAAGAAATCAGAAATATAGCCATCATCGCCCACGTCGACCACGGCAAGACCACGCTGGTGGACCGCATGATCTACCAGGCCAACCTGGTCCGTCAGCCCGAGAACCTCGGCCAGCTGATCCTCGACAACAACGACCTGGAGCGCGAGCGCGGGATCACCATCCTCGCCAAGAACGTTTCCGTGATCTACAAGGGCGTCAAGATCAACATTATCGACACCCCGGGGCACAGCGACTTCGGCGGCGAGGTGGAGCGTGTGCTCAACATGGCGGACGGCGTGCTGCTGCTCGTCGACGCTTTCGAAGGCTGCATGCCCCAGACGCGCTTCGTCTTGCAGAAAGCCATCCAGATGGGCAAAAAACCCATCGTCGTCATCAACAAGGTGGACAAACCCAACTGCCGCCCGGACGAGGTGCAGGAGGAGGTCTTCGACCTGATGTTCAACCTCAATGCCACCGAGGAGCAGCTCGACTTCGTGACGGTCTACGGCTCCGCCAAGCAGGGCTGGATGTCGCTGGACTGGAAGAAGCCCGGTTCCGACATCACCCCGCTGCTGGATACGATCCTCGAGGTCATCCCGGCTCCGCCGGTGGTCGAGGGTACGCCCCAGCTGCTGATCTCCTCGCTCGAGTATTCCCCCTACGTGGGCCGGATCGCCGTCGGCCGCATCACCCGCGGCACGCTCAAGGCCGGCCAGCAGATCAGCCTGTGCAAGCGCTACGACATCGTCCAGAAGCAGAAGATCAAGCAGCTCATGGTCTTCGAGGGCCTGGGCAAGAGCAATGTGGACGAAGTCCAGTGCGGCGACATCTGCGCCGTCGTGGGTATCGAGGGCTTCGAGATCGGCGACACGATCGCCGACTTCGAAAACCCGGAGGCGCTCGAGCCGATTGCCATCGACGAGCCGACGATGAGCATGCTCTTTACGATCAACAATTCCCCCTTCTTCGGCAAGGACGGCAAATACGTGACCTCGCGCCACCTCAAGGACAGGCTGGACAAGGAACTGGAGAAGAATCTCGCCCTGCGCGTGAAGCCCGGCCTGACGGCCGACTCCTTCGTCGTCTACGGCCGCGGCGTGCTGCACCTGTCGGTGCTGATCGAGACGATGCGCCGCGAGGGGTTCGAGCTGCAGGTCGGCCAGCCCAAGGTCCTGGACAAGACCATCGGCGGCCAGCGCTGCGAACCCATCGAGGACCTCTCCATCGAGGTCCCGGAGGAGTTCGTGGGTGCCGCCATCGAGATCTCCACGCGCCGCAAGGGCGCGCTGGTGCGCATGGAGCCGCGCGGCGACCGGACCCTGCTGGAGTTCGAGATCCCGACCCGCGGCCTGATCGGCCTCCGCTCCAACCTGCTGACTGCCAGCCAGGGAGAGGCCATCGTGGCGCATCGCTTCAAGGAGTACCAGCCCTACAAGGGCGAGATCGAGCACCGCAACAACGGTTCGCTCGTCTCCATCGAGACCGGCCAGTCCATCGCCTACTCGATGAACAAGCTGCTGGACCGCGGCCGCTTCTTCGTGGAGCCCGGCGAGGACATCTACGCCGGCCAGGTCGTGGGCGAGCACACGCGTGAGCGCGACCTCAACATCAATATCTGCAAGACGAAGAAGCTCACCAACGTCCGTGCCGCCGGTTCGGACGAGAAGATCGTCCTGCCGCCGGCCATCAAGTTCTCCCTCGAGGAGGCCCTCGAATACATCCAGGAGGATGAGCTCGTGGAGGTCACCCCGCACTTCATGCGCATCCGCAAGATCCTGCTGGACCCGCTGGCGCGCAAGAGAAACAGCGACAATGAGGATTGATTTTAGTTGTTAATCGCGAAAAAATTGCTAACTTTGCAACCCTTTGTAGTTAAACTGACAAGTTTGGCCCCCGGAAATAACCGTTTTACATGGCATGCGGGGCCGGAGTTCTTTGAGATATTTGGGAATGAAGAAATCCTCGATGCCGATCTGGAAGTGACGGCCCAAGTGTCCAATCACGGCCTGACGGCAGAGGCCGCCTGCGTGATTGCAGGCAGCGTGACCGTCGCTTGCGACAGATGTCTCGAGGACCTGGTGATTCCGGTGGAGACCTCCTTTGAGGAGAGCTACACGCCGGAGTCTGATGAACTGGACCTGCGGCAGGATGTATACGACTACGTCTGCATCTCGCTTCCGATCCAGCGGGTGCATCCCGAAGGAGAATGCAATCAGGAAACTACAAAGTATTTGAGTAAATAATATTTAAAAAGATAAAGCAATGGCACATCCGAAACACAAACTTTCCAAGCAGCGCAGGGACAAGCGTCGTACCCACGACTTCGCGCCGGTTCCGACCCTCGCCACCTGCCCGAACTGCGGAGCGACCGTGATCTATCACCGTGTCTGCCCTGAGTGCGGTTACTACAGAGGCCGTCAGATCGTCGTCAAGAACGCTGAGTAATCTGTGAAAAGGCCGCCCTGCAGCGGCTTTTTTGGTCCCTTAGTTCAACGGATAGAACGAAGGTTTCCTAAACCTTAAATACAGGTTCGATTCCTGTAGGGACTACGAAAAAACCAGGCAAACGCCTGGTTTTTTCCGTAGCCCCATACACTTACATCGGCTTGATGCGGCGGGCGAGGCGGGCGCAGAGGCCCGGGAAGAAACGCTTGACCCAGACCATCAGGAGTTCGCCGCGGCCCACGAGGACCTCGCGGCGCCCGCGGCGGATGGCCCGCACGATCTGCTTCGCGGCGGCCTCGGGCTCGAGCCCGCCAGCCTGGCCGGGATCCATCTTGCCGTGCGGTACGCCGCCCTTGTCCAGGGCATAGCGGGAGATGTTGGTCCGCACGCGGCCCGGGCAGACGATCGTCACGCGGATCCCCCGGTCGTAATACTCCGCCTGCAGGGTTTCGAAGAATCCGTAGAGCGCGAACTTCGAAGAACTGTAGCCACAGCGCAGCGGGAAACCGAAGCGCCCGGCGATGGAGGTCGTCACGGCGATGTGCCCGCCGCCTTGCTCCAGCAGGTTCGGGAGCAACTCCCGGGCGATACCGACCGGGGAGAAATAATTGATCTCCATGATCTTGCGTATCATCTCCACGGAAGTATCCTCGACACTGGTTCGCTGGCTGATGCCGGCGTTGAGGAAGGCCGTGTCCAGCCCGCCGAAGGCCTGCCAGGCCTGCCGGACCAGTTCCGGGATCCCGGCGGGGTCTCCGAGGTCGTAGGGGAGCACCGCCACGCCCGCAGCTCCCGCGGCCTTGCAGCGCTCTGCTACGGGTGCGAGCCGCTCGGCGGAGGAGGACGTCAGCACGAGCTGCGCCCCTTCTGCGGCGTAGCGCAGCGCACAGGCCTCTCCGATGCCGGACGAAGCGCCGGTGATCCAGACTCTCTCCATGGATTATTCGGGACGTTTCTTGGCGCGGGACACGAGCCCCATCATCCGGAAGAGGAACTTCGGGAGAGGCTTGTGCGGGTCGCGTTTGCGCATGTCGATGAACCACCCCAGTTTCTTGACGACGGGGATCCTGTGTGTCTCCACGAACTCGAGCAGCGTGCCGTCCGGATCCTCGGTGTAGGTGAAGTGCCCGGAGGCGTCGCCCATGTCGAACTGCTGTCCGTCCGGACAGCTGTCCACGGTGAACGGATGGCCCTTCTCCGCAAGGAAACGCCCGAAGGCCTGCATGCCGGTCACGTCGTAGCAGATCTGGATGAAGCCCGGGTCGCCCCAGAAGCGGCCCTTGAAGATCTTGCGGGGAGTGCGGTCGAGGGCCTGGACGAGTTCGACGCAGTCCGGTCCCATCAGCCCGGAGATCGCTCCGGTCCGCTTCTGCGCCGGGCGCAGGAGCACGCGGCGGAATCGCCCGGATGTGCCGTCCAGCATCGTCCAGTCATCGAACACGCCGGTCTTGTCGTAGACGACGGTATCATAGCCGAGGATTTCCCTGTAGAAGGAGATGGAGCGCTCCATGTCCGTCACGCCCACCATGGCGCCGGCGATGCCGCCGCACAGGCGCCCTTCGTCGATGAAGACATAGTCCGACCGGATGACCTGGAAACAGTTGCCGTACAGGTCCCGGACATAGAAGCAGGGCGTGCCGTCGGGCTGGGCGGAGACGGCGCCGACCTTGGGCCATTTGGCGGAAATCTCCTTGTGGAAAGCCGGAATGTCGCGGCAGTTGACCTTGGCGACAAAGACGCCGAGATCGCCCGCGGCGGCCTCGAAGGCGGCCGGTACGGGCTTGCGTTCCGAGTACTGCCAGATCTCGAAACCGCCTCCGCCCTGGAGGCTGACGTTGATGCTGGCGTGGCGCTTGTGGCTCTGTCCGCCGGTGTAGGGGAGCATACGCTCCGCTACGGTATCGTCCTCGAGGATTTTGACGTCGGCCCCGAAATGTTCGATGAGCCAGTTCCAGGACTTATTGAAATTCTCAGTCCCGACACCCACCTGCTGGATGCCGGAGATCATAAAGTTGTCCATATGGTTGTTTTCAGGGGTTTTGCTCATTTCGGAGAGCAAATATAAGCATTATCTGCGTTTTTTCGGGCTACCGGACGGTCAACCAGTTAATCAAATGGGTCATGTTTTGCATGTATGTCCAGGTGGAGATGCACTCCGTGGGGAGCGGGGCGTCGGAGAAGCCCGGGTTCTCATGCGAGACGCCGGGCAGACCGCCGGGCCAGTAGTCCTTGGTGGCGAGGGCGTCCACGAGCTTCTGGATGGCCTCCTTGTCCTCCTGCACGCCGCTGCCGCGCGAATAGTAGCGCGGATAGCGGCGCTGCTTCGCCTTGTCGCCCAGGAACGGAGAATCCGCCGTGGCCTCCTCGACGCTCATCTTCAGCAGGGCCTCATACTGCTCCTTGAGCGGGCCGTAGTTGATGGTCCGGTAGGATCGGTAGTGGGTGATGAGCTCGTTGCGGTCGTAGTCCACCCAGTACTTCCCGTTGCCGCGATGCAGGTAGAGGGGCTTGCCGGTGCCGACTTCCACGAAGGTGGGGCAGAGGATCTGGCCCTCGCGCAGGTTCTGCCTGAAGAAGGCGACCTCCTCGGGGCTGTACTTGATGCTGTCGAGGAACTCCAGGGCGTCCGGGATGCGGGCGAGGTACTTGGTGTCGCCCGTCCAGCGGTAGAACAGCATCAGGTTGCCGATCATCTCGGCCGTGGCCGTGGAGGCGTATCCGCGCGGCTCGAAGTCGCGGGCGTGGCCAGGAGTGTAGTTCAGGTCCAGCTGGTGCTGCATGGCCCAGCCGGCCTGGGGCTTGCCGCCCTGCAGCACAAGTACGCAACTCATCGCCCACTGGATGGGCTCCAGCACGCGCTCCTCGCCCAGGATCTGCCAGCAGTCCAGCAGGAACTGGATATTGCCGGTGTGGACGCCGTCGTTGATGGTGATGAACGAACTGTAGTCGGGCTTGCCCTCCTTGACGAAATCGTAGCGGAGGGGCCAGCGCTGCGGCCAGCCGCCCACGGGATACTGGCTCTGGATCATGAAGTCGATGGCCCTGTCGATGGCCGGGCGATAGCGCGGATCCCAGTGTTCGGCGTACATGCGAAGCAGGAAACCTGCGGCGTCAATCGTGCCGTCATCGAAAGTGGCATTTCCGGAGTAGTGGAGGTGCTCCTGGGCGCAGTACTGGTAGCCGGAGGCCACGGTCTTGTACCAGTCCTTGAGCGAGGCCTCGCCGGCGAAGTCCGCCATGTAGTTCCAGCCGCCGCAGGGCAGCTGCGACCAGATGAGGGCGGCGGCAGCCTCTTCGGCGGCCTTCAGGTAGTACTCGTCTCCGGTGGCATGGTAGGCGTCCAGGAAGACGTTGCCCATCGCGGGCGTGCCGCGCTCGATCCACATCATGCTGGGCTTGCACTCCAGCTCGCCCCAGACCCGCGAGAAGTCGGGGGCGTAGTTCCAGAGGTATCCGCCGTTGTTGGAGACCTTCTCCACCATGAATTCGGTGGCTTTCTTCATCGTGGCACGGACCACGTCATCCGTGAGGCCCTTGGGCTTCGCCGCCTGCAGCGGCAGCGCCGCGAGTATGCTCAGGAGTATGATAACGATCTTCTTCATATTCTGTTGATTACGGAAGGGGTTCTAGGTTTTCCCAACGGACATCCCAGGTACCGTCCTTGGGGAAGCCCGGGTTCTCGACGGGGCAGCCGTCCCAGCCGGCACACATCATGCCGACGGCGAGCAGCAGGCCGCCGTTGCCCGGCAGGTACATCCTGAGGGTCTCAGAGCGGTAGTTGTTGCCGCTGGGGAGCAGCAGGTCGCTGCGGTCGTCCATCGTGATGGCGCGCACGGCGATCTCGGGCCGCAGCAGGCGGGTGGCGTTCATCGCGAACGAGGGGTAGTTCCAGCTCCAGTTGCCCCGCTTCCAGCCCCAGCGCTCCGCCGCGCGGTCCAGGGTCTTTTGCATGTTCTCCAGGGTGAAGAGCGGACACTCGGGCAACATCCCGTAGGCCAGCAGGTTCTCGGTGGAAGTGCCGCTGACGCTGGTGCGGGCTGGGTCGAGCGGGACGACCTGTGAGGAGGTGCGGCCGCGCTGGCCGTCCTTGTAGCCCCCGGCCGGGGCCGGCGGGGCGATCACGCGCAGGATGGTGCCGTCCTCATAATCCGGGATTCCCGGGCCCTTCTCCGCGGGGAGGTAGATCCCCTCGGGACTGGCGGTGAGCGGGGAGAGCTTGGCGAGAATGTCGTCCCAGGCGGCCACGCGCTCCAGCCCGCGGCGCTCGCGCCACAGCTGGGCGACGCTCAGGCCGAAGTGCCAGTAGGACAGCTCGAAGGCCGGGTTGACGGTGTAGTCCTCGCTCAGGGATTCCGTGGCGGCGCAGGCGCCTTCGATGACGTAGCGGTCGCGTGTTGCATCGTAGTTGAGGAAGGCGGCCATGAACTCGGCCGTCTGCTGGACCATGTCGTAATATTCATCGAGGACGGCGGGGGACTGTTCGGCCCGGTAGATCAGCTCGGCCATGTAGATGGGGTGCGGCTGCTGCCAGATGATGTAGGAGCCGATGTCGGAAGGCGCTTCCGTGGCCGAAGGGTCGGTCATCTTCATCCAGCGCACGCCCGGGAAGCCCTGGCGCTCGGCGATCTGCCGGGCGTTCGGCTGCGCGGTCTTGTACCAGTCGAGCTGGCGGCGGAGCAGCTCCGGTTGGTTCCAGGTGGCCCAGTGGAAACTGTGCCACATCACCATCTCGAGGTGGAACTTGCCGTGCCAGGAGTTGTAGGTCATGCCGGTCTCCGCCGGCGGGAAATGCTGGGCTTCCTGCACACGCATGAGGTATTGGGACAGCACGACACGTCGCTCCAGCAGCGCGGCGCGCGGGTCGGTGCAGTGCGAGAAATCGATCACGCCCGTGCTCTGCCAGTAGCCGTTCCAGAGGGCCTTGGCCGAAGCGGCGGCCGCCGCGAACGCAGGTGCGGCTTCCGCGGGCTGCTCCGGGCTGAATCGTACCGTGAACTCCCACTGCCCGGCTTCCGGTGTCAGGACCAGGCGGTTGGGACCGGTCTGGGCCAGGTCCGCCTGTCCGCTCCAGCGCACGGACACATAGTATTCCACATCATCCAGGGTGCGTAGGAGCAGGGCCTGCCCGTCCCCCTGGGATAGAATCGCGGTGCTGTGTTTCCCGTCTGCGCCCCAGTCGGAGGCGTCATCGGTGTGGATGCCGCTGGGGTAGGGGAAACGGAGCACGACGGGCAGGGGCTTGTCTGCCTTCACGCGCGCGGCGAGCAGGTCTTCACCCTCGCCGCCGCTCACGGTCTCCACCTCCACCGGCAGGCCCTTCCAGTTGAAGCGGGAATGCAGGACGCCGTCCCACATGTCCAGGGTCTGGTCCACGCCGCCGATCTCGTCGGGGCGCATCCCCTCGAATCCGATATTGCCGAGGTGGATGCGGTGCGGGTTGGCGCGGATCCATGCGGCGGCGGCCTGGCTCCGGGGCGACTGGGCGAAGCCCATCTGGACGGAGTAGACGCCGTGCGGGTGCCCGGGGAGCGGATGGTCTTCGAGGGTCTCTTCGACCCGGTAGTCCTCGGTGTTGGGGAAGGCGTGCCAGCCCCATTCGCTGTAGGTGCCCAGCGACAGGCCGTCCTTGCAGAATTCGGGGAAGGTCTGCAGGCCCGTGGCGTCAAGCGTCAGCGTGAACATGCCGTTGCCCAGGTTGAGGGAGTTCAGCGGGGCAAGGGCGTCGACGTGGGGGTTGTTGCGGGAAACGAGCGCCTCCCGGTCGATCTTGCCGGAGGAGCAGGAGGTCAGGAGGACGGCCAGCAGCAGGCCGGTGGCGACCCGAAACGGTGAATGTGTCATAATTGGTCTGTAGCGTGTCAGTAAAGGTACGAAAAAAAAACGTATCTTTGAGGAACGAACCTGATAACCGTTTCCCGATCATGAAAAAAATCCTTTTCCTCCTCGCTGCCTTGCTTTGCCTGGCCTGCCAGAACGAGACCCCGGTTGCCTTCCCGCAGGGGCAGTTCCCGTATGACAATCCCTATGCCTTCGGGCAGGACCTCTCCTTCGTGCTGAGTGCCGAGAAGCGCGGCGGCGTGTGGTACGACACCGACGGCACGCAGAAGAGTCCCTGGGAGATCTTCCGCAGCCACGGCTACAACTGGGGCCGCCTGATGATCTGCAACGAGCCCTCCCGTCTGGGCCAGACACTCGACTATGTGCTCGAAGGAGCGCAGAAGCTCAAGGAGAACAACATCCATTTCGCCCTGGACTTCATGATGGCCGACGGCTGGTCCAACCCGATGACCCAGCCCACGCCTTCGAGCATGAAGGACTTGACCCATGAGCAGCGCGTAAGCGCTTTCTATGACTATGTGCACCACGTGATCGCGACCCTGCGCGAGGCCGGCGTGCAGCCGGAGATCGTCCAGGTGGGCAACGAGATCAGCAACGGTGCCTTCTGGCCCACCGGCCGCATCTATTATGGCGAAGAGAAGCGCGACCAAAGCCATTGGAAGGAATTCACGGACTACATCAAGTCCGGCATCAAGGCCATCCGCGACGTGGATCCGGCCATCTGCGTGATGCTGCACCTCGACTTCGGCGGCGACTTGGAGATGAGCGACATCTTCTTCACGAAGATGAAGGAATACAAGGTAGCTTATGACTGCATCGGGTTCTCTTTCTACCCCTGGTCACACGGCACCTTGATGGACTTGCGCGACAACCTCTACTATGTCATCGAGAAGTTCCGCAAGCCCGTCTACGTGATCGAGACCGGCTTCTATTCCGTCCCTTCGCGCTACTTCGAGCGCAGCGGCAAGCGTGCCCCGTTCCCCGAAACCCCGGAGGGGCAGAAGCAGTGGTTCCAGGCCGTCAACGAGATCGTGATGGCTGCGCCGCACAACCTCGGCCGCGGCGTGTTCTGGTGGGAGCCGATGCAGCGCGGCCGCGGTTGCTTCGACGACCAGACCCGCGTGGCAAAGCCCATCCTCGAGGCCTTCGAACAGTATGCCTACCCGCTGGACCGCACCGACGGCAACCCCCGTATCTGGGACTTCGAAGAAGGCGAGAGACCGTAGTCCTCATTTTCAACGACTTACATAATAACCTTCGGCATTTTAGCCGAAGGTTATTTCGTAAATACTTGGTAATCAGCAGTGACCGTTTACCGCGGGAAGAGGTAGAAGCGGCGCGCGGGCTTGAAGTCCGCCATCCACTGGTCGAAGATGATGTGGTCGTCGACGGCGGCTAGGGTGAGCGTGTGGGCTCCCGCCGCGAGTTCGACCGGGACGTTGACGACGGCCTGGCCGCGCATCACGTTCTCTTTCCAGCGGTCGCTGCGGTAGGGCTCCTTGATCGAGACGACCTGCGGCGTACCGCCGTCCACGCTGACGCTGAAGCGGATGTCGCCCTTGTCCAAAGCCTGGGTCGGGATCACGGCCACGCGGATGACGGCCCGCCCGGAATCCTCCGTGCGGAAATCATAACGCAGTGAAGCGCCTTTCGGCACCGGGACGGCCCGGCCGCTGTGGCCCAGGCTTCGCACTGGCCGGACGGGCACGCTGGCTGCGGCGAAGTCGCAGGCGTTGGCGGCGTAGTAGTCCTGGCCGGAGGCCGGCACTTCGGGGGCATGCCAGTTCTGGCCGTGGGCCCTCCATTTCGCGATTTCCGCGTCGGTAAGCGAGACCGGGAGGTCCGGCGCCCAGTAGAGGGGCAGGTCGCGCGGGTGGTCGCACATCAGGCCACGCCATTTGCCTCCGGCGAGTTCCTCATTGAACTGCCGGGTGCGCTCCCGGATGTCGCGGTAGGCCGTGAGGCTGAGGGCTGCGGCCGCCAACTGGGTGGTATCGGGCGTCCAGACATACGGGGAATAGGTGGAACGGGCGCGCTGCCGGGCCCGTTGGGCATAGAGCATCTTCTCTGCCATCGACTCCGCTCCGCCGACGGGATACTGCACGGCGGCGAACCAGGCGTCGCGGCTGCGCTCCGGCACCAGCGGCGTCGCAGCCTCGATGGTCTGGCGCACGGCGCGGAAGCGGTCGATATAGCGCTGGGCTTCGTCTCCGAACTCGCTGAAACTGAACTCCGTATTGACCGGTTTGGAGAGTCCGCCGGGGTAGCGCTGCGTGTCGGACAACTCGACCTGGCTCCAGCCGAAGAACTCCGGGTGGCGCATGGCGCAGAGCCGGTAGTACTCCTGCATGGCCGGCGCCGCTTGCGCGGCTGCGGCCGGTCCGAACTCCCGGGCGAGCCAGCGCTCCAGGTGGTCCGGCACCGTCTCGGGCTGCACATTGTTTACATTCCAGGCGAGGTCCAGGAAAAATTCGAGGTCGTAGGCGGCTACCTTGGGGTCGTGGACGTTGGCGACCCAGAGCTTGCGGACGTTGTGCCTGTAGGCTTCCATCATCTCGTGATAGATCAGGCCCGGCTGGGCCGTGGACAGCCAGAGGTTGTCGTGGGGCCGGCCGGCGTAGCTGAGGTGGTAGTAGACGCCGGCGCCGCCGCTGCGCCGCTGCTGCGCGGCGTCGGACAGGCGGGTCATGTTGCCGTAGTTGTCGTCACACCAGACGATCGTCACGTCGTCCGGGACCCGCAGTCCGTTCTCCATGATCTCCAGCACCTCCTTGTAGGGCATGAACATCTGGGGGATCTTCGTGAGATCCTTGTCGATGTGCTTTTGCAAGAGCACCCGCTGGTCGTCGATGACCTGCTGCAGGGCGGCGGTCTTCTCGTCCAGCGAGGCGCGCTCCAGGCCCTCCATCGACCCGTCGTGGATGCCGCGCATGCCGATCGTGAAGAGATTGTCTCGGTCCACCTCCTGAAGGCGTTCCGTCCAGTAGTCCAGGACGGCCTGCCGGTTGGTCAGGTAGTTGTAGCGGCCGCGCGCGGCGACGTCCCATTCGCCGACGTTGTTGCGCAGCAGCGGCTCGCAGTGGGACGTGCCGATCAGGATGCCCAGCGAATCGGCCATCTGCCGCGCGCCGGGGACCTGAAAGAAGGCGGTCGTGCCCGGGTGCATGCCCGGCCAGAGGGTGTTGGCCCGCAGGCGGAGCAGCAGCTTGCAGACCTGGCGGTAGGTGTCGGCGCTGATGGTGAGACCGTCCGCCTGCGGAGAATAGGTCTGGGCGCTCCAGGGCCGGAAAGCCCAGTCCTCGTCGTTCAGGAACAGGCCGCGGTATTCCACGGACGGATGCTGGAAGGTGCTCCAGCCATCCGGTACTTCCAGCCGGTCCCGCTTCTCCGGGCGGGCGTCTCCCCACCAGATCCAGGGGGAGACCCCGGCGAGGCGCGAAACCTCCAGCACGCCGTAGGCGGTGCCGCGGGCATCGGACCCGACGACCACAAGCTGGCGGCCGTGCGTGCCGACGTAGAAGGCTTCCTTGACAAAGCGCAGCGAGTCCGCGATGGCGGCGGGAATACCCAGGCGGGAGAGATTGGTGCGCTCCCGGTCGTACTGCACGATCCGGAGCGTGGCGCCTGTCTTCGCCGGTTGCGGCCGCACACCCGTCACCTCCTGCAGGTCACCCTGCAGCATCTCAACGGCAACGCCGACCACGGGGTCGGCGTTACGGGAGACGGTATAGGTGAGCGGACCGTTGCCGCCGAACCACAGGAACGCCAGAAGGATCAGCGTTCTCATTTAGGCTACCTTGACCTTGAAGATGGCTTTGTGGATCGTGCCTTCGCCGATGAGCGGCGCATGGGCCGTGTCGGGGTCGAAGGTGACGGCCTGGCCGACCTCGACCGTGATGGTCGTCCAGTCCTTGTCCTTGTAGAAGAGGATGTCCTTCTCGGCGTTGAACTCGCCGTCCGGCTCCTTGCACTCGCGGCGGGGCTTGACACCGAAGCTCTCGGCCTTGGACAGGGGGACCTGGATGTCGATGTACTTGTCGTGCACCTCGAGGCGGGCCTGCTCCGGGGTCTTCATCTGGGAGTCCACGATGTTGACGAAGAGGTTGTCGCCGTCGAGCAGGTGCTTGCCGGTCTCGAGCTCGGACAGGTCGGTGTCAGCGATGTACTGCAGGGCCTGCTGGTAGTATTTGTTGTTGTCTAAGTCCATAATGCTGTTGGTTGGAGATTCCGGGTCAAGCCCGGAATGACTGAATGGGGTCATTCCCGGCCTGACCGGGAATCTCATTGATTAAAAGTTAAAGTAGTTCTTGGCGTTGTTGTAGGAGATGTCTTCGATCATCTGGCCGATGCGTTCCATCTCGGAAGCGGGGAGCTTGCCGTTCTCCACGTCGGTGCCAACCACGTCGCAGAGGATCCTGCGGAAGTATTCGTGGCGCGGGTAGCTGATGAAGCTGCGGGAGTCGGTGAGCATGCCCACGAACCTGCTGAACAAGCCCAGGACGGACAGGGCGTCCATCTGGCGGCGCATGCCGACTTCCTGATCGAGGAACCACCAGCCGGAGCCGAACTGCATCTTGCCGGGGAAGGTGCCGTCGTTGAAGGTGTAGGCCATGGTCATCATGACCTCGTTGTCCTTGGGGTTGAGGCAGTAGAGGATGGTCTTGGCGAGCTTGCCGGCGGCAGTGAGGCGGTCGAAGAAGCGGTGGCCGGCGGCGGCGATCTCCTGGTCGTGGATGGCGTCGAAGCCCGTGTCGGGACCGACCTTGGCGAACATCGCGGAGTTGTTGTTGCGGATGGCGCCGATGTGGAACTGCTGGGCCCAGCCGGCCTCGGCATCCATGCATGCCTGGTCGAAGAGGAAGGCGCTGCGGAATTTCTCCAGCTCCTTCGGGTTCGGGGTGATGCCCATCAGGACCTTCTTGAAGATGAGTTCGATCTCGATCTCCTTGTAGTCGCAGGCGTAGAAGTTCTCCAGGCCGTGGTCGGAGAGCTTGCAGCCCATGGAGGCGAAGAAATCGTGGCGCTTTTTGAGGGCTTCCTGCAGGTCGGCGTAAGAGTCGATTTCCATGTCGGCGGCCTCGCCGAGCTTCTTGAGGTATTCCTTGTAGGACTTGGGATCCTCGATGGCCATGGCCTTGTCGGGACGCCAGGCGGGGATGACCTTGGTGCCGAACGGGTGCTCGGCGATCATCTTGTGCCAGCGCAGGTCGTCGGCCGGGTCGTCGGTGGTGCAGACCGTCTCCACATTGAACCTGCGGATGAGGGCCTGGCCGCGGAACTCAGGAGTGGCGAGCTTGGCGTTGCACTCCTCGAAGATCTCGCGGGCGGTCTTGGGGGAGAGGAGCTTGTCGATGCCGAACACGCGGCTGAGCTCGAGGTGCGTCCAGTGGTAGAGCGGGTTGCGCATCGTGTAGGGCACGGTCTCCGCCCATTTCTCGAAGGTCTCCCAGGCGCTGTACTTGCCGCCGGTCAGGTAGTCCTCGGACACGCCGTTGCCGCGCATCGCGCGCCATTTGTAGTGGTCGCCGTAGTGGCCGTCGACCAGCCAGAGCTGGGTGATGTCGCGGAACTGGATGTTCTCGGCGATCTGCTGGGGCACCAGGTGGCAGTGGTAGTCGATGATGGGCATCTTCTCGGCGTGGTCGTGATAGAGCTTCCGCGCGGTGGCGTTCGAAAGCATGAAATCTTCGTTGATGAAAGACATATCGGTAATGGTTTATTAGTTTTTGGTTTTATTCCAATCCTCCAAATTTAGCAATTTTATCGCAATAATAAAAACGGGAAATTTCGTATCTTGGCCCCGAAATCCTGTTCCGCATGTCTGTTGTCGTCATCATCCTCTGGATCCTGTTCTATCTCCTGGTCCCGGCTGTCGTCGTTGGACTGTGCCGCCGCGTATCCCTCCTGGGCAAGGCCGGCGCCATCCTGACACTCTATTTCCTCGGTGTCATCGCAGGCAACTGCCTGATCTATCCCTTCGAGGGTGCCTCGGAGCTCCTGTATCCCGTGCAGGACCTGCTGACCTCGCTGACCATCCCGCTGGCGCTGCCCCTGATCCTGTTCGCCTGCGACTTCCGCCACTGGCCGGTGCGCCGAGCGCTCGGCTCGCTTCTGATCGGGATCGCAGCCGTGGCGGTGGCCGTGGTGGCGGGGTTCTTCCTGTTCCGCGGACATCTTGGGGCCGATCCTGCGTCCGTCGCCGGCATGGCGGTGGGCGTCTATACGGGCGGCACGCCCAACCTCGCCGCCATCAAGATGATGCTCGGGGTGGACGAACAGACCTACCTGCTGGTCAACTCCTTCGACATGCTGGTCAGCTTCCTCTACCTGACCTTCCTGCTGGTCGTGGGCATCCGGCTGGCCCGGCGCCTGCTGGGCGGCGGAGCCACCGCGGCAGGCGCGGACGCGCCGGAGGTCTCCGCGGATTCCCGCATGGCCATGGCGGAGTCCGAGATGTATCGCGGGATCTTCACCAAGGCGCATTTCCTCCCCACGCTGAAGGCGCTGGGACTGTCGGTGCTCATCGCTGGCATCGGCTTGGGCCTGTCATTCCTAATCACGGGGGAGATCAACATGATCGTGCTGATCCTCACGCTCACGACCCTTTCCATCGCGGCCTCCTTCCTGCCGGCGGTGCATAAGTGGGAGAAGAGTTACGATGCCGGCATGTACCTGGTGCTCATCTTCAGCCTCGTGGTAGCCTCGATGGTGGACCTGCGCAGCCTGGACCTGCGTACCGGCGGCTGGCTGCTCGCCTACATCGCCTTCGTCATCTTCGTGTCCCTCTTTGTCCAGCTGTTGCTGGGACGCCTCTTCCGCATGGACGCCGACACGAGCGTCATCACGTCCGTCGCGATGATCAACTCGCCGCTCTTCGTGCCGATGATCGCCGAGGCCATGAAGAACCGCCGGGTCATCCTCACCGGCATCACCATCGGTATCGTTGGCTACGCCGCCGGCAACTACCTCGGCGTGCTTGTCGCACGGCTGCTGGGCTGACAGGTCAGTTCATAAAGGGAAGTGCCGCGAGGATCATCGCGGCACTTCCTTTATCGTCATTCCGGGCTGACCCGGAACCCCGTTGCGACTATTGCTGAGGCAGGCTGTAACCGTTGGTCACCTGGCCCTTGGACTGCTGGATGGTCGTCAGCGGAAGCGGGTGGAAGTACAGGGGCACGTCGGAATCGTCAATACCCGAGAGCATGTTGTAGTCCCACATGTTCGCCTTCTCCTTGACCATACCGATGGCCCAGTCGGTCTTCTTGTAACCGTCGGCCTCGAGCGCCTTGGCTTCCTCGCCGGCCGGATCGATGTACTCGAACAGACCTTCGATGGCAAGGTTGTGCTTCTCGCCGACGACGGCTCCGCTGGAAGTCGTGGTGGTGTAGTCATAGACACCACGCCAGCCCGGGCTGAGGACGGGATCGCCCTCGACACTGTTGTGGGTGTT
>JAEEGI010008011.1_pt1 | contig 23449 bp, 22 predicted proteins | sample 8958751 | NCBI WGS metagenome assembly JAEEGI01 (sample SAMN16246545, study PRJNA631951) | gut metagenome | biome: gut microbiome; feature: rumen; material: KS-attached | host: Bos | place: Iran: Karaj | collected 2018-10 | reverse complement strand
AAACCCCTTGATACGGAGAATAAAGGGAGATCATGCAACTGTTATCAAATTGTTATCAAAGGAACCTTTGCGAAGCCGGAAAGCCTTGATTTTACTGGGTTTTCCGGTTTTCGTATCTCACTCCCACTCTACCGTTGCGGGGGGCTTCGGTGTGTAGTCGAAGAGCACGCGGTTCACACCCTTGACCTCTGTGGTGATTCTCTGGACCAGACGGTCGATGAGAGCAGGATCCAGATGCTCAACGGTGACCTCCACAACGTCAGTCGTGTTGATGGCTCTGATGACCACCGGCCATGCGTATGTCCTCTTGCCGTCCGTGATGCCTGTGGACTTGAAGTCGGGGACTACTGTGAAGTACTGCCAGACCTTGCCTGCCAGGCCGGCCTTTGCGAACTCTTCTCTCAGGATGGCGTCTGACTCTCTTACTGCTTCAAGACGGTCTCTTGTGATGGCTCCCACGCATCTCACGCCCAGTCCCGGTCCCGGGAATGGCTGACGGTATACCATGCTGTCAGGAAGGCCAAGAGCCTTGCCCACTACCCTTACCTCGTCCTTGTAGAGAAGCTTCACCGGTTCCACCAGCTCGAAGTTCAGTTCCTCGGGAAGTCCGCCTACGTTGTGGTGAGCCTTGATGCCTGCTTCGCTCTCCAGGATGTCGGGATAGATGGTTCCCTGTCCCAGGAACTGGATGCCGTCCAGTTTGGCTGCCTCTTCAGCGAAGACCTTGATGAACTCTTCACCGATGATGTGGCGCTTGGTCTCAGGATCATCCACTCCGGCCAGCTTGTCCAGGAATCTGTCCACTGCATCAACATAGATGAGGTTGGCTCCCAGTTCTTCGCCGAATACCTTGATGACCTGCTCAGGCTCGCCTTTTCTGAGAAGTCCGTGGTTCACGTGAACGCATGTGAGCTGCTTGCCCACTGCCTTGATGAGAAGAGCTGCCACTACTGAAGAGTCCACTCCTCCCGAAAGCGCCAGGAGAACCTTTTTGTCTCCGATCTGCTCTCTCAATTCCTTAAGCTGTTCTTCGATGAAAGCTTCCGCCTGCTGAGGTGTGGTGATGCGTTCCATCGTGTCCGGTCTCTTGTTGCTTGTCATAGTGCCTCCTTAAATATCTTAAACCAGTTTCCAGGCCACAAGAGAGACCTTCATAGAGTTCCCTCTGACCCACTGTTCTCCAACTTCTCTGAAGCCCATGCCGTCATGGAATATCAGGCTGGCGTTGTTGTATACGGGCTCCGTGTCCACCTCTGCTGTTACCGTGGTAACACCGTCCGCCAGAGCGTGCTCCTTCACAGCCTCATAGATCTTCGTCCCAAGACCCATCTTCCGGAAGGGCTCGTCGATTACGATCCTGTCAACGTAGAGGAACTTGGGGAACATCCTCGAGAAAAAAACAAAATTCTCGTTGGGATAGTCCGCCCCTTCCCTAATTCCTATGAGAAAGGCCGCCCTCTCACCATCCACGTCGATCACCCATAAGATGTCGGCTATGCGCTTGTAGAAATCCAGCTTCGCCTGATCCATTGGCGACAGGACTTCCACGTTTTCCTCGTTGATCCTTAGGATGAACCGGTCATCCGCCGGCTCAGCGTTTCTGATCACAATGTCGTTCATAAAATTCTTCCCCATTTTAAATAGTGGAATTACAATAAAAATATAATAGTTTCTTTTGAGATTCCTTGCAACATTTTTTTGCCGAATACCTGACCTGGCGCAAAATATATATCTCCGGCGTCTACGACCTCTGCGAACTCATCTTGTGCGAATTTTCCTATTGAAAAACAAAAAAATAAGCAATATAATGTTAGAAAACACAAAAATGCCCAGGCGCATCTCAGGAGGTCCAAGACATGCCCATAACCAAGTATCTTGAAAGAAATGCCAGAGAATGGCCGGACGACGTAGCTCTGGTGGAACTGAACCCCACCATCACCGTACCCAGGCTCACCACCTGGAAGGAGTATGAGCTCATGGAGCCCGCCCACACAGGTCCCTACCGGGAGGAGATCACATGGAAGGTCTTCGACGAGAAGGCCAACCGCGTGGCCAACTATCTCATGGCCCGGGGCGTCAAAAAAGGCGAGAAGGTAGGCATCCTTCTCATGAACTGCCTTTCCTGGCTTCCCATATATTTCGGTATCCTGAAATCCGGCGCCATCGCGGTGCCCCTGAACTTCAGGTATTCTTCCGATGAGATCAAATACTGTCTGGACCTGGCCGAGGTGGAAGTCCTGATCTTCGGCCCGGAGTTCATCGGCCGTATCGAGGACGTGGTGGAGCAGGTCTCCAGGAACAGGCTCCTTCTTTTCGTGGGCGAGAACACCCCCACCTTCGCCGAGAACTTCCTGGTCCAGACCTCAAACTATTCCAGCAAGGCACCCCAGGTGGACATCTCCGATGATGACCTGGCGGCAATATACTTTTCGTCCGGCACCACCGGATTCCCCAAGGCCATCCTTCACAGGCACAGTGCGCTCATGCACTCCTGTGAGGTGGAGCAGAAGCACCACGGCCAGACCAAGAAAGACGTCTTCCTCTGCATCCCTCCCCTGTATCACACCGGGGCCAAGATGCACTGGTTCGGATCCCTGATATCCGGCAGCCGCGCGGTGCTTTTGCGCGGGACCACACCCAGGTTCATCCTTCATGCGGTCTCAGAGGAGCGCTGCACCATAGTGTGGCTCCTTGTCCCCTGGGCCCAGGACATTCTGGACGCTCTGGACAGGGGCGACGAAAAGACCGGGGATTACAATCTGGATCAGTGGAGGCTGATGCACATCGGTGCCCAGCCTGTGCCGCCCTCGATGATACGCCACTGGCTGGACTACTTCCCGGATCACCAGTACGATACCAACTACGGTCTCTCCGAGTCGCTGGGCCCCGGATGCGTACACCTGGGCGTTGAGAACATGTCCAAGGTGGGTGCCATCGGTATCCCGGGCTACGGCTGGGAGGCCAGGATCGTGGACGAGGAGCACAACACCCTGCCCCGCTGCTCCGTGGGAGAGCTTGCCGTCAAGGGTCCCGGGGTCATGGTGGAATACTTCAACGATCCCAAGGCTACTGCAGAGGTCCTCTCTGATGACGGATGGCTTTACACCGGAGACGTGGCCACCACCGACGAAGACGGCTTCATCTTTCTGGTGGACCGCAAGAAGGACGTCATCATTTCCGGAGGAGAAAACATCTACCCCGTGCAGATCGAGGATTTCCTCCACGCCTTCGCCCCCGTCAAGGACGTGGCGGTCATCGGCCTTCCTGATAAGCGGCTGGGTGAGATATCCGCCGCCATCATAGAGGTCAAGGAGGGCTTCACCTGTACCGAAGAGGAAGTGAACGACTTCTGCCTGAAGCTTCCCAAGTACAAACGTCCCCGCAAAATAATTTTTGCGGATGTTCCCAGAAACGCCACCGGCAAGATCGAAAAGCCCAGGCTTCGCGAGATCTACGGCGGCGCTAACCTGGTGGCTCAGGAAAACGAAGTTATGTAAAGCAAAACCATCACTGCATGCTGCAGTGATGGTTTTTTGTTCCGGTATTATTCTGATCTGTCCACGTAGTGGGTATGAAGGAGCTGATGTGCCTTCATGCCGCCGGCAAATCCCAGGTACTCTTTGTAGAGTCTCCTGATGGCCGGGTTGTTGTGGGACTTTCTCATGATCATCTTCTGGTCTCCTGCGTACAGGGCCTGAGCACGCTTCTCCTTGAAGTCCACCCAGTTACGTACGTCGGATACCTGGAGAGGCTGTCCGCCGCCGTTGATGCAGCCGCCCGGACAGGCCATGATCTCGATGAAGTCGAAGTGCTCGCCTGCTCTCATCCTCTCCATGAGACGTCTGGCGTTGCCCAGTCCGTGTGCCACAGCCACCTTGAGATCCAGATCTGCGATCTTGACGGAAGCTTCCTTGATGCCTTCGTCGATGCCGCGGACCTCGTTGTAGTCCAGTGCATCGGAATTGGTTCCCGAAAGCAGGTCGTTGACCGTACGGAGAGCTGCCTCCATGACGCCGCCTGTGGTTCCGAAGATGAGGCCTGCGCCGGTGGACATTCCCAGCGGATCGTCGAAGTTCGTGTCAGCCAGAGAATTGAAGTCGATACCGATCTGACGGATCATACGGGCCAGCTCTCTGGTGGTGATGGAGTAGTCTACGTCAGGCAGATTGTCCACCGCCGCCAGTTCGGGACGCTGTGCCTCGAACTTCTTGGCGGTACATGGCATTACGGATACCACCACGATCTTCTTCGGGTCGATCCCGTTCTTTTCGGCATAGTAGCTCTTGATTATGGCTCCCAGCATCTCGTGAGGAGACTTGCAGGTGCTCAGGTTGGGCAGGAATTCCGGGAAGTTGTGTTCGCAGAACTTGACCCAGCCCGGTGAGCAGGATGTGATGAGGGGAAGCACTCCGCCTCCTCTGATCCTGTCGATGAGCTCCGTTCCCTCTTCCATGATGGTAAGGTCTGCTCCCGTGTTGGTATCGAAGACCTTGTCGAAGCCCAGCATCTTGAGGGCGGTCACCATCTTGCCTGTGACGTTGGTACCGATGGGGTTGCCGAACTCCTCGCCGAGAGCCGCGCGGACTGCCGGAGCGGTCTGGGCGATGACGATCTTTTCGGGATCGTAGAGGTCGTCCATTACGCCGTCCAGTGTCCTGTTCTCCTGAAGAGCTCCAGTGGGGCACACGGAGATGCACTGTCCGCAGTTGACGCAGACTGAAGAGTCGATGTTGTCCAGACCCGCTGTTCCGATGACCGTGGCCATTCCTCTGAAGAGAGGTGAAATAGCTCCTACAGTCTGGATGTTATTGCAGATGGATACGCACCTTCTGCAAAGAACGCAGCGGTTGGGGTCTCTGAAGATGGAGATGCCCTCGTCTATTTTGCTCTTGGGATTCATTGTGATCGAATCCTGATACTTCAGATAGTTGGTGGAGTCTACGTCCAGCTTGTTGGCCAGGACCTGCAGTTCGCACTGAGAGATGGATCTGGTGCAGGACTGACATCTGGCGGGGTGGTTGGAAAGTATGAGCTCCAGGTTCTTTTTGCGGTATCTGTTGATACGGGCGGAGTGTGTGATAACCTCCATGCCGTCCTTTACCGGGTGAACGCAGGCAGCCTGCAGTTCCTTCTTGCCTTTGATCTCCACAAGGCACATTCTGCAGCAGCCCAGCTCGCTTACGTCCTTAAGGAAGCAGAGTGTGGGGATGTGGATATTTATCTCCTTGGCTGCCTCCAGGATGGTGTATGTATCAGGCACATAGACCTGAATACCGTCTATAGTAACGTGTACTTTGCTCATGGTCCGGGTACCTCCTTATGCGTTCTTGAGTATTGACTTGAACGGACACTTGCTCATGCAGACGCCGCACTTGATGCACTTGTCCTGATCGATGACGTATGGATGCTCCTTGTCGCCGGAAATGGCTCCAACGGGGCAGTTCTTGGCGCAGATGCCGCACCTCTTGCAGGTCTCCGCCATGATGATGTACTTGAGCATGGATACGCAGACGCCTGCGGGGCACTTCTTGTCCCTTACGTGGGCGATGTATTCATCCCTGAAGTACTGAAGGGTGGATACCACAGGGTTGGGTGCAGACTGGCCCAGGCCGCAAAGAGCGCCTGTCTTGATCATTCCGGCCAGATCCTCCAGTTCCTCCAGGTCATCCATGTTGCCCTTTCCTTCGGTGATCTTCTTGGTAATGTCCAGCATCCTCTTGGTGCCGATCCTGCAGGGCGGGCACTTGCCGCAGGATTCGTCCACGGTGAAGTCCAGGAAGAACTTGGCGATGTCCACCATGCATGAATCCTCAGCCATTACGATGAGTCCGCCGGAACCCATCATGGTCCCCAGCTTGGTAAGTGAGTCGAAATCAAGAGGCGTGTCCAGATGCTCCGCGGTGATGCATCCTCCGGAAGGTCCGCCGGTCTGAGCCGCCTTGAAGGCCAGGTCTCCGGGCACTCCTCCGCCGATCTCGAACACCACTTCTCTCAGGGTGGTTCCCATGGGAACTTCCACGAGACCGGTGTTGCCTATCTTGCCGCCCAGCGCGAACACCTTGGTGCCGTTGGACTTCTCAGTTCCGATGGACTTGAACCAATCCGTTCCCTTCAGGATTATCTGGGGAACATTGGCGAAGGTCTCAACGTTGTTGAGCACCGTGGGGCAGTCGAAGAGACCCTTCTCAGTTGATCTGGGAGGCTTGGGACGGGGCTCGCCGCGCTTGCCCTCGATGGATGCCATGAGGGCCGTGGCTTCTCCGCACACAAAAGCTCCCGCTCCCAGACGGATGTCTATGTCGAAATCGAATGGTTTGCCCAGAATGTTTTTGCCCAGAAGTCCGTACTCGTGAGCCTGTCTGATGGCTATGCCCAGACGCTCCACCGCCACAGGGTACTCCGCGCGGACGTAGATATATCCCTGCTTGGCTCCGCAAGCGTAGCCCGCGATGGTCATGGCTTCCAGAATGGAATGGGGATCTCCCTCAAGGATGGATCTGTCCATGAACGCGCCGGGGTCTCCCTCATCCGCATTGCAGCAGATATACTTGACCGGAGCCATCTCCCTGGCAGCAGATTCCCACTTGACTCCCAGGGGGAAGCCTGCGCCTCCTCTTCCTCTGAGCACAGCGTCCTTCATTGTATCGATGACGTCCTCGGGATCCATGTCAGTGAGGCACTGAGCCAGAGCCTGATAACCCTCGACTCCGATGTACTCCTCGATGTCCATGGGGTCGATGAGACCGCAGTTCTTGAGAGCGATCTTGAGCTGCTTTGAGTAGAATGAGTGATCCTTAAGGGCGTGAGCGATCTTGGTTCCGTCCGCTTCCGCCGCAAAAAGTCTCTCCACCGGCTGTCCGCCCATGATATGGGAAGTCCAGATCTCCTCCACGTCTTCCGGTTCAACATGGGTGTACATGATCTCGTCGGGATATGTGACCATGAGAGGTCCCTGGGCGCAGAGGCCCATGCATCCCGTGGAGATGAGCTTGATCTCGGACTGAAGTCCGTTCTCCTCGATCTTCTTCAAAAGGTTTTCGTAGATGCCCATGGAGCCCGCAGAGTGACAGCCTGCCACGCCGCAGATCAGGATGTGCATCCTGCCGCCGTCCTTCGGATCGAAATCTTCGCCGAGACGAAGAGCCATTTCCCTGTGTTTCCTGTCTCTAAGAATGTTGAGATCTTCTCTGTTCTTTAAGATCATGCCTCTTCAGCCTCCTTTTCTGAAGCTGCGAGAGCTTCGTATTTGTCCAGGATCTCGTCCACCTTGTCGACGGTCATCCTGCCGTAGACGTCACCGTTGATGGTGACGACGGGAGCCAGTCCGCACGCTCCGATGCAGCGGCAGGCCTCCAGTGAGAAAAGCCCGTCATCGGTGCATTCTCCCACATCTATCATCAGTCTCAGCTTGAACTTGTCCAAAAGATCCTGCGCGCCCTTGACGTAGCAGGCCGTGCCGAGACACACGTTGATTCTGTATTTGCCCTTCTTCTCCAGGGAAAACTGTGAATAGAAAGTGGCTACTCCGTAGACTTCCGCTTCCGGCATGCCAAGTCCCTTGGCGATGTCGTGAAGGACCTCTCCCGGGAGGTAGCCGTAAACATTCTGCGCCTCATGAAGAATGGGAATCAGAGCGCCGGGCGTGCCCTTGTGTTTCAGGATGATCTCCTGAAGCATCTCTCGCTCCTTCTGACAATTTTCACAACTCATAAAACACTCTCCTATATATATTGATAGACTAATGTCATACCGAATAAGTGTATCATAGGGCTCAGATTTGTTTCAAGGGAAAAAGTGTGCTTTTTTTGTTGTATCAAAAAAAGCACAAAAGGCGCCTCCTGCCGGTCAAGAACCGACAGGAGACGCCTGATAACACTAAACTATTCTCAGATCTCATTGAACTCGCATTATTACGCATCAATCACTTATGCAAAAGCATAATAGTCCAATCTTCATTAATTCAAAAGATTGTTGTTAAGACGTAACAAATAAATCAAAACAACCATTATTAATCATTACCTGCTGATGCTTTTCTACTACACTCCAGTACAGCTGCTTAACTTTTTTATCCTTAATCTTCCTCGATTATGATCTGACTGTATTCTTTCTTATGTTTTCCGAGTGGGGGATTTGACAAATAGAGCCATATACCTATATATGTCGAAACTATTAACAAAGCAAATAATTCCATACCTCTTCTTAAGATCGTCATATCTCTCCTAGTATCGTCAAAGTCACAAATACTTTGTTGTCCACATTGTATACTCATAATGCGGTTATTGCCAAGAAGATTATGGCACGGGTGAACCTTGATTTCCAGTTCTGTGCCACGAGCCAAAGAATCCAAACTATCTTTTATTTCAGCTTCATCCCAAAATGCTGACAAAGGTTCATGGTCAAAAAAGTACACATTAAGAGGCGATACTCCACCAGTCTCTATTTTGCAGTAATCATAGTGTGCTATTACAACAATTGCATCGTCTTCCTCGATATTGTAATAATTGAGTTCTGTCCAAATCAATGGAAATGCAAAAGGAAGAGACATAATAATCATCAACACTACATAATAAACGATCCTGTCTTTGAATTTACGCATTTCCTTTCTCCTTCTGAGGCACCCCTTTTGATTAAATCATCTTTTCTGCCGCTTGGCAATTGACCGAAATAACACTCCAGTCATTTAAAACTTTCAATTGCCTCAAATTCATAAAACAAGTTCATTAAACGAATATAATACTGTTGAAGCAATGAAGTAACCCCATCTCTAATATCTGACAAAAGTCAGTCTTAGTATGTGCACTAACTTACATGGTTTTTCGTTGTCTTTTATTTCAAAAAGGAGCATGGAATGCTCTCCATACTCCTCCTCTGTATCATTCAAAGACCCAAGCAATGCGGATATTTCAGGACTGAATTCGACTTCATCCTCATGGCCCGTGAGTTCAGCCGCAGGCTGCTCATTCTGCACAGGCTCTTCTTCCGGCGCAGAAGGATCCAGTGCCATTACATTGTACGGCACAAGGAACTGCAGCATAAGGATGGATAACAAAAGTGCGATCCTGCGCATATGCCTTCTCATAGGTCTGCCTCCCAATACTATATCTTGATTCTATGATAACTATTGATATAATTTTTTGTCTTTTTCAGTTATTTTATAGCATTGTCCGAGGCATTCCTCAGGATGACGTCGTGGGCTCCGCCCTCCACGATGGATGTGGCGGATACCAGTGTCAGTTTGGCCTTCTGCTGGAGTTCCTTGATGGAAAGGGCTCCGCAGTTGCACATGGTGGACTTCACCTTGAGAAGGGAGATGGAGACGTTGTCATGAAGTGATCCAGCATAAGGAACGTAGGAGTCCACTCCTTCCTCGAACTTCATTCTCGGATCTCCGCCCAGGTCGTATCTCTGCCAGTTCCTGGCTCTTGAAGAACCTTCGCCCCAGTACTCCTTGACATAGCTTCCGTTGATGTTCAGCTTGTTGGTTGGAGACTCGTCGAATCTGGCGAAGTATCTGCCCAGCATCAGGAAGTCAGCTCCCATGGCCAGAGCCAGGGTCATGTGGTAATCGTAGACGATTCCGCCGTCAGAGCAGATGGGAACATAGATCCCGGTCTCCTCGAAGTACTTGTCTCTCTCGCGGGCAACATCCATTACCGCAGAGGCCTGGCCTCTGCCTATGCCCTTTTGCTCACGGGTGATACAGATGGATCCTCCGCCGATACCGATCTTCACGAAGTCAGCTCCCGCGTCGGCCAGATATCTGAAGCCCTCGCCGTCCACAACGTTGCCTGCTCCGATCTTGACGGAATCGCCGTAGCGGTCTCTCACCCACTTGATGGTGTCGCCCTGCCACTGTGAATATCCTTCTGAGGAATCCAGGCAGAGCACATCTGCTCCGGCCTCCACCAGGGCGGGGATCCTCTCCTCGAAGTCCCTGGTGTTCACACCGGCTCCCACGATGAATCTCTTCTGGTCATCCAGAAGTTCGTCGGGATTGGACTTGTGAGAATCGTAGTCTTTGCGGAATACGAAGCTCTTGAGCCTCTGATCCTTGTCAACTATGGGAAGAGCATTGAGCTTGTGATCCCAGATTATGTCATTGGCCTCGCTCAGTGAGATGCCGTCCTCTCCGGTTATGAGTTTCTCGAATGGTGTCATGAACTCGTAGATCTTGGTGTTCACGTCCATGCGGGAGACTCTGTAGTCCCTGGATGTGACCAGTCCCACCATGCGTCCCTGGGCGGTTCCGTCCTCGGTAATTGCGATGGTGGAGTGACCGTACTTCTCCTTGAGCTCCAGCACATCCTTCAGGGTCTGGTCCGGCTTCAGGTTGGAGTCGGAGGTAACGAAACCTGCCTTGGTCTCCTTGACCGCCCTGACCATCCTTGCCTGGTTCTCCACGGACTGTGATCCGAAGATGAAGGAGATGCCGCCCTCCTTGGAGAGTGCCACGGCCATCTTGTCATCGGATACGGCCTGCATGATGGCCGACACCAGCGGGATGTTCATGGTAAGAGACGGTTCCTCGCCTTTTTTGAACTTCACCACGGGTGTTTTGAGGGAGACGTTCTCTACCCTGCAGTTGGTGTCAGAGTATCCCGGCACCAGAAGATATTCGTTAAAAGTTCTTGACGGTTCATCGAAATAAAAAGCCATTTCTCCTCCTATGCTTCTTCCTTTATAAGACCTTCCTTGAAAGCTCTGATGAGTTCCATCAGATCGTTTACCTGTTCCACCAGTCCCCTGCCGGAATCCGTGTCCATGATCACCTTCCTCTCAGGAAGTGTATAGACGATCTTCATGGTGGGTGAGGTGAACTCCTGCGTGCCGTCCGGATTGATGGGCTTGTAGGGCTTGTGCTCCGCAAGCATCATTCCTCTGGAATTGTATATCAAGGTATATCCGGCGATACCGGTATCCTTCTGATAAGCCTTTGAGATGCCGCCGTCGATGACGTAGATCAGGCCGCCTCCCTTGATGGGAGATTCGCCGTTCTTGATCTTGACGGGCACGTGTCCGTTGAGGATTCTGGCAGTGCTGGGATCCAGGTTGAATTCTCTCAGGATCTTCTCCGCCAGCCATCTCTCGTTGTTGAGCTTGTAGTAGGGCCTTGCAGGCTCCTTGTGAGTGGCCTTGTCCGCTATGAACAGTCTCTCGAAGGTGGTCATCTTTTCCTTGCCGAAAAGCGGTGAGTCGGGACCCAGCCACAGATACCACATCAGGTCTCCCGAAAGTCCGTTTTCCTCGGACCTGTCAGGTGAGAAATATGCCTTTCTCATCTGGTCGTCCAGATAGTCCAGAAGCCGCTTGCCGCTGAATTTCTTGCCCCTGAGCTCAACCTCCGCGAACTCTCCGTCCTCTGTGATGGGGATGCATCCATGGAACAAAAGATTGCCGTTGGCCACCGAGTACATCGCACCGTGGCTGTACAGGAACCTGATATGCTTCTGCAGCTTCTCGGAGTTCACGATGGATGCCTCCAGGGCGTTCATGACCTCTTCCTCTTCAGGGCTCAGTGCGTATGGATCCGCCGGATCTAGGGTGGGCAGGTTGGTGTCGATCAGAGGCCATTCCTTGCCCTCCACCACGACGGTGCCCTTCTTAAGATCGATCTTGTCCAGAAGAAGTCTCTTTTCCAGCTTATATTCCGGATGGGACTTGATCCTCTGGCCCTCGATCTTGAACTGCATGATCGCGATGGCCTTGTGCATCTTGGCCGCCAGAGCGTCGTCTATTTCGTCGTAGATGTTCCTGTCAAGGACGTGGGGCCAGAATTTTTTGCACTCGTCGCCGGCGTAGACCTTTTCCGCAAAAGATGCCAGTGGTCTCAGGTTGATGCCGTAGCCTATCTCCAGCATGTCGAAATTGTTGTAGCTGATGTTCATGCGGAGCAAGTTTGCTATGCAGGCCCAGTTGCCTGTGGCTGCTCCCATCCATACCACATCGTGGTTGCCCCACTGGAAGTCCACATCGTGGAAGTCCATGAGGAAATCCATGATCCTGTCGGGATGGGGTCCTCTGTCGAAGATGTCTCCGATGATATGGAGCTGGTCTATGGCGATCCTCCAGATGCTCTCGGCAAGCTCTGTTATGAAGTCCTCGGCCAGTCCCATCTCGATCACGGAATTGATGATCTCAGAATAGTAATGCTGGCGGTTCTCCACGTCGTCGGCATGCAGAAGCTCGTCTATGGCGTAACCCCAGTATTTGGGCAGCCTGCGCCTCACTCTGGAACGGCTGTACTTGGAAGATACTATCTTGAGTATCTCGATCATCCTGTAGATGGATGTGGAACACCAGCCGTCAAAGTCCTCGGCGGACGCCTTCTGTCTGGCCAGTTCGTGGGGAGCGTCGTATATGAGAGATGCCAGTTGGTTCCTGTCCTCCTCGGTCAGGATGCGGTCGAATCTCTCGTCGATCCTCCGCTTGATGGTACCGGACCCGGACTTGAGCATGTGAATGAACGCTCCGTCCTCTCCGTGAAGGTCCGACAGGAAGTATTCCGTTCCCTTGGGAAGAGCCAGGATGGCTCTCAGATTGATCAGTTCGGCCTTGGCCGCTTTCTGGTTAGGATACTCCTTCGCCAGTCTTGTAAGATATTTCAGATCAGCCACAACATCCTCCGTTTATTCTATGACTCCACTTTAGAAATGTCTGCTCCAAGTCCCCTCATCTTTTCGATGAAGTTCTCGTAGCCGCGCTCTATGTGATAGATCTCTGAGATCTCTGTCTGGCCCTCGGCAACGAGTCCGGCCAGCACCATGGCTGCTCCGGCTCTCAGGTCGGTGGCCATGACCTCACATCCTCTCAGCCTGGAATTGCCCTTCACGAAAGCTCTGCTTCCGGCGGTCTCGATGGATGCGCCCATCTTATTCAGTTGTGCCACGTGCATGAAACGGCTCTCGAACACGGTCTCTATCACCGTGCTGTTGCCGTTGCACACCGTGAGGAAAGCCATGAAGGGGCTCTGCATGTCCGTGGGGAATCCGGGATAGGGAAGTGTCTTGATGTCAGTGGATACAAGCGGTCCCTGATCACCCATGACCTCCAGATAGTCATCCCCCTCCTCGATCCTGACGCCGCACTCTCTCAGTTTGGCGATGATGGGTTTGACGTGGTCGGGAAGCACGTTGGTTATGGTCACGTGGCCTTTGGTGATGGCCGCCGCCAGCATGAATGTGCCTGCCTCGATCCTGTCAGGGATCACGGTATGTTTCACCGCGTGGAGGGACTTGACTCCCTCGATCCTGATGGTATCGGTTCCCGCGCCCTTGATCTTGGCCCCCATCTTGTTGAGGAAGTTGGCAAGGTCGACGATCTCCGGTTCCTCCGCAGCGTTCTCGATGTATGTGGTTCCCAGTGCCAGCACCGCCGCCATCATGATGTTCTCGGTGGCGCCTACAGACGGGAAGTCCAGGTATATCCTGTCTCCGATCAGACCCTTGGGACCTGCTGCAGCCTCAACGTATGAAAAGGCTCCGTCCTCATGCATGATTATGTCCGCGCCAAGAGCCCTGAAGCCCTTGAGATGAAGGTCGATGGGTCTGGCGCCGATGCTGCATCCGCCCGGAAGAGGTATCCTGGCCACTCCCTCTCTTCCGAGAAGGGGTCCCATTACCAGGAAGGATGCTCTCATCTTGCTGACGAGATTGAAGGGTGCCTCCGTGGTCTTGATCTGCCTGCTTGAGATGCTGAACTCGCCGGGTGCCGTCACATCGATGGACGCGCCCAGAGATTCCAGGATCTCCATCATTACCTGAACGTCCTTCAGATCGGGTACCGATCTGATAACGCACTCCTCAGGGTTGAGGAGCGTAGCCGCCATAAGGGGGAGCACAGCGTTTTTTGCGCCTGAGATCTCCACTTCTCCTCTGAGCGGCACAGATTTTTTTACAATATACTTAGCCATAAAAAACTCCTGAAGTCTGTTTATGTTCTACTTTGTCTCTTTTTTTGCTTTAGCTTCCTTCTTGGCACCGGCAGCTCCGGTGGCCTTGGCGACGCCGATGATGCTGGTGGCTGCTCCCACCAGGCTGCTCAGATTCTTGATCGTATTCTTGTTGGCCTTAAGGTTGCTGGCTATTGCGGATACCGAATCACCCATGCCGGTGATTATGCCGTCTGCCTTGCCGGTCTCCTTTGCCGCAAAAGCACTGACCTGCTTGGCGTCATCCAGCACATCGTTCACCTTCCTGATGGTCGGGAAAAGCTTGGCGATCAGTATCGCAAGCAGGATGAGCACTATGGTGGCTGCGATGATGAGGATGGCGATCAAAAGTGTCTGCAGTGAAATGGTTACATTCATTGGTATGCCTCCTGTAATTCCTCAGTGTAGTTACCGTTGTTATCATGAACAGCGAGCTCCGGGAGGACCGAAAGGTCCGAGCCGCCGTTTTTTATCATATGTACCAGCAGGATGTTGGCGGGTTCTCCCCTTCTGGGGACCACCTGCCTTATGGTCTTGGGCTCCAGAGAGTACTTCCTGGCCACCTGGACTATGTCGCAGAGTCTGGATGGTCTGTGGACCATGAAGAGTTCTCCCTTGTCCCTGAGGAGTTCCCAGGAACATCTCATGAAGTCCTCCAGCCCCGCCGTAGTCTCGTGCCTCGATATCAGCCTTGCGGGATTGTCCGGCTTGATCCCCACTCCGCTTACGAAGTAGGGGGGATTGCAGGTCACGATGTCGAAGCTTCCTTTGAGATCCGGTCTTTCCTCCGTGAAACTCTTGACGTCCGCCACCGCGAACCTCAGCCTGTCCCGGAGTCCGTTGAGTTCAGCGGATCTCAGTGCCCTGTCTATGGAATTCTCCTGGATGTCTATGCCGAATATGAATTCCGCGGAGAGCTTGTGGCACAGTATGAGAGGGATTATGCCTGAACCCGTCCCAAGGTCCATGACCCTGGTGGAAGCTCCCGGCTTTCTGGCCAGTCCCGCACAAAAGTCCGCCAGAAGCACTGAGTCCACTCCATAGCAGAACTCGCCGGGATCCTGAATGATCCCGATGCCGCTGAACCCGGTCTGATCCACTCTCTCGTTTTGCTTTAATTCAGTCATATCAATCCTGGATGATCTTTTCCAGTTCCTTCAGTTCTTCGGCGTCCACGCCCTTGAAGATGTCGTCCTGTCTCTTCTTGAAGCGCTTGTTGATCCTTCTGATCTCGTCTTTTGTGAAGGTATATATGTCGGCGCTCAGCTTCTCGCCGGGTTCGTCGCTGTCGTTTTTCGGATCGTCTATATACAATCTTACCTTGACCTTGCCCTCCAGCACTGTGGTATCCACCACCTTGCCCAGTCCATCGGGAGTCCTCACCTGTTCGCCCACTTCCGGCATGTTTCTCCTCAGGTCAGTATAGACGTCGTTCTCGAATTTGAGGCAGCACATGAGCCTGCCGCAGATGCCGGAGATCTTGGTGGGGCTCAGACTCAGATTCTGGACCTTGGCCATCTTGATGGACACCGGCTCGAAATCAGCCAGCCAGGAATTGCAGCAGAGAGATCTGCCGCAGGAGCCTATGCCTCCCAGCATCTTGGCCTCGTCCCTGACGCCGATCTGTCTCAGTTCTATCCTCATTCTGAAGACTCCCGCCAGATCCTTCACCAGTTCTCTGAAGTCCACCCTGCCGTCGGCTGTGAAGTAGAAGATCACCTTTGAATTGTCGAAGGTGTATTCAACGTCCACCAGCTTCATGTCCAGACCGCGCTTGTCGATCTTTTCCTGGCAGAGCTCCATGGCCTTGGCCTTCTTCTTCTCGTTCTCCTCGTGCCTGATGTAATCCTGCTCCGTGGCGATCCTGATAATTGGTTTGAGAGGCGCCACTATGCCACTTTCGGGCACTTCAGTATTGGCCATGGACACCTCTCCGAATTCGGTTCCCCTGGCCGTCTCGACTATTACGTTATCTCCTATTTTAAGGTCATGCTCGCCGGGATCGAAGTAGTATACCTTGCCCGCCTGCTTGAATCTGACCCCAATTACTGTTACCATCTGCTGTTCTCCTGTATTTTGAGAGCTAATCCTTTCACCGCGTAGGTGGGAACTGCATTGCCCCTGATGTCCCGCGCGGTCTGCTCCGTTAATTCTATGGCTCTTATGGCCGACTGTCTGTTCATGTACTGAGAGTCGGCATCCTCGCCTATCATTATGTTTCTGAGTTTGTTTTCCAGAAGGTCCAGGAAGCACATGGCGTCCTCCCTTCCTCTGATCTCCTTAGACACCGCCTGCCGGATCTCGTGGAAAGATCCGCGTCTGATCACCTTCTCCAGAAGGTCGTTCATGTCATCGAAGGAGACCGTATCGCTTTTGTTCCCATCGTAAAACCTGTAGATCACGCATCTGGATCTGATGGTCTCCAGCAGGTTCTCCGTGTTTTCCGAAAGAAGTATTATGACCGTGCCCTTCTGAGGCTCCTCCAGGGTCTTGAGAAACCTGTTCTGAGCTCTCACCGTCATGGTGTCCGCATCCCTGATCAGCGCAAGGTTCCTGTCTCCCTGAGGCTTCATGGCAAGCCTGGCCTGAAGGTCCTCCATGTCCTGATCCTTGATGCTCTTAACAGTGCGGCCCTTGCCCTGGTCCGCCCTGACCTCATAAAAATCCGGGTCGTTCTCCAGATCCATCCGCCCCGAAAGAGCGCGCAAAAAACTCAGCGCCGCGTCCTCTCTTCCCGAGATCCTGCTCCCTTCGAAGATGTATGCGTGTGACACTGTGCCGTTCAGTATGGATCTTTTGATCCTTTCCGTAGGAGTCATCCTAAGAGTTCCTCCAGCTTAGCGAATATGAGATCCCTTATCCGGTCCTTCGGAAGCGATGCATCTATTCCCACGATCCTGTCCGGATGCTCCTTCTCCAGTTCCAGAAAGCCTTCGTAGACTTTTTTGTGGAAGGTGAGTTTCTCCTGTTCCAGTCTGTCCTGCTCGGCTCTGCTTCTCTCGATCCTGTGGATGCCCGCCTCCGGGTCCAGCTTCATGAGAAACGTCATGTCAGGCATATAGTCCCTGATGGCGTAGCTGTTAATCACTGCCACAGCCTCACCCAGACCGCGTCCGAATCCCTGGTACGCCAAGGAGGAGTCCACGAATCTGTCGCAGACCACCACCTTGCCCTGGCTGAGGGCGGGAGCTATGACCTGAGCCACGTGCTGAGAGCGGGACGCCGCATAGAGCATGGCCTCCGTCATGGGATCCATCTCCTTGAGATCCTTGTCCAGGATGATGTTCCTGATCCTCTCGCCGATCACCGTTCCTCCCGGTTCTCTGCTGAGGATCACGTCCATACCTCTGTCTTCAAAAAATTTCCTGATGTTCTCCACCTGGGTGGACTTACCGGACCCGTCAGGCCCTTCAACCGTAACGAACAGACCTCTCATGGTTTCCTGTATATCTCCCTCGCCAGATTTCTCAGTAATATGAACGCTGCTACAGCCACCGGTATGGTGACAAGACCTGCGAAAATATATTTCAATAAAGTCATTCTTACCTCCCCGGGATGTCCGGGTACATTTACTTATACCTAGTTGAATTATATCATATATCGGGCACAATTCCAACATAAAAAGAGAGTGCCGCAGGCAGCGGGGCAGTCCTCTTTCCCGTTGCATTTTTTCCTGCCTGTGGATATAATGAAATTACGAATATGTCTATTTTTAAAAAGGAGAGAGACAATGGCAAAATATGATTGGGGGACCTTTGGTTTCCATATTCCCGAAATAATGCTTCCCAAGGAGGGAACGGACTACAGCAAGTGGGCGGTCGTCGCCTGCGACCAGTACACTTCCGAGCCTGAATACTGGGATGAAGTTGAATCCATAGTCGGAGACGCTCCTTCGACTCTCAGACTGATGCTCCCCGAGATATACCTCGGAAAAGACGGCGAAGCCGAGAAGATCAAGGCCATCAGAGCGTCCATGGATCAGTACCTGAACGATGGAACGCTGAGGACCATGCCCAGCGGCTGCATGCTGGTAAAGCGTACGGCCGAGGGAAGAAGCCGTATCGGTCTGGTGATCGCCACCGACCTCGAGGCTTATGACTTCAACAAGGGATCCAAGTCTCTCACCAGAGCGACAGAGGGTACCGTCATCGAGCGTATCCCGCCCCGTCTCAGGATCCGTGAGGGCGCTCCCGTAGAGCTTCCCCACATCCTCATCCTCATCGATGACCCCGAGAAGAGCGTGATCGAACCGCTGGTTAACGCTCCTCAGGAACAGATCTACGATACAGATCTCATGATGAACGGCGGGCACATCACCGGTTCATTCATCAAAGAGGCCGACCTTGAGGGCGCAAAAGAAGCTCTCAGCGCTCTCTACGACAAAGCAGTTGAGAAGTACGGCGACGGCAACGTCATCTTCCAGGCCATGGGAGACGGCAACCACTCCCTGGCGACAGCCAAGACCAACTGGGAGAACCTCAAGAAGACACTGACTCCCGAGGAAGCTGCAAACCATCCCGCAAGATACGCTCTCTGCGAGATCGAGAACATCCACGATGAAGGCATAGTCTTCGAGCCCATCCACAGAGTGATCTTCCAGAAAAAGGGTCAGTCCGGAATGGACCTGGTCAACGAGACCGTGGAACTCCTCAGGGAGCAGAACGGCAACGCCTACCTGGCAGAGGAAGGCTGCGTGAAGGAAGGATGCTTCTCCATCCCCTATATCACTGGCGAGAAACGCGGCGTGATCATCGTCGAGGATCCGGCCAACAAGCTGGAGGTGGGTGCTCTTCAGAACGCACTGGACGTTATGGTCAAGGAGAGAAACAGCTGCGACATCGACTACATCCACGGCACAAAAGCTGTTGAATCCCTGGGTTCCAGAGAAGGAAACGCAGGCTTCATGCTTCCCGCAATGGATAAGTTCATGCTCTTCCCCGCAGTAGCCGCGGACGGAGCTCTTCCCAGGAAGACCTTCTCCATGGGAGAAGCCAATGAGAAGAGATACTACATCGAATCAAGATACATCGGCTAACACAGTCAAAAGCAAATAAAAACTACCGGCTCAGCCGGTAGTTTTATTTTGCGCAAAAACAATGTGATGCTCACCGTTCCCTATGGGCCCGATGATCTGCGGATCAGTCAAATGAGAACGCCGTAGTTGCGAACAGTTCTCCCTGCTCCTCATCACAGCCGTACATGTTGTTCTCTTCGTCAAGAAGCTCGTAGTGCAGGACGACTTCGGTAGGATCCCCATATGTCGGGGTGTCGAGCTTGCCTATGAGAAAGTTGAACAGAGCGCGGAGAACGATATCCTGCTGCTCATCAGCAGTGAGCGCCAAAAACTCTTCGGCAGTGACGCCAACATCTTCGAACGTCAATTCATCTATGAATTCATCGGCTCCTGCATACGCCTTGAGAGGCTCAACGCTGACTGTAACATCGAATCCGCCGTCTTCGGTTTCAACCGCATCCATGACTTCATATTTTGCAAGGCCAAAGCACTTAAACATGAATTCTTCAAAAACATCTGCAGTCTCATCCGAGATATTTGCGGTACTCATGAGCTCCTCTTTTACTCCGGCAAACATCTCCTCACGGACAGCTTCTTCCTCGCCTTCCGCTACGTCGGCCAGATCGATCGAGTGATCATAATCACCTGTGCAGAGCAGGTCCAGTGTAGCCTGTACATAAGCCTTGGCGTCATCTGCAGTCGGCTTCGCCTGACCGCAGCCGGTCAGGGCCAGCATCAGCATCATTACAACTATAAGAAGTGCGACAATACGATTTCTTTTCATTTTATCCTCCTCAGAATGGTGTGCCGGATCATTGCTGTAAACATCGATCCCTATCCGTAGATCATATCGTTGATATTATATCATGGATCATTATATCGTGCAAAATCATCCTCTGTCCGCCGGACGTTTTTGGCGGTGCACAGGACTGCCGGGCAAAAAAAACCAGCCGCTGGATAACGGCTGGTTTTTGATCCATCTGGTTTTATGGGTGCCAAATGAACAAACTGTAGGTACTTATTCCTGATCTTAGCTTTCGAGAGCTGCTGCCTTCTCTGCCTTTACCTTCTCTTCATAGAACAGGTGCATGTTCGGGTCTACCTTTCCTATTCCAAGGTAACGTGCCTGATAGTCCTTATACAGTTTCATGAACTGAGGTGTCAGAATAACGATTACCACAATGTTGATGAGAGTAGGTATGATCTCAGTGAAGTCTGCCAGGTTCCAAAGGAATGCAGGTGTTCCGCCCAGGTAGTATGTCATAAGGCTGAGGATAAGCGGATTGAGGGGGCCCTCAAATTTCTGGATAGCCAGGGCGATCTTTTGTGCCTTACCTTTGAATGCGTGTACCAGAAGTGCACGGTAGTATGTGAACCATCCGGTAGCAGTTGTAAGCGCGAAGAGGAAGATCGAGATCGCGATGACTCCGCGTGCAAAGCCGCCTACGGCAGATTCAATGGCTGTAAGGGTAAGTGTTGCTCCGGAAAGTCCGCTGTCCCAGAAACCGGATACGATTACCGCAAGTCCGGTGGCTGTACATACCAGCATGGTGTCTGCGATACACTCGAAGGAAGCCAGAATACCCTGCTTTACGGGGTGGTTGGTGTTGGCTGTGGCATGTACCATTGCAGATGTTCCCCAGCCTGCCTCGTTGGAGTATACGCTCCTGGCAACGCCGAGTCTCATTGCATAGATCCATCCGGCTCCGACAGCTCCTCCTGCTACGGCCTTGCCTGAGAAGGCACTCTTGAAGATGAGGCCTATGGCGCTGGGAATGTTCTTTGCGTACACTACCAGCACGATGATAACGCATGCGATGTAGAAGATACACATGAAGGGAACCAGGTAGGATGCTGCCCTGCCTACACGCTTAAGTCCTCCCAGAATAATTGCATATATGCAAGCTACCAGGACTAATGAAGGGATGATGAAGGGAATGCCGAATGTGCTGGAGACAGCCTCTGCAGTATTATAGTTCTGAAGTGAAATAAAGAATACTGTGAAAATACCGATACCAAACATAATGGCCAGGGCTTTCCAGCCTTTGAATCCCTTTTCAACGCCAAGGGCGTACTTCATGTAGTATGTAGGACCGCCTGAGAATGAACCGTCTTCATTCGTTTCACGATAATACACTGCAAGGGTGGTCTCTACAAGTTTCAGGACCATGCCCAGAAGTGCTGCGACGAACATCCAGAACAGTGCACCGGGGCCTCCTGTGGCGATGGCCGTTGCAACTCCGGAAATGTTCGCTGTTCCGATACATCCGCCGACCGCGATACATACAGCCTGGAAAGGAGTTAAGTTCTTTTGGTCATCGCCCAGCTCAGGGTCTTTCCTGAAAGGTTTCATGAAAATCTTACCAAAATACTTGAACTGATATCCTCCGGTCCTGATGGTGTAGTATATACTGCCTCCCAGAATAGTTATCAGTAACGGCCAGCCCCACATAAAGTCGATAAAGGCGTTAAAAGAATCGTAGAGTTGTGTTAACATAGTATGCACCTCCTGTCAAAATTCTACGATTAAGGGCAATAATTGAACCATAAGTTTTATGAATTTTATATGTTCGGAATGACAGCCGCGATCTCTTTTGGAACTGTCTCCGAAATTGACAATATATTTAATCAAATTCCGATTCATACCTTGTATGATCATCAATACCAGTCTATTATTATCCTATAGGCACTCCTTTTTATTATTAATGAACAAAGAGGTTCCGAAATGACTACTTTCCGCACCATGACCATGGAAGATTACGATCAGGTATATGCCTTGTGGATGTCCTGCACCGGTATGGGCCTTAACAACCTTGACGATTCAAGGGAAGGCATCTCGAGTTATCTCAAGAGGAATCCGCGGACCTGTTTCGTCGCGGAGGACGACGGCCAGATAATCGGAGTCATCATCGCGGGACATGATGGTCGCCGCGGGTACATCTACCATACTGCTGTTCATCCCAACCGCAGAAGAGGCGGGATCGGCAACCAGCTGGTGGATGCGGCCATGTCCGCCCTCAGGGAAGAGGGTATCAACAAGGTGGCTCTGGTTGTCTTCGAGCGGAACACCAGCGGCAACGCTTTCTGGGAAGCTCTGGGCTTCGAGCAGCGTTTCGACCTTGCCTACCGCAACAAAGCTCTCACCGACATCATAAGATACGATACCTGATGAATACCCCGTGATCACATCACGGGTCTTTAAATACTGAGCTTTTCAAATGCGACCTCACACGGATTTCCGGCTGCCAGATAGATCTCATTCTCAGTCAGATCCATAACGATGCTGAAATTCGTTGCGTCACGCATTGCCACCGGATATTTCGGGTCTTCATGATCGCAGATGGAGTACGGATACCCGGCATGGTCGCTCAGCATCCTCTCAACATCCTCTACGGTGATCTTACCGTAACGTTCTTTCACAAGTTCCTTGATCCTCTGCATGCGGATGTAACTGCTGCCCATATGGTTTACGTCGTTGGCAAGGTACGTTCTTTTTCCCACATAGTGGTTCGTATGTACCAGAACGCCATCGTCAGGAATGATAGGTTCAATGTTTTCGCAGTCCATTTCGAACTCTATGGCAACGCCGTCTTTATGTGTTGCGATCAGGTTTCCGACGGAATACGGCGCATGACCTCCCTTCACGTATGCATCGCTTAAGGTCTCTGCTTCCAGCATCGCTCTCAGACGTGAACTGAAAAGGATACCGTTGCACGGTCTCTTGGAATAGGTGGCATTCAGCGTTACCGCTATGCCACGGTCATTCATTCCGATCCCGCCTATCATTCCCGCACCTTCTGCCAGCATGACGAAGTTTGGCTTATCATCCTGGTAAACGTGTACGATGACCACAGCGTCTTTCAGCAACATGCTGTAGTCCCAGTTCTGTGCGGCAATGATATGTCCGCCTTCCGTCGCCTGTGCCATCAGACTTATCGAGGTACACGCTGTTACACCTGCATTCAGGCAATCCGCATACATTATTTCTGTACGTGAATTTACTGCAACGATATCCAGCAGATCTACACCTGCGCCGTCTGCGATTCCTCGCATTTCCTCTGCATAGTCAGGCTCAAAATCACGGACCAGGGACAGGTAGTATTCCGATATCCTGCGGGCTTCCTCCCAGGAAACTCCTTTCGTATCCTTATACAGCCTTGCATAACCCCTGATAGATATATCGATTTCTTCCTTGCACAGTTGTCCATATGTCAGTCCGCGTTCATATGCAGAACCGCGAACTTTTATTTCCTTAAATCCCATCGTCCATCAGCCTCCTTGATCAAACGGTATATTTTTCGTATTCGCTCTCGCAGGGATTTCCCGGTGCCAGATACATGCAGTCATCTGTAAGATCCATGATTATGCTGAAATTCGTAGCGTCACGGTCGATAAACTCATCCTTCATGTTCTCATGGGTACATATTGAGTACGGATATCCTGCGTGATCGCAAAGGATCCTCTTAACGTCCTCTATGGTGATCTTTCCGTGACATTCTTTGACAAGA
>JAEEGI010008009.1_pt1 | contig 23455 bp, 11 predicted proteins | sample 8958751 | NCBI WGS metagenome assembly JAEEGI01 (sample SAMN16246545, study PRJNA631951) | gut metagenome | biome: gut microbiome; feature: rumen; material: KS-attached | host: Bos | place: Iran: Karaj | collected 2018-10 | reverse complement strand
CATGGCAGCAAATAATGCACAAACTTCACAGGCTGCAGAAGCAGAGATCTCCGTAAGTAATTTGACGGGCGGAATTGAAGTGTCTTCCGAAGATCCGGTTTTTGCAGAGAACAGTGATGTAACTGCAACACCGGGAGGAGATTATGATCTTAGCCTGAATGCGGTAAATGCAGGCGGCGACTTGGATTATGCTTCTTACTTCAAGGCTGTTATTTACAAAGAATGGAACGATGCAAACGGCGTGTACATTGATCCTGTAGAGTCTGAAGCAATCACAGAGGATCGCATTCGTATCGGCGATACTTACTTGGATGAGGTAGAACCGGGAGATGTGGTAAATGACTGGATTGTTGCATCGGTAGATGAAGAGGAGATTGTCCTCTTTTACACCAAGCCGGTTGATGTAGGACAGGCAACCACCCCATTTATTGATGGTGTTACCTTTGCTGAGAACCTGAACAACCGTTATACCCAGGCAACTTATAACCTGGATTTTGAAGTTACCGCGGTACAGACCGTAAGCGGCGAAGCAGCATTTGCTTCTTCCTTCGGTGTATTCCCGGAACTGGATGAGAATGGAAATATCGTTTCTGTCAGTGAAGAGAAGCCGGCAACGGCAACAGAGTAAGACAGAACTTGGAACGTAGATAGAAGCTTACGAGGAGAATGGTATGAAAAAGACCGCTTGGCTATATGCTGCATGTGCAGTGTTAGCTCTGAACTTCGGAATGACGGCTCACGCAGCCGGAACAGCAGATTATACAGTTACATATACACCGTCGGAGACGATGGCAACCAGTGGAACTTTGACCGGTGTTTTTGCTGGAATCGCTCCGGGTGAGACCAAGGAAGCAGTGATTGAGATTCAGAACAACAGTAATCACGCTGCGAACTTCTCCATTTCCCAGGAAACGGTGAAGGCATTAGAGGATGCTGCGGGAGTTTCCGGTGGCGCTTACCAGTATGATGTTAAATATTATGATGCCAATGGTGTGGAACAATCCTTATTGAAGACGGTTGCAGGCGGTTACTCCGGTAATAAAGCAAGCAACACGGGTCTTAAGGATGTAACCGAGCTGAAGGATTATACCATGTTTTCTCGCTTGGAGAGCGGTGGTAAGACTTATGTGAAGTTAATCTTGACTGTTGACGGAGAAGCAGTGAAGAATAATTACAAGAGCACGAGTGGTACCATTGATTTGAACTTCATGGCCAGCTATGTAGATCCGGACACGGGCAAGATTATTTATGTAAACACCCCGGGCGTTCGCAAGGGCAGCACCCGTTATGTGGACCGTATTGTTGATACTTTAGTACCGGTTGGAACCGGAGATAACCCATTATTCTTTGTAGGACTTGCAGTTCTTGCAGTTGGTATTGCATTGATTCTTATTGGTGCCAAGAAGCGTAAGGTGGAGGATGCAGCATGAAAAAGAGTTTAAAATTAATAAGCGGCTCCTTACTTGCATTGATGCTGGTACTGATGCTTTTCCCGATGCGTGCCAATGCCGCTAGCAAGACCTATACCGTAGCAATTCGAAGCGGACAGTCCGGAAGCTTCAATGAAAGCGCTGTGAAGGCAGCTTTTCCGGATGCTGAGGTAGATGCAGGCTACATCAAGTTTACCGTAGCCCGTGGAGAGACCATTACAGATGCATTTGCATCCAATGAGGAACTGGATGAGTTCCTTGCAAACCAGAATAACTTAAAGACTGCTACTGCAGAAGGCGGTACTTACCGTGTACTTCCGGTAGAGGATTTCGATGTAACCGAGGGCGTTACCCGCAACACCGATGTAGTTTTAAGCTACTGCAGAGTTGTGAATCCGGCCCGTTACGTCATTGAATATGTAAACGGAGATAACGGGGCAGACCTTGCGGCACCGACCTTCGGTTTGGAAGAAGCAGGAACCGAGATTGATGCAAAACCACTTGCAATCGCAGGTTTCCACACCTCCGGAGAAGCAACCAAGTTAGTCCTGGAAGAGGGCAAGACCTTAGTGGTTCGCTTCCTCTATTCACAGAACGAATCCACGGTATACAATACCGAGATTACCTATACCGAAGGTGATACCGTATACAACGACATCATCAATCGAATCGGTCAGGTATTTAACGCCGGTGCTGGAGCCGGAGCCGGAGCTGATGCAGGGGCCGGAGAGGACCTGGTAGCAGTTGACGAGGCTGAGACACCACTTGCAAACAATACCTTAGAGGACAACGGATTGGTAGAGTTGGAGGAGAATGAGACTCCATTATCTAACCAGGTATTGGGCAACACCAAGTTGTTTGCAATCATCGCAGGATTTGCTGTATTATTGGCAGTAGGGGTTGCAGCAACATTGAAGATTAAGAAAAACGCAAAATAAGATCTTAACAAGCAGGCCTATGGTCTGCTTGTTTTACTATTCTATAGAAGCAACGGGGAAGACGATATGAAAAAATCAAGTGGACTGCTGATTGCAGCGGGAATTCTGGTGGTTGGTGTCGGTGGTTGTATTGTTGGTCACCAGCTCTATCAGGATCTCCAATCGAAGCAGACCTACGAAGAGATTGAGACAACTTATGTAACAGATAGCGGAGATGCATGGTACGATGCCATGACGGTGGATTTTGCCGGATTGAAGCAGACCAATTCCGATGTCATCGGATGGCTATATCTGGATGGTAGTGATGTGATTTCCTATCCCATTTTGCAAGGGGAGGATGACAATGAATATCTGCACAAGGATCTCTTAGGTCAGGAGCTGAAGGCCGGCAGTATCTTCTTAGAATCCGGGAATGCATCGGATTTTTCCGACTATCATACCATCATCTATGGACACAACATGCGGGACGGAAGCATGTTCGGTTCTCTGAAGAAGTATCATTCCGAGGAAGGATTCTATGAGGAACATCCGTATTTTACGGTATTTACATCATCGGCAGCGTATCATTATGAAATCTTCGGATATGAGGATGTGAGTGCGACGGATTCGGTCTATACCATTGGATATGGCCCGGGAGGTGCGTATTCTGACTTCTTGGGATACTTAAAGAGCAAGTCCTATCTGGATTCGGGAGTGGATGTATCGGACGAAGATCGTGTGATTACCCTATCGACATGCTCCACCAGCGGACGCCGGTTCGTGGTACATGGGGTGCTTAAAGATACACATGTGTACTAAAATCCAGTAGAGTTTCTTTGACGATTGTGCCACTTTTTTGACGTTCATGCCAACTCTATTGAATTCTCACCTGCAAAAAATTATTATCGGTTTGTTGATGAAATTAATTTAGTTATTTTATTAATTTATTAATGGGTGAGAAAAGAGAGGGATGTACACAATGGATACTGGGGAGATCCGTGTAGTAACATTTGGTGAATTCGAACTGTTCGGTTCGAATGGCAGACATATCTCTGCGGACGATATGCATTCTGCTGTAATGACAAAATTTTTGCTGTATCTGCTGACACATCGTGACCATATGTGCAGCAAGGAAGAGCTGATTGAGAATCTCTGGAGGGAAGGCGAGATTGAGAATCCTGCCGGTGCTCTGAAGAACATTACGTATCGTGTGCGTACGTATCTGAAGAAGGCATTGGGAGATGAGGAATTCATCGTTGGTACCAGAGGCGCTTATGCCTGGAATTCGGAGATTAAGACTGCGCTGGACTTGGAAGAGTTCGAGACCTGCTACAACAAGATGATGCTTCCGGGACTGTTTCCGGACGATCGAATTGTTTGGGGCGAGAAGGCAGTGAATCTGTACACCGGACCATTTGGTCAGAACGTGGGAGATATGCTGTGGGCATCGAGCTTGTCCATGTATTATCAGACCCGCTACCTGAATGTGGTGAATGAGCTGATTGCCATGTACCGCAAGGCGGATGAGCAGGAGAAGATTGTTTCCTTAGCGAATCAGGCATTGGGATTCGATCCGCTGAACGAGATGATGTACTGCTATTTGATTGAAGCGTTGATTGCTTCCAAACAGTGCCAGTTGGCGGAGGAAGTTTACCAATCTGCAACCAAGCGTATCTATGAAGGTCTTGGGGTTCGCAATCCGAAGAGCTTAGCTCAGGTACATGAGAAGATTCTTATGATGAGCAAAGGCGTGAAGGCCAACTCCATTACGGATGTCTGCAATGACTTCGAAGAGGAGAACGTGGACGGCGCATTTTTCTGTGGTTATCCGGTGTTCCGTGAGATTTATCGTTTGGAAGCCCGCAAGATTGCTCGCATGGGTAATAAGGAATATGTGTTATTGTTCTCCGTAGAGAGCCGTCGTGCTTCTATGGGAGCTATGATGACCAAGGCAGACGAGTTCATGCTGAACAAGGGGATGCATCGATTCGAAGAAGTATTGGATTACTCCTTGCGTGTTGGTGATGTGGTATCCCGTTACAGCGATTACCAGTACATTGTACTGTTGTCCGCTTGTACGAAAGATGCTTCGGTGCTTGTAGCCGAGCGTATCCTTCGGAAGTTTGGTGTTTCGAATACCAATGATGATTTAAAATTAACCTATAGCTTAGAGGAAGTGTCCATGGAGAATGGTCGACTTCATAATCGCAATCAAGAACTAAGAGAATTAAGAGAGGAGAGTGCCAGCTAGGCGCTCTCTTTTTTATAGAAGAAAGTCTGTTTTTTCTTATTTATAATGGTGGAACTTCTTCGTGATGTTCATGCCACATTTCTGACGTTTATGCCATAATAGAGGTGTAATCAGACTATATCTTGACATTCTCAATTACTGAGTCAAAATATAGATAGATGATACTCAATTACTGTGACTAATGTGTGTCCATTTGTTCCGTAAGATTGTTATAGAGAGTAACATGCAAATGGAGTAGACAGGAGGGAGTAATTATGAGAAAGAATTGGAAAAGACTCATAGCTCTATTCTTGGCAACCGTCATGGTAGTGGCGAGTGGTATTTTTACTACGTATCAGCCATTCAACGCAACCGATACGGATGCCTATGTTGAAAATCTAGACGAAAGCGTAGAGGAGGTGGATCTGTCCGAGATGGGCCTTGCCGAAGAATCCGGCGATGTGGCTCCGGAGGACGGAACTGTCGAGACTACGGAAGAGCTGCAGCTGACCGAGGAAGTCGAGCCGGAAGATGCAGCTACTCCGGAGGAGACACCGGACGCTATCGAAGAAGAAGTGACGGAAGAAGAACCTGCAGTAGAGGAAGAGGAAGTAGAGGATGAGGAAGAAGAGGTTCCTTACCCTGCAGTTTCCTTTACAAAGACCACAGCCAGCGGTGTTATGGTCTCTATTGACGCGCCGGAAGGAGCTTTCCCTGAGGGAACAACCGTTACCGTTAGTGATGTAACGGATACTGCAATCATCGAGAAAATCGAAGGTGCGGTGGATGAAACTAAAGTTGTATCCAGCATGGTTGCAGTGGATATCGTATTCCGTGACAAGGAAGGTAATGAGATTGAACCAGAAACTGCAATCGCAGTCAGAATTACCCCTCCATCTGTTATGGAAGGTGAGGATTTCTCCGTAGTGCATGTGGAAGATAATGGAAACGCAACGGTGGTAGAGGATAATGGTGCGAACGAAAGCGGTGCGTCCTTTACTGCCGATGAGTTTTCTACTTATGTGGTTGTAGGTACGAAGACAGCTCGTGAATTAAAAGAAGGCGAGTATGAGATTGCTGTTGGCGATAAGAATATTACAATTACTTCCCGTAATAGTGATTATATAAATAGCAACAGTTGGTCAACGAACAGTGCTGCGGTTGAGCTTTCATCAAAGAGTAAAACGTCTGTATCTGTTGAGGCGCAGTACGAAGGTACGGCGACTATCACACATGGTAGCGGAAGTAAGAAAGAGACGTTTACGGTATATGTAAATCCTTATGAAGAAACTTGGACAGTAGAAATCGGAGAGGTGATTACAATCCCGAGAGCAAACAGAAATGAAAAAGCTTCTTCTGATAATACAGGAATTGTATCCGTATATAATGATTATGACCTTACGTGGTCAGGCGTTGATTATTATGCAGACTGTACTGCAGTCGCACCTGGTAGAACGACGGTTTGGTTGAAGAATGGAAACAATGTAATTGCAAAATATTACTTTGTTGTTTCCGGAACAATCACTGTAAAGGCATCCTTTAATGTCAATGGTGGATCCGGTTCGATTGCAGACATCTCTGCAGAATATAACCCGGATGACGGTGCTACTAGTGCGACCATTACCATGCCGGCAGGACCGGAGCGTAGCGGCTACGAGTTCTTAGGATGGACGGATGATGCTTCTTCTAATACTGTAAAATATGCCGCAGGGCAGCAAGTTCAGATTACAAAGAGCACAACCTTCTATGCCGTATGGCAGAAGACCGGCGGACAGATTCAGTTCATGAAACTGGATTCTGTTAGCGGACGTACTTCCTATACTTATAGTTATAGTAAAGACGGCTCTGCTATTAACGTAAATAACTTAGATGCTGAGTATACCATTACTAAGGCAAATCCGACCAAGTCCGGTTATACCTTCTATGGTTGGAGTGCTCAGGTCGTTCCGGATAATACTTACGCATTCGTATACAACCGTGCAGATTTCATTCCTGCAGGAACAACCACCATCATTCCGAGAAATTACATGAATCCGAATGATGATGTCCTGACGTTATACCCGGTATTCGTTTCCAATAGCGCACAGCTTACCATCGCAGTTCGTAGAGATGGCAAGATCCCGCAGGAACCGAAGATTAATTACGACGCTTATGATTATTTTGCAGGTAGTGACGGCATGCCGAAGGTTTCCACCGCTGCATATTTGAATTTCCCTTATGCATACTTTGGTAATGACGCCGATATGCAGGCAATGCTGAAACCTGAAAAATTTGACCCGGCTGACTTAAGTGACCCAGGTAACATCTACAACCTTCGTACCGACATTGTGAATCATAACGAGCAGTACATCGATTTCTATATCTGTAAGTACCAGTTCAATGATCAGACTTATCACTTAGATGGTACTAAGCGTGATCGTGAGCGCAGTGCTTACTTGGATTACGATGTCAACGGTGGACAGAACAAGCCGGCATCCCAGACAACGGTGATCGGAGGAACTCTTACCGTTAGTGAGACCACCTTATCCGATGGTGCAGTTGTTAGCCGTACCGGTTACAAGTTCACCAACTGGAATACCAAGAAGGATGGAACAGGAACACCGTATGCTCCTGGTTCTTCCATTACCTTATCAAGAGATATCTTAGATGCTCAGAACCGTGTCATCCTGTACGCCCAGTGGATTCCGAATTCTGATACCGCTTACGAGGTTCAGTGGATCGACAGCAGTGATGACAGCTTGATTAAAAAAGAGATGCGCTCCGGTAGAACTGCAGATACCGCTGCAGTCAAGGACGCAGACAAGACTTTAAGTGGATATGTATTCGAAGCCGACAATGGGAACAACCTGTTGTCTGGTCAGATTGCTCCGGATGGAAGCTTAGTATTGAAGCTTTACTTCCACAAGGTTTATACCGTTACCTACCATGACAACATGAATGCGTTAAGCCACATGGTATTACCTGGAGAAAATGGCTCCTACACATTGAATGCAGGCGATGAACACCGAGTAGAAGGATTCGGCACCTCTTTTGCAGACGCCAATACCATCTATGTATTCAATGGATGGGATACTAATTCTGCAGCAACTACCGTTGTTTACAGCTTGGGTGACACCATCACCATGAATGCTGACGTTGATCTCTATGCTGTATGGACACCGATGTGGGATCCGACCCTTGGTGACGTAGCAAAGACCGTTCCTTACAACGGAACCGCATACGGTCTGGAAGCATTGGCAGTCGAAGGCGCCAACATTTCCTTCAGCGTCAATGACGGGGCAGCAACCGATACCATGCCGACATTTATCAATGCCGGAACTTATAACTACAAAGCAACCTACACCGTTGGAGATGCAACCAAGACACGTAATGGTGTCCTGACCATTACCAAGGCTGCTATCACCATCCAGGGTGTAGACAAGACCAAGACTTACGATGGTACTCCATTAACCGGAGAAGGCGTAGCACTCAACATTACTTCCGGCCAGTTCTATACACGTACAGACGAACTGGGACAGGATGGTATCTCTGAGTACACCATTACCGGTAGCCAGACCATCGTTGGTGAGACCACTTATGTAATTACTCCGAAGACCTACACCAACAATCAGGTAGCAAATAACTACAATATCACCTTCGTTCCTGGTAAGTTAATCGTTACTCCTACCAATACGGATAGCCTCAAGTATCAGATTATCTTGAACGGAACCACCGAGGAGAAGACCTATACGGGCTTAGAGCAGAGCCATACTGGATTAACCGCAAGTGCCAACCTGAACCTTCAGCAGAGCACCGGTATCTTAGATCGCATCAGCACCGTATTTACCGGTAACGTAACCTATACGTTTACCGTTACAGATGAGAATGGCACCAGCCATACTTACACCATCAAGGTAAGAGAAGACAGCATTACTGCCAAGGGTACCGACGCTGGAACCTATGAGTACACACCACAGATTCTTAGCATCAAGGAAGGCAATGAAGATGCAAGTGATCTGTTCTATGTAACGACCAATAATGGTAGCTTGAAGATTAACCCGGCACCACTGACCATCACAAGTGGTACCAAGGAAAAGACCTATGACGGAAGTCCTCTCACCGATACAACGGTAACCATCGAGGGCTTGGTTCATGGTGAAACAGTAAGCGCAGTTGCAACCGGAAGCATTACCTATCCTGGACAGGTTGCTAACGATATCGTAGTTACTTGGGATGGCACAGCTAAGGCTGCCAACTACAGCGTAACCACAACTCCTGGAACCTTGACCGTTAACAGTAATTCTCACAACGTAGCAGTTAACATTACTGCGAATAGTGATGAGGTTTACTACAACGGCGAAGAGCAGTCCGTAACAGGATTTGTTGGAGAAGGGGCAAGAACCATTGGTGGAGAAGAAGTAGTAGCAGTTCCGGTAACCGCCAACTTAGGCGGCGTGGACACCACGTACTATGTAGTCGGTGCAACCGCTACGGCGAATGGAACCGATGCTGGCAATTACACCACTACAATCAATACCTCCGGCGCTAAGGTCTACGATGCAACCGGCGCAGATGTCAGTGGTGAGTTCAACGTTAAGGCTACTAACGGTACCTTAACCATCAATAAGCGTAACGTCACCATCACTTCCGCAAGTGATACCAAGGTATATGATGGCACCGCTCTTACCAAGGAAGAGATTGCATCCATTACCGCTTATGACGAGAATGGCAACGGCTTCGTATCCGGTGAAGGTGTAGCAAGCTATACCTACACCTACGAGGATGGTCAAGCCATCTACGCAGGAGATAGCAAGCGCAATACATTTACCTATAGCTTACAGAGTAACACCAAGGCGGACAACTACAACATTACTCCAAGCTATGGCAACTTAACCATTACCAGTGCATCCGGTGCTTACGCGTTAACCGTAACCGCAAGCAACTTAAGCGAGATGTACAACGGCACAACCCAGACCATCCATAACGCCATTGAAAATATGGGCGCTGATGGACGTATTGCAGCTACCTACAACGGAGCAACCTACTATGTAACAGGTTACACCGCCAAGGCAGAAGGCAAGAATGCCGGAACATATGACAACACATTAACCGGATCTGATGTGAAGGTTTATGATGCAAATGGTCAGGAAGTAACAGAAAACTTCACCGTTACTCCTGCAAACGGAACATTTACCATTACCAAGCGTAACGTAACATTAACCGGTCAACCTCTGACTAAGGTTTATGACGGCACCGCTTTAGTTCCAACCGCAGCTAATGTCGTTGTTGGTGGTGATGGATTTGCAACAGGTGAAGGCGTTACCTACAACTTCACCGGAACACAGACCTTAGTAGGTCAGAGTGACTACACCTTCACCTATGTAGCGAATAATGGTACGGACCTGGCAACCAACTACAACGTGACTGCAGCTGGAAGCACCTTGGAAGTTACCATTAACGAGAACTTAAAGTACAAGATTACCATTAACGGTAATATGGATAGCAAGACCTATGACGGAGAGGCTCTTATCGTTAGCGGATACAGCGTGAATGGACAGCAGACCGGCGCTACCATCGGTACATGGTTCGCAAATTCCTTTACCGATACGGAAAATGCAACTGGAACCTTCACCGTTAGCGCAGGCGGACAGACTAAGACCTTTACCATTAGCATTCCGAAGGCTAAGATTACCGCAACTCAGATCGATGCTGGTACAGCTTCCTATGGCTGGAACATTGGTGATGTAGTCATTAAGGAAGGCAATAAGGTAGTTACCAATCAGTTCGAGATTACCTTAGAGGGTGGCAAGGCAACCGTTAACGCGAAGGAAGTGACCATGACTTCCGCAAGCAAGAGCAAGGCATATGATGGTACCGCTCTTGTTGGTGATGTGGCTGATGTCACCGCAGAAGGTTTCGTTGGCGAAGATGGCGCAACCTATACCATGACCGGTAGCGTTAGCCAGGTGAACGAGTCTGGTCCGAACAGCTTCACCTACACCTTAAAAGAAGGCACCAAGGCAGCAAACTACACCTTCAATAAGGTAGAAGGTACACTGAGCATTACTTCACGTAACCCTGAGGACTTGTTACAGGCAACCATCTTTGCAAATGGTGGAACAGAGAAGTATGACGGCACCGAGAAGTCCGTAACCGGATTCGTTGGTGCGGATGAAAATGGCGCAGTCACCGTGAACGTAGGCGGCGTTGATTACGAGATTAAGGGATACACATCAGAGGCGATGGGTACCGTAGTTGGTACTTACACCACAAATGTAACCGGTACCGCAGTTGTTACCAATAAGGCCACTGGTCAGGACGTATCCAACCAGTTCGCTGTAACAGTTACTCCTGGTACCTTAAAGATTACCGAGCGTACACTTACATTAACCTCTGCAACTGCAGAGCAGAAGTACAACGGTAGTGCACTTACAGCACACAGCGTAATCGTTGGTGGTGACGGATATGCAGCAGGTGAAGAGTTCAATTACACCTTTACTGGCTCCCAGATTATTCCTGGTACTTCTGAGAATGTTTTCGATATCGTAGAGAATGCAAAGACCAAGAAGAATAACTACATAATCAGCATTTCTTACGGTACCTTGACCGTTAACACCTTAACCGGCGACGAGCGTATCGCAGTAACTATCGCAGCAAAGGGCGATAAGCGTACTTATAATGGCGACCCACAGACCGTTAGTGGATTCGCAGATGGAACCAATGTAAATAGTAACGGTGATGTTTTAGTAACCTACAAAGGACACAATTATCGAATCACCGGATACAGTGCTTCCGCAACATTGACCGACGTTGGAACAACAACAGTTAACATCGTTGGTACACCGACCGTATTCGATGAAGACAATAAGAATGTTACCGATAACTTCGCGATTACCTTACTGTCGGCAGAATTCGAGATTGAGAAGCGAGTGGTAACTTTAACTTCCGACGGCGGAACACAAGAGTACAACGGTACTCCACTTACCAACGCAACCGTTACAACTTCGGGATTACTGGAGAATCATCCGGATCACATTACGGACATTGTAGCAACCGGTAGTCAGTTGTACGTTGGTGAAAGCTACAATACCATTACTTATAAGGTTAAGGATTCTGTAGCGAAGAACTACACGGTGAATACAGTCGAAGGTAAGTTGATCGTTACGAATCGTACAGCAGCTTACGAGATTAACGTAACTGCAGATAGCAACTTGACCGCAGTTTATAACGGCAGTCCTGTAGTTGTTGATACTTACACAACAGATACTTTAACTTTCAATGGACAGACTTACACCTTGAGCGGAGTATATGTTAATACAAGTGCAACAGATTACGGAACTTACAAAACAACCGTAGAAGGAACACCGGTTGTTAAGGATGCAGCAAATAATGATGTAACCAGCCAGTTCCAGATTAATAAGCATGATGGAACAATTAAGATTGCAAAGAGACCGGTTACATTGAAGTCCGCAACCTTAGAGAAGGTCTATGATGGTGATCCATTAACCAATAATGGAGCAGCACTTGAAACAGAAGAGGGCTGGGTAGCCGGACAGGGTGCTACTTACATCTTCTCCGGAAGCCAGACCATCGTTGGATCTACAGCAAATGCTTTTACCTACACATTGAAGACTGGCACCAATGCCGATAACTACGATGTCAGTGTTTCCTACGGAACATTGAACGTAACGAACCGTAACGCCAAGTATGCAATTACCTTAACTGCGAACAGCAGTACAGAGAACGTATACAACGGCGCTGAAGTTAAGGTTGATACCTTCGTAGGACAGGCAACTGCAGCGGATCGTGTTCCGGTAGTTGCAGAGAATGGCAAGACCTACTATGTAGAAGGTGTAAGCGCACTCGGAACATTGACAAATGCAGGCGATGCAACTGTTATAGCATCCGGTACCGCTGTTGTATATGATGCAGCAGAGAACGGTAATGATGTAACGGATGAGTTCGCAGTTACCTTAGAAAATGGTGCAATCCACATTAATCCTAGCCCAATTACCTTGAAGGGTGCGGAAGAGATTACACATGTTTACAACGGTACCACCTTCCGTCCGACAATGGATGATGTATCTATCATTGGTAACTTCTACGGAAGTGACGGAATTGCAGATATCCAGTTTAGTGGACATAGAACCTTAATCGGTGAAGCTCCTTACAGAATCACCGGATGGACACTGAAGGATGGCACCATTGCAACGAACTACGCGATTACAACCAGCGGAGGCAAGATTGTAGTAACTGAGAACACTGACGTACACTATGACTTGACCATCGGTGGCATCCTCGACAGCAGTGGAACATTGACCTCCAAGGAATATGATGGAACCAAATTGGAAGTCACCGGATACAGTGTCAATGGTGAAGCAACCAATACAACCTTTGGTGATTGGGTACAGAACCACATTTTTGCTACAGACATGGTACGGACCACATTTAAGATGACCAACGTAGATGGCGATGTTGAAGAATATGCCATCGAAATCCCAAAGGATAAGGTAACCGCTAGCCGAATTGATGTTGGTAGCACATATTACACATGGACAACACCTGATGTTAAGATTTATAAGGACGGCACGGATGTTACCAGCCAGTTTGCAATTCATTTGAACCAAGCTGGTGTAACCATTACCAAGAAACCTGTTACCATTACTTCTTCTACCAAGACTGACTTCGTCTATGATGGCGACGAGCACTTCTTCCGTGAAGTAACTTACGAAGGCATCTTGAATGGCGATAAGGAAGAAGTGAAGTTAACTTTAGGTGGCTTCCCATCTGTAACCTATGTTGGTGAAGTAAAGAGTAATGAGTTCCAGATTACCGATTATGCCGGAACGAAGGTTGGCAACTATGATTACACATTAGTATTTGGACAGATTGGTGTGGTAGGCAGAAATAATGATGAACTCTTTGATTCCACAACCATTTATGCAAATGACGGCGGCGGAACTTATAACGGAACTGCATACACCGTAAGTGGATTTAAGAACGCATCCGACAACAAGATTGCTTTTACCGCATCCAATCATAAGACTTACTACGTAGATGTTAGTGATGTTGTTGTTGGCGCAACCGGAACGAACGTTAGTGATTCTAAGGAAACGGTAGTGACGGAAGGTCAGGCACGTATCCTGGATGCAGCGGGCAAAGATGTAACATCACAGTTTAAGCCGGTAACCATGGTCATGGGTCAGTTAACCATTAACCCAAGATCCATTACCATTACATCTGCAACGGATAGTCGCGAGTACAATGGTATGCCATTTGTAAAAGATGTGGTAACCTACAGCGGAGATTCCTTCGTAGGTGAGGAAGGGGTAGACATTACATTTACCGGCGCACGTAGCACCGTAGGTACTTCCGAGAATACCTTCACCTACAAGTTCAAGGAAGGAACAAAAGCTGAGAACTACGACATTACACCGGTTTACGGAACATTGACCGTAACTCCTCGTAATGCGAAGTACACCGTAACCTTAACCGCGAAGTCTGATTCTACCAAGTACACTGGACAGACCTTCGAGATTAGCGGATTTAAGGATGGCGTCGATGAAGATGCAACGAAGGACGGTATCCAGAAGACGGTGGAAGGACATGTTTATACCATTACCGGAATGAGCGCATACGCAACTGCGAAGGATGCAACACCGACACCGATGCCGGTGAACGTAACAGGTACTCCGGTTGTAAAGGATGAGACTGGTGAAACCGTAACAGAGAACTTCACAATCGTACCTGTGAATGGAACCTTAGAAATTAAAAAGCTTGATGTAACCTTAGCATCTCCGAATGAGACTTACGTATATGACGGAACAGCTCATATGACCGCTGATAGCGCAATGATCATTGGTGGTGATGGATTTGCAGCGGGTGAAGGCGTAGAGTTTAACAAGACCTCCATTACCTTGGTTGGATCCAAGACCAATGCATTTACCTATACATTGATTGGAACCAATGCGAAGGAGAGCAACTACAACATTGAAAAGACAGAAGGTACCTTAACTGTAACAGATGCGGGTGTTGATCCGGAAGAGGTTGTAGATAAGACGATTGATGATGCAACTACAATCTACAACGTAGGTGATGAGATTACTTACACCATTACCGTAACTAACATTTACGCGACTGCTCAGAATATTACCATCACAGAGCAGACTGGTGTTGTACTTGATCAGGATACATTTACCAATGTTCAACCTGGTGAAACCGTAACTGCACATGCAACCTACACCTTAACTTCCGCAGACATTGTGGCAGGTGCTTATGCGAATACTGTAATTGCGAACTTCCCAGACTTGAACAAGAACTTCTCTGATACAGATGGTGACGCAATTATTGCAACCGAGAATCCAAGCGTGAAGGTCGTTAAGAAGTTATCCGCAATCAATGGCGTAGCAGTTACCGGAACAGAGCCAGTCACCGTTAAGGTTGGCGATGAGCTTACTTACACCATCAATGCAATCAATAACGGTAACGTAGACTTGAACAACGTTGTTGTAACCGATGACTTAACCGGCGACAGCTGGACCATCGGAACACTGGCAGCAAGAAGCACTTCTCAGGATTACAACGCAGTATATACCGTAACTGCAGCAGATGCAGTCACCGGATACGTTCGTAACAATGCGAAGGTAGAGACCAGTGGAGACGATAACAACAATGATCCGAGTGATCCGACGGATACCATCGATGTGGATGTACCGGTAGACCAGAACTTCAATGTCACCATTCACTTCGTTAATACCGTAGGAGTAACCGTATATCCTGACTTCGTAGGAACTTACAAGGTCGGTGATACCTTCACCATCTTAAGCCCGGCAGTGGCAGGATATACACCGAGCGTAGCAAGTATCGCAAGTCCGGAAGGCGGAATGCCGGCACAGGATATTGAACTCACTGTTATCTACAGTGCAATTCCTGCAACACCAGCAACGCCGACCACACCGACCACGCCGACCACACCGACGGATCCGACCGGAGGCGCAGGTGGAGATAACCCTGGAGCAGACGTAACTACAGCAGGTGCAGGAGCCGGTGATGCCGGTAACCTGGTAGCAGTAGAAGATGTTGCAGCTCCACAGGCTAGAATCAATGTTGGTGACAACGGCGATATTAGCTTAGTAGCAATCGATGATATGGCAACACCTCTTGCGAATAACGGATTGGGTATTATGTTCAATATCCTGTACTTCTTATTACTGATTGCTTCTGCAATTACTCTTAGTGCATACGCGAAGAGCATGAAGAAGCATCAGCTGAAGATTCAGGATTACGAAAAGCAACTTGGAAAGCGCTCATAAGACAGTTATAATGAAATTGTAATAGTAACACCATTCATGAAGTTATCCGGTGCCACGGAAGTGGCACCGGGATTCCTAAAAGGGGGAACGCCATATGATTATGAAATTGTATGAGTTTGAAAACAGTCTTGGATGGGATTTTTACGATATTCCATCGCTGTTTGTCATCGTGGTTATTGTAGCTATTGTAGGAGTTCATTGTTACAAGCAGCATAAACGCAGTAAGGATGCAGAGGAGGAGTAGCATATGGATGGACTGGATTTTATTATTAGCCATACATCTGCCTGGATTGATATCAAATCAATTCTTGCTCTGATTTTTCTGATTGCGGTTATTGTGTTTTTCATCGTACGCTATCGGAAGATGCGCAAGATTGAGAAGGGCTTAGAGGATGAGATGAAAGCGGCCGGAATTGAGCCGGATGCATCGAATCCGGATGGCCACAAGGCTTGATGTAGAAGCGAAGTGCAACATATTGCACTTCGCTTTTTTCGTGCTATAATTTATATAGAGAGTTTGTTTTCGCTTAGTTGGGGGCCGTAATGGAGGGGTGTAAGCGATGAAGGATGAACTCAAAATCAAATATTTCAAAAATGTATTTGAGGTATTTGCCAGCGCAGCAGAGGGCAGATACCCTTTTTATGCTGACTATCTCAGCGACGAAGTCTATTATTCCGATGCCGCAGTCGAGGCACTCGGACTCCGAAAGTATTACAAGAATTCCGAAGGTGCATTGGATGCCTTCGAAGCAAGAATCCACCCGGATGATCTCAAATTCTATCATGCGGAAGCCATTGCCATGTTGGATGGTGACACGGATATGATGCGGGTTCCGTATCGCGTGTTAACCACCAAGAACCGGTATGTCACCTGTTCTACGGATGCTACCTTTTTCCGTGATGAGAACGGGAATCCGGAGTTCTTCTGCGGTATGATCATCAATCATGAGCTCAATAACTTAGTGGACCCGATTACCGGTCTTCATACCGGGCGCACCATGCAGCAGGATATGGCGGTGCACATGCAGAACCATGAGCCCTTCTATTTGATGTTTCTTGGAATCCGGGATTTTATCTCCATTAACAATCGATATGGCTATGCCAAGGGCAATGAGATTCTTCATCAGGTAGCGGAAACACTGATGGCCAACAAGGAAGGCGGTCATTTCTATAGCTTAGAAGGAACCAAGTTCGCAGGGCTTTGGAGTGGAGACAGCGATGTGCCACAGCATGGACGGGAGCTGTTCTTACAATGCCGTCAGGCCTTCAAGGAGAATTTCTTCGTAAACGGGGAGAAGGTGGTCATTGATATCTACGGTGGCGCCATTCAGACCCTTCCGGAGGATCACGATGTGAATTCGGTGTACACCAGCGCCATGCATTCCCTGAAGCTTGCGAAACATATGAACCGGTTTGATTTCTATGAATTTGACCGTAACGAAATAAGGGAAAATCGGAAGACCTTCGATATTCTCTCCCAGATTCGTGAGAGCGTGGCCAATGCCTGCCAGGGATTCTTTCTGGTATACCAGCCGATTGTAGAGGCGGATTCCGGCAAAGTCTGCGGCATGGAGGCGTTGATTCGCTGGGCGGACGAGGATGATCATGTTGTGCCGCCGGATGTTTTTGTGGAATGGTTGGAAAAAGATTCCGTGTTCTCCGACTTGGGACAGTGGATTCTCCTCCATGCTATGGAAGATGCCAAGGAATTCGTCCGGGAGATTCCGGGCTTTATCTTGAATGTGAATCTGGCTTATCCGCAGCTGGAGCGGGAAGACTTCGATGTACGTCTTCGCTATGCCATTGAAAAGAGCGGATTCCCCGCAGAGAATTTGCGCTTAGAGATTACGGAGCGTTGCCGGTTATTGGATCGAAAAATTCTGCGGGAGCGGATGTTGTTTATGCAGACCTTAGGTATTCGTACCTCCCTGGATGATTTTGGAACAGGTTATTCTGCGTTGGAGCTGATGTTTGACTTGCCAACGAATCAGATTAAGATTGACCGTATGTTTATCGAGGATCTTCAGACTACCCCTTCCAAAGAGATTATGCTGAAAGCCATTACGGAATGTGCGGATGAGATTGGGGCAACGGTCTGTGTGGAAGGTATCGAAGATGCGGAACTGGCAGACTTCATTCGGGAGCGCTTCCATGTCACCTGCTTTCAGGGTTTTTTGTATTCCAAGCCACTGCCACTGAAGGAATTCCGTCGATGGGTAGAGGAACACCCGTAAGAATGGTACAATAGGGCATAAGAGAAACAACAAACACACTTTGGGGAAACAGAGAATGATTAGACAGACAATCAAACGGGCAGTATATGGAATGACGATTCTGTTATTGCTTTTTACCCTTGTGCCGGCGGTGCCGTCTTATGCGGCCGGCCGGGCACAGGATATTGGGGATACACTGGTGGTGGTAATCGATGCCGGCCACGGTGGAGAGAACTTGGGGGCGAAGGACTATGGTCCGTTAGAGAAGGATTTGACGCTGGTTACTGCAAAGGCGATGTATGAGGAGCTTTTGAAGTACGATGGGGTCACGGTTTTTATGACCCGTACCGATGATACGGACTTGTCCTTGGAACAGAGAGCGCAGTTTGCTGCCGATATGGGAGCAGACTTTCTTTTTAGTATTCATTACAACGCATCTGAGTCACACAAGCAGTACGGCTCAGAGGTGTTAGTGTCTACCCAGGCGCCGTACAATGCTTACGGCTATCAGTTCGGTAGCATTGCGCTGTCGAATCTTACTTCCATGGGATTATACAATCGCGGTGTGAAGGCGAAAGAGGGCAATCAGGGGGACTACTATGGCCTGATGCGGGAGTCTTCCAAGCGCAAGGTGCCGTCTTGTATTATCGAGCATTGCTATCTGGATATGGATTCCGATAAGGCTTATGCGGATTCCACAGAGGATTTGCAGGCCTTCGGACGTATGGATGCCAAGTCCGTTGCCCAGTATTTCGGCCTAAAAAGTACCACCTTGGGTGTGGATTACAGCGGTACTACCTATCCGGAGGTGAATGCTTCCAAGGTGGTTCCGGTGACGAAGAGTGACGGAAGTGGACCGGATACCTTAGAGATTAGCCTCTGGAACAACAATCCAAGTACCGGGGATGTGACGGTTGCTGTCCATGGGTTCGATGCCAATGCAGCCATTCTATATTACGAGTACAGTCTGGATGGCGGGATTACCTATACGCCATTTTATAAGTGGCCCAATGCGGATGCGCTGAACAATAATAACGACAATGATTTTACCATTAGCTTCCAGATGCCGGACGGAGCGTCTGCTGCCTTTGTGGTGCGGGCCTATAACATCTTCGATGAAGTGACCGCCAGCAATCTTCTGGACTTGAATACCCAGGTCCTTGCTACAGAATACCAGCAAGGCAAAGCGGTGACACCGGTGGTGAATACGGAGCCGGTGATGACGGAATCTCCAACACCGGATTGGTCCCCGTCCAACGCTACCTATGAGAATGCGGACGATCCAACTACTTGGAGCGAGGATACCGATACCACCACACCTACCACACAACCACATACAGGCAAGAAGACCACAAACGTCTGGATTCCGGTGCTGCTCTTAGCGGGAATATCTCTGATTATTGTGTTGCTGTTGGTACTTGTGATTCGTTTGTTTTTATTGGAACATCGTAGGTAGGAAGAGGAGAGAGTATGAAAAAACAATTACTGGCCGGACTTTTGTGCCTGACGTTGCTTCCTGTAGCCGGCTGTAGTAAGGCGAAGCCTGAGGCTGTTGAATCGGTGCCGACAGCGCCGGTGGAAGAGACCACAGAGGATGTGCCGGAGGAGAATGTAGCGGCGGTGATTCCCCAGATCCTTCTGACGGAACACCAGTTACATGTATCCTATGATAAGCATGAAGATACGGCGGCAACGGGACATTGTGTTACGGCGTCTTTGGATGAGGAGAGTGCAACGGCCTATCCCGAGTTGGCGAAGTCCTTAGCTGCATTCTCAGAGGGTGTTGCTGCAGCGGATGTGAAGAGCTTCCTGGAACTGCGGGAAGATACCCTGAACTATGAAGCAAGCGGAGAAGATGTATCCTATTTCCATGGCTCTACAGAGAATACGGTAAGTGTTTATCGGAATGATGGCGTGGTGCTGTCCTTGTTACAGAACAGCTATTATTATTCCCCGGGAGCTGCTCATGGGTTCTATGGCGTAAGCGGTGCCTGCTTCGATGTAGCAACCGGAGCACAGCTGGAACTTACCGATGTATGGAAGGGCTCTACGGAGGAGCTTGTTCCAATCTTAGCGGAGCGACTTCGATCGACCTATCCGGATGCGGAGTTTTTCTCCGAGGATTTGGAAGGGGATGTTGCGACCATTCTGAATAGTTACGAATTCGCGGGATGGTATGTTGGGGATGACAGCCTGGATTTCTACTTCGGACCATACAGCTTAGCTGCCTATGCGGCAGGAAGCTTCGAGGTGCAACTACCTTATACCGATTACAGCGAGAAGCTAAACAATGCCTACTTCCAACCGACGGAAGGATATCGTATGGTGGCGTCCAATCTCTATGTCACCTGCAATGATTTCGATGTGGATGGAGACGGAACGCGGGAATCCATACAGACCCTGCCACGATACGAAGACGCAGCGCAGGATGTATCCATGACAGACGGTGCAACCATTACGGTGGGCGAGGAGACGCTGGAAGTGGATTTGAATGGGGAGGAGATTCATCCGTACTATATCGCTGACGGTGACGGTCATCTCTACATCTACCTGGTAACCGGTGGAAAAACAACAAATGATGAGATTGCGGTATGTGAATATAACGGTAAGAATCTACGCTATGTAGATACCTTCCGGGGAACCCTGGCAGAGCGTAGGATTACAGAGACGCCGGAGTACATAAGTGACTTGCCGGAAGATGTTGGAATTACCACGAAGTGTTGGTATGCGTTTTCCAACCCGGGAAGCTTCTATTTGCAGCAGCGAATCAATCCATTATCTACCGCCGACGGAAGAATGGAATACACCATCGGGAATGATGGTATGCCGAAGGCCCTATCGGATCGTTATGCGGTGGTTGTGCCATTTACCTTAACTACGCTGGTAGATTTGGAAGCGGAATTGGCAGAGGATGGTAGTGCGGTTACAATTCCGGCCGGAAGTGAGATTGAGATTCAATTCTCCGATTCAGCAACCTATGTGGAAGGTGTGTTGGAAGATGGTAGGATGATACGGATTGCCTGTGATTTGAGTTGGCCACAGACGGTGGCTGAGCAGAATGCGGAAGATGTCTTTGAGGGCATCTATTACGATGAATAAGACATAAAAACAGCCCATGTGCAATGCACATGGGCTTCTTATTATTTATTTCGTTGTTTTCAATGCGGTTGCAATGTTGATTGCGTGATCGGAACAACGCTCTAAGTCGGTAGACATATCGGTGAAGATCACACCGGCTGCCGGGTCGCATTTGCCCTTCATGAGACGATTGATATGCTTCTCATTCATCTGGCGCTGCAACTCATCAACTTCTTCCTCTAAGGCTTCACACTCCGGTAACTTATCGAAGTTCTCGGTAGAGAAGATCTCAATACTTGCATCGATGGTCTTAATTGCAGCTTCTGCTAAGTGCTGTAACTCCTTGCGGGCCGGCTTACTGAAGTCTTCCTTGGCAGTGGTGATTTTTTGCTTGTACTCGATGATGTTCTCAGCGTGGTCACTGATTCGCTCGAAGTTGGAACAAATCAGGGTCAGCTTCGTTGCACGGAAGATATCGGATTCGGAGATATCCTGGTTACGAAGCTCAATCAGACGATCACTAATCTCATTGGTGAGATAATCCACAATGCTCTCGGTATCTTCTACCTGGCTCATCAGCTCATCGGTAGGAGAGAAGAAGCACTCTACCGCAGTCTCTAAGTTGTCACGTGCCATCTGGCCAAGACGGGTAATCTCTAACATTGCCTGGCGGATGACAACGGAAGGAAGGGTGTTCTTCGGGCTAACCATATACTGGAGCTTCTTGCCTTCGAGCATACGGGTCTCTTCCGGTAAGATTGGAATCAGCTTCTCGGTTAATCTTGCAATCTGTGCGGAGAACGGAAGCATTACCAATACTGCAAAAATCGCGAACAAGGTATGGGTATTCGCAATCTGACGTCCGATATCGTTCGGAGACAGTCGCTGGATCAAATCCAGAATACCCGGGAACAACGCCAACAGGAAGCATAGGATTCCGGCACGGAACAGGTTGAAGGTTAAGTTCAACAGTGCGGTACGCTTACCGTTGCGGTTGGTGGTCAGGCTGGCCAAAATATTCGGGAAAACGGAACCGATGGCAGCACCGATGATCAAGTATACTGCGGTATGGTATTCCAACAATCCCTGGATGGCAAATGCCTGGAAAATAACGGTAGATGAAGAGGAACTCTGTAACAATGCGGTAAATGCCAAACCGAACAGGACTGCCAAGGCTGGATTGGATAATCTGGACAGGAAGTTAATGAACGGCTGGGACTGTGCCAATGGGCGAATCGCATCCTTAATCAAGCTGATACCTACGAACAACATACCGAATCCTAAGATGATGGAACCGATATGCTTCACATAAGGCTTCTTAATGAACAGATACATGATGCATCCGATAAAAAGAAGGATTGGTGCAAAGCTTGCCAAATCAAACGCTGTAATCTGTGCGGTAATGGTGGTTCCGATGTTGGCACCCATGATGACCAGAATCGCCTGAGCCAAGGTCATAAGACCGGAGTTAACGAAACCGATAACCATCATATCCGTTGCGGATGAGGACTGAACCAATACGGTGACACCGATACCTAAGAAGACACCGATGAGCTTGTTGGAGGTTACGTGCTCTAAGATGACACGAATCTTATCACCGGCTGCGTTCTGCAAACCGGAAGACATGATGGTCATTCCGTAGAGGAACAAGCCAACTCCGCCAAGCATTGAAAAGAATTCTAGTATAGACATGATTTATCTCTCCATTCCTATATATATCTGCTTCATAATTCGATATAAAATCGCATACACATTTACTTTAAATGATGTAAACTTCTTTGTAAAGTAGAGGATTGTTTAGTATAATTTTCCTATATTAAGATTATGGGGGATTCTATGGAAAAGATTAGTAAAGTCCTACTTACAATCGGGGAATTGTTTTTCTTCAGTTCCGTCATGTTTTTCCTGTTTTACATGGTGGCTTGTCTGTCCAGACTATTCTTATATCCCGGGGAGATTCCACCGGCCGTCCCGTTAGAAGGGGAATTTGTGGTGGAGTCTGCAGAGGGCAACCAGGCGGTTGTAACCCTGCCGGCCAACTTCAATGTGCCGGATACCGAGAGCCTGACCGCCATTACCATCTTGCCGGAGCGGATTCCGGAAGGTGCGTATCTGGGATATTATTGTTCTTTCCAAACAGCACAATTATATATTGACGGAGATCTTCGGGATGTGTCCGATGACAATGAGAGTTACTATGTGACGGATATTCCGGCCAACCATCTGGAATTCGTACGGTTGCATGAGACGGATTCCGGCAAGGAATTGCGCCTGATCTATACCAGCCCCCTGCGCG
>JAEEGI010008004.1_pt1 | contig 23471 bp, 17 predicted proteins | sample 8958751 | NCBI WGS metagenome assembly JAEEGI01 (sample SAMN16246545, study PRJNA631951) | gut metagenome | biome: gut microbiome; feature: rumen; material: KS-attached | host: Bos | place: Iran: Karaj | collected 2018-10 | reverse complement strand
ATTATCTAAACTTTTTGTTTTTTAAGATGATATATAAAAGAAAAAATAAGAATGAATTATAATTATAAAGTAATTTAATGATTTTAATTAAACATTTAATAAATTATATTCATTTATTATTAATTTTAGTATAATTAATATAATAAAAAACACAAGTAATTATAAAATACATATAATTAATTAACAATTAAAATTATTTTTTGTTTTAAAATAAAATTAAAATATTTATAAAATATGAATTCAGAAGCTTTATTCAATGTAATAAATTCTTTTTTTGTTGTTTCTCTAGAAAATCCTTTTTCTTCATCAGAAGATTTGTTGAATGCAAATAATTTGAAAAATTTAGTGACTGAAATTGATGAAAATATAGGAAAAAATTTAAAATTAACATATGATAATTCATTGACATATAAAATCATAAATTTAACAGAAGTAAAAACTCAATTATTAGCAATGTTAAAAAAAATAAGCAAATTTATTCCATCTGAGTTATTTAATAAAGAAATAGAAAAATTAGATTTATCGAAACTAGCGAATGGCTTACAAAATGAAGTAGATAATTTTATAAAATTATTAATTATATCAGCTTTATTTTCAACTAAAAAAAAGATTTTTGGAACAAGAATAAATGAAAAAAATAAAAGTTTAATTGCTAAAATTCTATGTGATTATACAAATATTAAAGGAAATTCCCAATCAGAAAATAAAAAACCAATTGTTCCAAAAAATATAATAATTACACCAAGCAATAATAATAATGAGAGTAATAAAAGAAATTCACCTGAAAAAGCTAATTCAATAAAATATCAAAATATTCCTGTTAAAAAAGAATTGAAAGAATATCCAAATGATTTTTATAACAGAGAAAAAGAATTAAGAGATAAATTAGATAATGAAATTAGAATTTCAATGGAAAAAGATATTTCCAAAAAAGAATTAGATGAAGAATTAAAACAGAACATTAAAAATGAAGAGAATTTAAAAAAAGAATTGGAAAATTTAAATATGAGGTCTCAAAAAAACAATAAAATAATTGCCTTACTTCAAACAAAAGAAGAAATAGCGAGATCAAAATTAAAAAGTGTTGAAGAAGAATATAAAAATTTATCACTAAAATTTGAAAAAATTCTAGAATTAAAATCAAAATTTAATCCAAATATAGCTGATAATTCTACCAAAGAATTTGAATTAATTTCTGGAGCAATGTTTAAATTAGGATGTATGTTTTGGGAAAATAAAACAGAAAATTATAATAAAAAATCAAAAGACACTTGGCTTGATATAATAAGATTAAAAAAATATAATCAAAATAGTTAAATAATAAAATTAATGAAAAATATTGATTTAAATAAATAATTATTTTTTTAAATTATTGTTTATATTAAATTTTTAGAATAATAATAATTTTTGTTGAATAAATTAAATAAAAAATGAATTACTCCAATGAAAATTTGAATAATCAAATAAATTATAAATTAAATCCAATGTCGAAAAAAGAAAAACTAAATAATAAAAAAGAACCTTTTATAATTCCAATAGAATTTGAAAATCAAAAATTAAATACATATTTGTCATTATCAGAAAATAATAATAATGAATTATATATAAATTTAAATGAATCTCAAGAAGAACTAAATAATCAAATAAATGAAATAGCTAAATTAATACTTAAACATGAAGAAACAATAAAAAATTATAATGATGTGATATTAAATAATAAACATCAATTAACAGAAATTCATAAAGAAATAAATAAAAAAGAAAATGAAATATTAAATCAAAAAAAGAAAATATCAAAACAAGAATCACAAATAAAAGAATTAACATCTCAAATAAATGATATAAATAAGATGATATTAAATTCAAATTTAGATAATTACACGTTTTTACAATCAAAATTTATAAATAATCTATATCCAGAATCATATATAATAAAATGTCTTCAAAAAGATTTACTAGATTATCAATATTATATAAGTGAACAAATATCAATTAAAAAGCCAGTAATAACAGAAATAATAAATAATATACAAAATTGTGTAAATGAAATAAATTCTGATTATAAAGTAAATTTATATGGTTCTTATTGTACTGGTCTTTGTTTACCTTGGTCAGACATTGATACTGTAATAACAAATAATTCAAATTATAATGATGATTTTTTCTTAAGTAAATTATATATTAAATTAACTCAAAAAAATTGGGTTTTAAAACATAAATTTATTGAAAACACAAATATACCAATAATCAAATTGGTTTTAAATGATAAATTTAATTTTCATGTTGATATAAGTTTAGAAAGTGAAAAACATTTTGGTTTAAAAACAGTAGAATTAATAAAAAGTTATTTAAATACTTATTCAGTTTTACAACCAATAATTTTGGCATTGAAAACTTTATTAAACAATGGTTTATTAAATAATCCTTTTACAGGAGGATTGAGTTCATATGGTTTAACTTTAATGGTAGTTTCTTTTATTCAAAGTAAAATTGATAGTGGAAAATTTAAAAGTGATTCTCCAGAAATTTTAGGTGAAACATTTTTAAATGTTTTAGGTCATTATGGAATTTTATTTGATTTTAATAAATATATTATTATTACTTATCCTATTAATAATGATATTGAAAAAGATAATAATTTATTTCAATTTAATTCTAATAGTCATGAATTAATCATTGTTGATCCACTTAATAAAAATAATAATGTTGCTAAAAGTACTTTTCAATTTATGAATATTAAAATGGCTTTTATGATTGCTTATATGGTTGCTAAAGAAGATTGTGAATGTGGATGTCATTATTTAGGAATACAAAATAAATTATTTAATACTGAACATTGTATATTAAAAAGAATTTTTAATTCAGTTAAAAGATTTTGTGAAGTAAACAATCAAAGTGTTTTTTAAATTTATTTATTTATATAAAAATATAATATAGAAGTAAAGATTATTATTTAAAATAAAATCATTCATATATAAAAATAGTAAAATCAAATATTATGTCTATATAGAAATAAATATAAAAACTAAATTTATTTATTATATAAATTAATTTTTATAATAAAATTAATTTGAACAAAACAGAAAAAATTTTTCTGTTATTGAGTTAAATCTTTTTTTTTCATAATAGATAAGAAATGATAAATTAAATAAAATTTATAAAAATAATACTTATTTTTCCCTTGTTGACTCTTTTATTTATATAATTAAAAGAAAAAATTTTATTTTAAACTTTTTTTAATAAAAAATAATGATTTTTTTATATAAATAAATGTTTATTTAATTTACTGACACTTCTTAGGGATATGAACTGTTAAATAATATTTTACCAATTCTCAAAAATTCTTCAACCAAAGATTTTTTATCTTCTTTTTTTCTTTTTATATTTTTTTTGTCTAAACTAACATTGGAAGGTTTTGAAACACTTAGTCTTTTATAACCAAGAAAATTATTATTTTTACTTTTACTTTTGCTTTTACTTTTGCTTTTAATTTCATTTTTACTTTCTTTTTTACTTTTTTTGTTATTTTTATTCTCTCTTATTTTTTTATTTTCATCATTATTTTTTTTCTTATCATTCTTTTTTTTATCATTTCTATCTTTTTTACTTTTATCACTATTAATATTTTTATCTTTATTATCATTATTATTTAAACTAGCTGATTCAGTTTCTTTTTTAACATTATCCGAATCACTTTTATTAATTTGAGTGCGGTCAATTTCTTTTCCTTTTTCAATTGATTCTTTATCATCATGACATTTAATAAAAATAGTTGGAGTAACTTTACCATCAATATTAATGCTATTATAAATTAAATTATCTCCTTTATTCTTTGATAGAAATAGTTCTATATTTTTACAATTCCATTTACCTTCTTTTTGATAACAAAATTGATAACAATCAATATAATCTGAAATTGATAAATAACCTTCATCAATTAATTTTTTAAAATAAATTGCACCATCAAATAATTCTTTATATTTTTTTGACGAATTTGAAAAATTTTCACTATTTTGTTGAGTCCATTTAAATAATTTTTTCTTTTGTAAATTTGAATGATTATAATCACCAATAAATTGTACTTTATATTTGGAATTTTTTTTATCTAATATATATGAAGGCCATGTTGGAAATCCTTTTATTTTTGCCCAGCAAAATTCATTTATTTCAAAATCATTATTTTCTTCCATTATAAGGTTTTGATTTAATAAAAGTTATATGAGCAGAATATATTTTATTTTCAAAAGACAAATTTTGAAATATGATTTTCTAATTTTTTCAAATTTTTACTCAATATATAAAAAATAAATAAATAAATAATTATATTATTTAAAAAAGTCCATTTTACTTTTAAAAGTAAAAAGAAATAAAAAAATAATAATTTAAACAATTAAAGTGAAAAATTTCAATGTATTATATTTTTTTAAATCAATAATCAAAATAAAACATTAATTTTAATTTTCAGTTCTATTAGTAGAATTTTGTGAATCAAGATTAGAAATAAATTTACCATATCTAAACTTACTATTAAATTGTTTATCTCCAATAGTAATTAATCCATTTCCATGAGGTTCATTATTGATAAAATTCCCAATATATTTTTTTCCATCAGTCCAAGAATAAACTCCTTGTCCTTGTTTAATTCCATTTAAATAATTTCCTTCATAATTAGAACCATCTTTCCAAATAAAATTTCCTTTTCCATTAATTAATCCATTATTAAAATTTCCTTTATATATTCTTCCATCATTCCAATGAAATTCTCCTTTTCCATTATATAAATTATTTTCAAAGTTTCCTTCATAATAAGAACCATCTTTGAATGTATATTTACCAAAACCTTTTTTTTCATTATTTTCAAAATTACCTTCATAATAAGAACCATCATCATAATTTTCTTTTCCAAAACCATTCTTTTCATTATTAATATAATCTCCTTCATATAATATTTTATTATTTAATATTGTTTTTCCTTTTCCTTCAATTTTACCATTTTTCCAATCTCCAAAATAATAATTTCCATTTTCATTTACGAAAATTCCTTTTCCATCAAATAAACCATTTTTAAAACTTCCATTATATATATTTTTATCTTTTGTTATTAAAGTTCCTATTCCACAAAAATTACCTTTATTATCAAATGTCCCTGAATAATATTCTATTTCATTATTTTTATTTTGAAATTTTAAAGGAGGTGATTGGAATAATATGTCTTCTCCTTCATATTTAATTAAATTTAATTCATTTTGATTGTTTAATAGTATTTCATTGGCTTTTTTATTTTTTTCTATTTCTTTTTCAAATTCATCTAATTTCATTTCTTCTACTTCTATTTTATTATTTGGGTCTGAAGATAATTTATTTCTTAGAATATCATGTAATTTATTTATTTCTTCTTCGGGTTTTTTTCTTGGTGCTGATTTAAAATTTATATTTAATTCTTTTTCAGGTTTTTCATTTATTGAATTACTTTTTAATTCTTCATTTTCATATGTTATTAATTCATCCAAATGAGCTTGTTTTCTTTCACAACAACCCATAATTTACTTTAATAATAAATAATAATTAATTCATACCAATTTTTCTTTTTTTTGAAGATTGAAAAAATATTAATTAATAACATAAAAAATATTCAAATAAAAAATAAACAATTAAAAAACAATAAATTTGTTTAAAACAAATAAATGATATATATTAAAAAACTAAAAAATAGAAATTATGATAGAAGAAGTGAATATAGTACAAATTATCAAATAAACAAACAAAAATTAATATTAATAGGTAATGTAGCAGTAGGAAAAATATCAATAATAAATAGTTTTTTAGGATGAATATGAGCCATCAATAGGAGTAGATTTTTTTAGTAAAACAATAAAATATAAAGATAAAGCAATTAAATTACAAATATGGGATTCTGCAGGACAAGAAAAATTTAAAAGTTTAATACCAAATTATATTAGAGGTGCTAGTTTAGTTATTTTGGTTTATGATATCTCTAATAAAAAAAGTTTTGATAATTTAAATTCTTGGATTGAATTTATTAATACTTATGAAAATACTAATATTGTTATTTGTGGTAATAAAATTGATTTAAAAGATAAAAGAGAAATTTCTTTTGAAGAAGGAAAAAAATTTTCAGAAGAAAAAAAAATGGATTTTTTCGAAGTCTCAGCAAAGGAAGAAACAAATTTGTTAAAAATGTTTTTTTCATCAATTTCAACTTTACCTATTTTTTCTAATTTAAATAATGAAAATTTAAACAAAGAAGATTTAATTAAAGAATTAGAAAAAGAAAATAATGATAATTTAACTAATAGAGAAGAGGATAATTTAGGAATTGGAAATGAAGCAAAAAATAAAAAGCTAAATATTATTCCTACTACTGGAAAAAGAGATATTTCTAGTTCTTTACCTGAAAATAGTATTGAACAGTCTGAAAATGCAAAAAATATTGGACAAAAAAATTTAGTTGATGAAAAAAAGATAAAAATCAAAAAGAAGAAATGTTGTTAAATTTTTTTTTTTTATTTCAATTAATTGTTGGAAAATTTTACATTTTTTTTTTGAACATTTAAATCAAAGCCCAATTTCATTTCAACTTTTAATATTTTCATTTTTTTCATCATTATCATTTATATTATTTTCATTCTTATTATTTTGATTTTCATTATTATCATCATTAATATCATTCCCATCATTATCTTCACCTTCTTCATCATTTTCTCCAAAAGGAATATTATCATTGAAAAATTCTTTCATTTTAAAAGTTAAAATTAAAACAGCAAAAACAATAATAAGTAAACCTCCAAAAACTGCTTCATAATTAGTTTTATGATTTAAAAAGTTATAAACTCCTTTTCCTAATAATTTTTTATTTAAAACTAAAGCAAAGAAAATTAAACTAAAAGAAATTAATAAACTAAAATTACTAATTTGATTAGTTGCTTCCTTAGGTTTATTTTGAAATAATTTTATTAAACAATAACAATTACTTGTTAAATTACATATAATAACTATAGCACATAATAAAACATAAAAATGGCATTTAACATCAAAATCTTTTTTTCCTATGAAACATAAATGAACAATTAAAAAGAGATTTATAAAAAATAATATTATATGAAGAATTTTCCAATATAATATTATTGAATAATAATATTTTATTATTATTTTATGTTTTTCTGTCTTTGATTTTTTTTTATTCAATTCATTTGAATTTGTCAACAAATTTTCATTTTCCATTTTTTTTATGAAATTTAAGAAATAATTATTAATCAATAAATATAAAAAAATCTTTTATAATTTAAATTTTAGTATAAAAAATTATTTTCTTATCATCTTGATTAAGTGATATATTTTCTTTTTTTTATTTTGTAAGTTTAATTTTTATGAAACAAAATTAATTTTAGCAATCATAAAAAAAACTATTTACATATTCTTCATAATACTTCATTAATTAAAAACACTTTTTATATAATAACTTTATATATCATTTTCTTTAAGAATAAATTTTAATTTAGAATTTAAAATTTCAACAATCATTTGATTTTTAACAATAAAAGAATGAGTCCCAAAAACCCAAGTTCCATTAGTAGAATTTTTATTTTTATTTCCATCATAAATAACCCATTCTTTTTTATAATCATTATAATAAAAAGTAGTTTGATTTCTACTTAAAGATTTATCATTAGGAAATCTTATAATACAACTTTTATCTCTTCCAATAGAAATTTCTTTACAAGTATTTGGATCAAAAATTTGTTTATTTTGTTCTGAAAAATCAATTCTAGATAAATTAATAATTTCAATTTTATTATCTTCTAATAAATTAATTTGAAAAATAAAATTTCCAGCAGTTAAAATTTCCTTTTCTTTTAAAGGTAAATTATAATTTTCATTTAATTTAATATATAATATTTTTTTATCAGTATTAATCCCAGAATAAGATCTTATAAAATAATTTTGAGTTTCTTTTTGATAATAAATAGCAAAAATATAAGGATAATCAATTTGTTCTTGGCAATTTAAAATAAAATCAGGATGAAATTTATTATTATTATTATCTATTCCAAATATAGTTACACCATCTTTTTTTCCTCTTCCACCTTCCATTCCACTTGCTTTTATTTTTAATTCTTTTCCATGTAATATATTTCCTTCTTCTTCTTTTATTATTAATATTCCAGCCTTTGTTTCTTCTTCTATTGATATTTCTCTATGTGATACTATTATGTGTAATGCTGGATCTTTTTCTTTTTCTTTTTCATTTTCATTTTTATTTAAATATAAATTATTTGTTAAATTCTCCTTTATTTTCTCTTTTTCTTCATTTTTTTTTTCATTTTCTTTTTCTTTTTCCTCTTCTTTTTCTTTTTCTTTTTCATTTATAATATTTTTATTTGAATTATTTTTATTTGAATTATCATTATTTGGATTATCATTATTTGAATTATCGTTATTTATAATATTAGGGTTTGGGTTTTCATTGTTATTTTTATTTGATTTTAGACTTTTATTTTCTTCTTCTTGTTTATTTTGATTCAAAGCAGATTTTAATTTGGGAGAAATATTATCTTCTTTTTTTTTTTCTTCAATTTTATTTGGAACATCATGAACTATTTGATCCTTTGCTATATATTTATTATTATTATAATTTACTTAAATCAGAATCTGGCTTTTGAACATTTCTACTTTCTTTTTCTTCTTTAATTTCTGCTATTTGATCATTTAAAGGAAGTTCTCCTTTATTACTTGGATAACAACAATATTGCTATATTTAATTATAAAAAAATATTACAAACCATCTTCTCATTTTTTTGTTTTTTTTTTTTGAAAAATTATTTTTATAAAAATTAAATAATAAATGTCAAAAGAAGAAAAATTAAAAATTAATAAAAAAGAAAATTTAAAAAATGAAAATATTAAAGAAGTAACAGAAATTAAAATAGATATTCAATCACAAAATAGTAATTCAACAAAAGAAAGCTTTTTATATATATTTAAACCAAAATCAGTTGAAGTAGAATTTTTATTTGGATATTCATTATTGAATTCAATTAAATTTATATCAATAATATTAATTTGTTTAGGTTTAATTAATGTTTTATTTACATATATTAATACTAATTTTTTTAATTTTTTAGAGTTTTTTATTTATTCTGTTTTTTATTTGGTTTCTGGAATTTATTTATATGTTTCTACTGTTACTTTAAAATATTATGATGCTGTTGTTGGATTCAAATTATATGAAAGTTTATTTATTTTTGAATTAACTCTTTTTATTTTAAATATTATTTTAATTGCTCTTGGAATTATTCATCCTTTAGGTGAAGGAGCTAATTTTCTTAAAAAATTTAGCTTTTATTTGATTTTGGGAAGTTGTGGAGAAATTATTAAATTTTATTTATTGTGGATTGTTTTCTCTTATTTTGTTCATTTGAAATTAAATAGGATTAATGTCATATTATTATCTAAATAAAATTATTGTGGTTTATTTATATTTAAATCATTTAATCAAAAAATTAAAAAAGTGATTTAAAAATATTATTAATATCAAAATTAACTATATAATACTGTTATTAATTTTAAAATATATTGAATACATTATATATCTAAACAATTTATTTATATTTGTTTCAATTTTTATATAAAAAATTTCATTAAAGGAGTTTTTCATTTTTCTTAAAATTTTAAAACAATTAATAAAATATGAAAAAATAAATGAATATAAAATTAATATAATTCATTATTTCATTATATATAAATTATATGTTTATATAAAAATTAGGCTTTTATGTATTTTAAATTTAAGAATAATATAAAAATTACTATTTGAATCTTTAAAAGACATATAACTATACTTTTCTCTTATTTTTTTATTTACTTTACAAATAATAATACTTTAGCATTGCCCTAGTAGCTCAGTAGGTAGAGCGTCAGGCTGTTAACCTGCAGGTCGAATGTTCGAACCATTCCTGGGGCGTTTTTTTATTTTTAATTTAGATAGTTTATCTTCTTTTCCCTTTGAATAAGGAATAAAAATATTTAAATTTGAATATTTATATTTTCATATTTTTTCTTTGAAAAAAATATATTTTTAATAGTATAAACTTATAAATATAAATTCAATTTAAATTTGATTTTTTTTTTCATTCCCTTTAAAAAAATTTAAAAAATATAAAAACTAAAATTAAAACTTAAAAATTTAAATAAAAAATATTATAAAAATAAAATAAACAAGCCTAAACAATAGATAAATAATCTTCATTATCTCCAAAAAAGAAATTTTTAATGAATTTTCCGACAATGGTTCTGCCCATAGGAATATAAGAAAGAACATACCAAATTAAAGCAAAAAATTGAACAAAAACAGATAAAATAACTAATAATTTGCTAAAACCAAAAACTCCAAAAATAAAACAACAAATAATACTAGAAATTAAAAGTAAAGAAGCTTTAAATCTTATTTTATTCATCATATTTTCACATTGTTTTTTAGGTCCCATTAAAAAAAAAGTTGAACTTAAAGCAACTATATTTCCTAAAGTATACCATATTGCGAAAAATCTTTGTCCTCCAAATGATAAAGTATATAATTGATATATTGAGCCTATCATCATTATTATTCCTATTAAACATGATATGAAAAAACCTATTACTCTAGTTTTTAAATCTAATTCTGGGCAAAGAGAATTGTTTTTTGATAAGCCTGATATATTTTGAACAAAATTTTTCATTATTTTAAATAATTTGAGATTATTTTTTTTTGTTTTATTATTTTTTATATTATTATTTTTAATTTTATTTTTAGAAATTTGTTTTTCTTTTTATTTCGTTTGTTTTTTTATATGATGGAAAAAATTTGATTTTTTATATCTTTCTAATATTATCCTAATTTTTTCCCTAATTTTCAATTGATTGAATTAATATAAGACAAATTAATTATATTAATCAAAATATCCTTAAAATATCTTCATTAAAAAGAATAAATAAATAAATTATTTATCCTCAAAATTTGTTTAATTCTTAAATAAAACTGTATTTAATAAATAAAAAAAATGGAGAAAAACAAAAATCAAAGGAAAATAAATTTAAGTATAAAATATGAATTAAAGTCAAATTCTCAAAATTTAAGAGCAAAAACAATAGAAAATACAAGAAAAGAAAAAAATAAAACAGAAAGAAAAGTAATATCAAAATCTCCAAATTCTTTAATAAAAAAAGCATATATTCATTCATTATTAAAATCATCAAGTACTTCAAATTTAAGAGAATCAAAACCAAAATTTCAAGAAAAAATAATTTCAGAAAGAAAAAATTCAAACGATAAATCTCCAAGGAAAATAAGTCCATTTCAAAATAATTATATTAAATACCAATCATCAATAAATAACGCAAAAAAAGAAGAAAAAAATGAAATTCCAACAAAATTAAATTCAGAAAAATTACATAAAAATTTATTAAAGCCTGAAAAACCAGCAAAAACAAAAAAAGATTTAAAGAAGCATCCATTTCTTTCTAGATTATCTTTAAAAACTTTAGAAACTGTTCAGGAAAATTTAGAAATTGAAGAAAATGAAGAATTTAGTACTACAACTTCTGCTTCTAATACTCCTTTAAAAGATAGTAGAAATTATTCTTTTATACATAAATATTTAACAGAGAGTTCTAGGGATTTTTTTAAAAATAAAATTTCAGAAAAAAAAAAAATAATTAAAAAACCTTTAAAAAAACCTTCGAAAATTGTTACTAGGGATTTATATAATAATTCTAATTGTTATAATAATAATTATATTAAGAATGATAGTAGAAATAATCATTTTTTTAATACTATTTTGACTCATAGAAAGAATTGTATTTCTGAAGAATTACTTTCTAAATCTTTTGAAAACTATAAGTTAAATAATAGTTATTTTGATAAAAATAATTGTGAAGAATTAGTTAATATTGAAGATTTAATTATTATTGAAGAGAAATTTAAAAGTTTTCAAAAATTTATCAATGAAAATAATTTTAATTTAATTAATAAAGCTTGTTTAGAATGGTGGAATTATTATTTTAATTGTTCTTTAAAAGGAAATTTAAGTCAATTTTATATTGATGAAAAAATAAAAAGTATAATTAAAGAATCAAATACTCTTACGTTACTATCTATTTTAATAATATATGAATTATCTTTTAAACCAGAATATTTTAAATTATGTTTGAAGTCTGTGAATGGGATTTTAACTTTAAATTATAAAAATTATTTATTAGTTTGTAACAGTATATTATCAAAAATACATGAAGAATACTTAAATAGTATTTGGGTAATTAAATTAAAATCAATAACCTCAAAAGAAATAAAAAGTAGAGAATATTATATAAATCAAATAGATAAAAATCTTAATGAAATATATGAATTATTATCATTAATATTATCTCCTCATAAAACTAATACAAATATAATAAATCCTCAAATATTATTAATTTTTAATAATTACTCAAAATATTCACATGAAGAAATTCATAGAATTTTCTTAACAGATATTTTAAAAATAAAGAATAAAGAAGGTTCTATATTATATTCAAATTTAAAAAATAGTTATCCATTGAGAAATGTAATTTTAAAAAAAACACCTATGAAGCCTTTAACAATATTTTTAGATTTAGATGAAACTTTAATATCATTTGTATATAATAAAGAAAATGAAGGTCTTTCAAGAATTAGACCATATTTATTTCAATTTTTAAATTCAATAAAAAATTATTATGATTTAATAATATTTACAGCTTCAACAAGAGATTATGCTGATCCAATATTAGATTGTATTGAAGAAAAAAGAGGAACTTATTTTTCACATAGATTATATAGAGAAAGTTGTTCAATAATAAATAATTATTATATTAAAGATATAAGTAAATTTGGAAGAGATCTTTCAAAAAGTATTATTGTTGATAATATGGCACAAAATTTTAAATTACAAAAAGAAAATGGTATATTAATTTCTTCTTTTTGGGGAGAAGATACTAAAGATGATTCTTTATTTTATTTAGAAAAAATTTTAGTCAAAATTGCTTTTGAAATGATTAAAAATCATTATTTACTTGATATTAGGGATCTTCTTTTTAATTATAAAGAAGATATTTTAACTAATGTTTCATTAAAATGAAATAGTATATTTATTTTTGTTAAAGTTACTAGAAATTAATTGTTTATTTATTGAATATTAAAATTATTTTATTTAATAGGTATATAATCATTACAATTTAAGTTTTTTCCACATAAATATAAAAAGTAAAAGAATATGAGTTTAATAAATATATATATAAAGAATTGAAAAAAATATTAATTTTTTTTATAAATTTAATTTAATTTAAAGTTCAAGTAACTTACTTAACTTATGAATTTTATTAATAAGAATATCACTATCTCTAATAATATTATGATATAAATCTACAGTAGGTTCATCTTGACTACATTCAATTACTCCAGAAACTTTATCAATTTTAGCAGAAATTCTTCCTTGAGAAATAAAATTACTTAATTCATCATCAATAAATTTTTGAGAAACTCCAAAAACATTAGCCATATTTTCCATAGTTACTGATTTATAAGATTGAAGAAATTGAGAATAAACTTTTATTCTCATTTCATTCATGAAATAATTATAATGTTTAATAATAAATTTATTTTTATTTAAATAAACAAATCTTTAATAAAAAGAATTTACAATTCTTATGAATTATAGTATATATTTTGTTAAATATTATTATTTGAGATAAAAAACCATTTTTTTAATAAAAAAATTAAAAAAAAATTATAAAATAAAGAGTATATTTATCTCCTTTATACAATATAAAATTCAAATTTTAATTAATGAAAAATATAAATGAAAGAAGAACTAAATCAAAACAATTTCTGTGATAATGATAGAGCAGAGAAGAACAAATATGTTGTCAATAAAAATATAACAAATATGAACTATTCTACTAATTTTACAGATAATACTAAAATAATTCAAGAAGAATCAAGACAAAATTCATATATTTCAAAAAAAAAATTGCGTTCTTCTAATATAAATAATAAAAAATCAAAAAAAATTCAAAGGATAAAAAAAAAAAAATTGCCTTATAAATATTCATTTTATAATATTACAAAGAAACTAAGAACAAGATATCATAAATTTTTAAGAAAGCATTTATATATTTTATTAAAAAAAAATAATATTGAAAAAACAATTTTTTCAATTGAACCAGATAAGGCAAAAAAAATGGATAAAATAAACACATCAGAATTATATAAAAAAAAAATTAAAGATTTTTTCAAAATGGAAGAGAAAAATAAGGATATGATTGATGAAATTATGAAAATTGATGGAATTAAGGAATTTTTAAATGAAGTATATTTAGATGTTTTATATAATTTATATTTAATGAAATCAAATGTATATAAAAAAAAATATGGCAACAATAAATTTTTATTTGAAAACGATAATTTGAGTAAAAATAAATATGAAAATGAAATTGAAAAAACGGTATGGAATATAATTTTTAATTATGGTTTAAAAGAATTGAATGACATAATAATTCCAAGAAAAATAAGAAGAAATGATAATAACATTGATATTGATGAAAATAATTCAAATCAGAGTGATTCTCCATTTTTAGCTCAAGATAGATTTTCTTATCAAAATAGAAAATTAAAAGAAAAGATTTATGATACTATATATTGTAAATTTCAAATATTTTCAAAATTATTAATTTTGAAATGTTTTAAATGAAATTTATTTTATTTAACATATTATTTATTTTTTTAATTAATAAAACTTTTTAAATTTATTATTTATGTTTGTAATAGTTTTAAAATTATTAAATTAGATTATTTTTTTATTTCGATTTCTGATATTTTTGTCTTTGAATATTATTAAATTTATTAATATGAGAAAAATCAATTGTATATTTTAAGCCCAAAAAAAATTCATAAATTCTCTCTTTTAATAATTGATTAATTTAAATTTGTGATTTGTTTTTCAAAATTCATAAATAATATATTTTTTATTTGATAAAATAAATAATTATAATGTTTAGAAAAGAAAAAATCAGTTTTTAATCTTTGAACAATAGCATAAAATTCTTTTAAAAATTCATTATAATTTCCTTCATAGAAAGTATTTAAAAAATTTTCCAAATGAGGAATTTCATTAATACAACTAACAACATCACTATTATCAATTACTCTATTTTTTAAAGTATTTCTATCTACAGTAATAATATTTGTGACTGCAGTATAAAAAACAAAAGTTTTATAATCAAATAATTCATATGAAGTAAAAGTCATTAATGCTTCTAAAAATAATTTTCCAGCTTCTTTAAAATTTCTATTTAATATATAATTTAATCCATCATATACTTTTAATCTATTTCTTTTTTCCCAATCACCTCCATCTTTTAATAAATCTTTTATTTTAACTAAATATTCTTTTAATAAATCTAAATCTTTATTTAATATTCCTATATGTAATATTTCAAATATTGCATCTATTTTTGTGTTAAATGATTGAGTTTTTTCTATTGTTTCTTTAAATTCTGCTATTGCCTCATTTTTCATTTTTCTTTCTTTATATATTTTCCCTATTTCAAAATTATAATTTGCTTTATCTATTTCTTCCATATTATCTACATCTTCATTCATTTTTTTTCTTAATTCTTCAATTTTTTTGTCACTTGTGTCCATTTTTATTATTTTAAAATATTATTTAAATGGAGAAATTTATTTAATTCCATAATATTAAAATAAATAAAACAATATAATATATTTAATCATAAAATATAAAATATAAATTATACTTATTTTTCCTAATCCTTTAATTACTATAACTGTTTTAAATTTTGTTTCTAATAGTAAAAAATAATATCTAAATAAATGAAATAGAAAAATATATTAAAATCAATTTTTGAGAGGTGTCCAAAAAAAAAAAATAATTATTTTAAAAAATAAAAATGGATAATTTAAGTACAATATTATCAAATTATGATGATATTGAATTTATATGTCCAGTTCATAATTTACCTTGTGTAGGTTTATGTGCAGAATTTTTTTGTAATAAAATATTTTATTGTATGAAATGTATAAAATCAAATGATTCATGTATAACAAAAGATAAACATGAATTAGTTTCTTTCTCAGAATTATTATATAGATTTTTCTTGAAACAAGAAAACAAAACAATAGATTTAATGGAAATAAATTCAATGTTAGAAACAATAAAAGATTATGAACCAAAAGAAATTCAAGAAGTTTTAACTCAATTTATGGAAACTTCAATTAAAATAGTTGATCAAATTAAAAATGATTTAGATTCAAATATTAATATATCAATTGAAAATATTTCAAATCAAAACAGAGAAAAAAATCTTGAATTAAAAAACAATTTAATAGAAGATTCAAATGTACAGCAAAAAATCGATAAATTATTAAATGTTAAAATCCCAGATTTATTAACTTATAATACAGGAATAAATGAACAAAATACTCTTGATGTAGTAACTTCGAGTTTAAAAACTCAAAATGAAAAAGATAAATTTATAAGTGATATAAAATTTTTAAGTGATACAGAAAGAACAATGGAAATAACAAAAAATTTAGATAATTTAATTTATTTAGATGAAATAACAACACAAACGGAAAAAAAAGAGAAAGAATTAAATGAAAAAATAGATAAAATATTAAATGAATTGGAGGATAATTTAGATCAAAAATTAGTGGAAATAGAAAATTCAATAATAATTCCAAAAGTAAGTAGTTTATTTTATCCAAATAAAAACACAGTATTTTCATCAGAACCGACAAATTTAGTATTTATAAAAGATATATGTTTCAATGCACATAAAACAAATTCAATAGATTCAGTTTTTTCAGCATTTAAATCATTAAAAGGGCAATCATTAGTAGTTTGGGGAACTCCAACATATAGTATTGAATGTTATGATTTAGGTTTGGATAAAGTTATTAAACAAATTGTAAAAGCTCATAATCAAACAATTTTTTCATGTAGACATTATTTAGATAGAAAAGGAAAAAGAGATTTAGTTATTACTTCATCATATGATAGAAGTGTTAAAGTTTGGAATATACAAGATGATTGGAATAATATTGTTAATATTTCTCCTGCTCATACTGCTTATTATATTTATAGTGTTAGTATTCTTTGTGATGAAATTAATTGTAAAAATTATGTTATTACTACTGCACCAAATGAATTTACTAAAGTTTGGGATTTTAATTCTAATTTTTTAAGAGAATTTGGTGTTAATAATGAAAGCACTTATTTTATTAATACTTATTATGATTATAAACAAGAAAAATATTATATTTTAAATGCTAATTCCGTTGATGTTAAATCATATGAATTTGAAACTGGACATTTATATAAATATTATAAAGGATTCCCTCAAACTTGGCATATGAGTGCTTTAGTTTTTGAAATAAATGATATTCAACAATTAATTGAAAGTGATGGAAATGGTTATATTAGAACTTGGAATTTTCACACTGGAACTCCTATTTTATGTATTATGACTGGAAGTGTTATTAATTTAAGAGGCATTTGTATTTGGAATGAACAATATTTATTTTCCACTGGAAGTGATTCTCAAGTTAAATTATATGATTTAAAAAAAGCTATTTATGTTAAAGGATTTCTTGGACATACTACTACTGTTTGTGCTGTTGATAAAATTGTCCATCCTAAATATGGAGAATGTCTTATTAGTCATGCTTTAGATGGGAAGTTAAAATTGTGGGGAAAACCTAGTTAAATATTTGCTTTTATATTAAATTTTAATTAAAAAAGAAATATTATGTTTTATATAAAGTTTTTTATCTTATATTTTATTTACTTTTTTTATTATTTTTTTTATTTTAATTTTTTTTAGAAAATATAATTGAAAATTTTCATACCAAATTACTGAAAAACAAATTAAAAAAAAATGGGAATTTGTGGAACATCAAGTAACAAAGACATAAAAACAAAGCAAATAATTCAAATAAACCAATCAAGTATAATAAAGGAGAAAAACAACAATGAGAATCAAAATGAAATAAAAGAAGAAGAAGACGAGAGATTTAAAGATATGCCCGAATGGGGTAATAACATAATGAAAGGATTTGGAATAAAGCAAATGCCAGCATATAAATGTGATTTAAAAATAGATGAATTAATAGAATTAAGAGATCAATTTTGGGCATCAAGACAAACACATAAAATTCAGTGGAAAAATATTCATCAAGCTTGTGTTTATGATCATATTAAAGCAGAAGAATACTTATATAAAAATAATATTAAAACTTTAGATGGTTGTATTAATCAATGTGTTGATGCTTATGGTAATATTTATAAAGTTCCTAATTTTTGTATTAATGACCCTTATTTTGAATTAGAATTATTACCTAAAGATAATTCACATAATGAAGAAATTGAAATTACACTTTTTGATATTATTAATCAAAAAAATATTAAATTAAAAGTTAATGAAAGTGAAAAAGGAAGTGATATTATCAAAAAATATGCTGAGAAAAATAATATTGATTTAAATGATAATGTTATTAGATTACTTTTTGGAGGTGGAATTATTAAAGATGATGACACTTTATATCAACATAAAGTTAAAAATGGGTTTAGTATACAAATTTGTGTTTCAAAGAAAAATTAAAATAATTTAGAAAATTTTCTTATTTTTTATTATATACTGTTATTATATTTTATAATTATACAATAGACTCCTATAATAATTTTATATTTGTTTTCACTTTGAAATTAAAACTTTAAAATCAAACAAAAAGTTATTTTGGTTTTAATACAAAAAAAGAAAAATGGTCTTTTAATATCAATATAATAATTATTGATTTATTTAACCAAATTTCTTCATATTTTTTATCGATTTAAATAATATATATATTAAATATAATTTAAAGAAATTAAATATTTGATTTATCATTATGTAAAGTGCTTTCTTCATCTTCTTTCTCATCTTCTTGAATTGAATGATTAGTATAATCAATCAATTCAACTTTATTATCATCTTTTTCTTTTTTTTTATTTTTTAAATAATGTTTAGATTCTTTAGAATTCCAAATAATAGATAAAATAATAAAATAAGTTGAAAAATATGAAATTAAACAACAACTTATAATATATATACCAATATTTTTACTTAAAACAGAGAAATAATTTAATTGCTGATCATAAAATATAATTATATCTTTTTTAATTACACTACAATTAAATAATTGATATATAGATCCTCTTCCTATAACTGGTAAATAAATTTCAGTTAATAAATTTATTAAATTATTTACATTTTTTTCTTCATTATTTATCATAGAATTAAGTTCATAATTATTTTCATTTAATACAATTAAATGATTAGAAATTTTCTTTAATAATTTTTCATTTTCTTTATAATAATTTGTTAATCCTTTAACATTAGATATAATTTGATGAAGATACTCATTTTTACAAACTTTAGAATAAATATTTTTAATATCTTTTTCAGAATAATCATCAGTAATAGCCAAACAATATTTTAAATCTTTTTGTTTTGTATTTATTAAATTTTTAGAAATATAATTATAATTATTTGGACAATTTTCTTTAATACTTACCCAAATATCATTTGATTGACAAGATTCGATATTATCATTTGTTAATTCTGTAATTTCATCTAAAAGAAAATCTATATTACTTTTTTTATACGAATCATCAGTAGATTTCGAAAAATCAAATAAATAGTTATTCAATTCTTTTATAGTTTTATTATAATCTTGGAGAGAATTGAAATTATTTATTTTATTTTGTTTAAAAGTTAAAATTCTTAAATATTCATTTAATTCATTTATACTTGTATCTTTTAAATTTAAACTTTTACTTAAATCACCATCTTGATTTAAACATATATCTAAATATCTTGCTGCATTAGTAACTTTTGGAAATAAACTTTCATTTGAATTCAAATAATTTTCACTGAAAATTTTATTAAAAATAGGAATTGAATTTTCACTTAATTTACTAATAACAATTAATATAATTCCAATAAAACCAGAAATTATTAAAAATAATAAAACTACATTCCAAAAAAAGTGTAAAATTATTTTTAAACTATTATATTTTTTTTTAATATATATAGAAAGAAAAATAATAAGAAAAATAGATAAAACAATAAATAAAAAATGAATACAATCTAAAATTCTCCATAAAAAAACTTCAAAATTATCATATAAATTTAAAAAATTATTAGAAACAACTGAAGACATATTTTTCATTAAAACAGTAAAATTATTCATATTAATTAAAGTTTCATTTATATCATTTATAAAAATTTCTTTTTTACTTGATATTTCATTAATATAAGTTAATAATTCATTTAAAACATTTGTTGTTTCATTCATATTATTTTTATAATCATAATAAATTTTTCCGATAAGAGTTGATTGATTTGATATATTTGAAAAAAATTTTGAATAAATTGGATATATTTTACTTTTATTCATTGGGTTAGGATTTGATAATAAAAAAGAAGTATTATTTAATTCTTTTAATATTTCTAAAAATTCAGAATTCTTTTTTAAAATTATTTCATGATTTAAAAAAGAAGAATTTTTATTATCTGAAATTTCCTCAATTGAACTTGAAGTATCAATTAAATAACTTTCAATATTTAATAATCCTGGCCATAATTTTTTTGAATCATGTTCGAATAAATCTTTTCTATTTTTTGAGCCTAATCTAATATGATAAAAGAAATTTAATAATGAACATGTAGAACCATTAAAAGATTTGAAAAAATAGTCTAATTTTAAAAAAGAAAATACTGCAATAAATAATATAATTAAATATGATATTATTGAAATTAAAGGAGAATATTTTCCAAGTTTTATATATTGACTTCTTTTATTGAATAAACAAATTTTTTTCAATGAACAAACAATAAAAGACATCCAAGTAAATATTATTAATAAATATACAATAATTATTATATTATAAAGATAATCAGAAAAATAATATTTTAGACCTTTTGTTTTTCCTAATATTAATAAATTTGTTATTAACTGTTCTTCTTCGATATTATCTTTAAATTTATTATTATCAATTTTTAAGGAATTTACATATTCATTTAAAGAAACTAAATTTTTTGGTTGTTTATAATTTTTATTATTATTGTTGCAAACTCTATTTATATCTTCTTTATTTAATAAATTTCTGAATTGTAATGAATGACATATTGATAATAATTGAAATATAATAACAAAAATATAGAAATTATTATATTTCCTTTTAATATTTAACACCATTTTTCTTTAATGATTTATGCAATTTTATAATATTTATATAATAAAAAAATTAATGAAAAAAATTTAGATTATTCTATTTTAAAAATATTTAAAAATAAATAATTAAATATTACTAAAAATAAAAATATAATTTGAAATTTATTTATTTTACATACATTATTTTCCTAATAAAAAAACAAGAAAAAAGAATAATAAAATTAATATAAGAATTATTTTTTTTTAATACCATAAGTATTTGTAACTTTTTTTTTTTTAGGTTGTAAAATTTTAATTAGAGAATTTAAAGATTGAGAATTCGAAGCACTTTCAGGTCTATTTATTCCTTTTTTTTGTATAAATCTATTATTTAATAATCTATCAATTAAAGTAGAACTTTTAATTAAATTATTATTATAATTAATATTATTATTATTTGGATTTTGATTAGAAGAATAAACTTTATTATTTCCTTTAATATTATTTTTCTTATTAATATTATTATAAACATTAGCACTAAATATTCTTTCACTTGAATGAAAATAATCTCTTTGAGTTTTACTCCCTTTATTCGAACTATTATTTTTATGATTATTATAATTTAATTTATGTGAACTTCCTATTCTTGCAGTCATACTTCCATTTCTTTTTCCACTATAATTAATGTTATTATTTGTGTGATTATGACTATTATTTGCAGAAATATATCTATTTTTATTTGAATTTAAATTACTATGATTATTATTATTAATATTCATTTTATTTATTTTAATTCTTTCTGTTTTTGCATTTGATGAACTTTTTTTTTCTTTTACTCTATTACTGTTATTATTATTGTTATTATTATTATTATTATTATTGTTATTTTTTATATGTTTTACTTTTATTCTATCTGAATTATTATTTATATTATTTTCTTTAATACTTGAATTACTATCTCTTAAGTTATTAAAATTTAATTTAAATTTAGGAGCTCTATCTTCTTTAATTTTACTTTTAGAAGCAAAATTATTACTTGGAATAATATCATTTTTAGAATCAATTTTATTTTTATTATTATCATTTAAAACAACTTGGTTAATATAATTAATTTTTTTAGTTCTAACAAAAGTTAAAGTATCCTTATCTTGTTCGATTTCACTTCTAATTAAATCAATTTTCATCTCCATTATTTTTCCTTCAGGAATAATTTCCATATCGTTTCCATAATGTTTATAATAACTAACAATATAATGTTTAACAATAGGGCAAGAAACAGGTAAAAAAAGAGAAGAGAATTCAACAGCTTTATAATGATAAAATTCACCATTAGTTTTATTATTTAATTTATCAGGAGACAAAAATCTTAATTCAGTAGCAATACAAAAATATGCTACAGTTAACATTACAACTTTTTCTAATATTGCATCTCTTAATAATTCATATTTTGGATCTGAATCTAATTCTAAATCTTCATAATTTAAAGGACTTAAATACATTATATTTCCTATATTTAATAATTGAATCCAATCATCTTTTTTTATTGTATTTCCAAATATATGTCTTATGTTATTTGTTAATAAATTATTTGAAATATATTTTGATATTTCGAAATTTGTGTAATTTAAATATGAAGAAAAATTTTTTGGATTTTCTTTATTTGGTAAATTATGAATATCATGTTTATTTAAATTATTTATATTAATATTATTTATTTCTTGTTTTTTGTTATCAAATATTCTCATATTAATAACTCTATTATATAACTCAACAATAATTTTAAGACTTTGTTTAATTTTTTCTGTAAAAACAGGATAATCCTCTTCTTCATTATTATTATTGTTGATTCTGTTATTTTTAAAATTATTATCTTTCATTTGATTGAATAAATAATAAGTTTTAATTAAATTATCTTCACACATTAAAGCAGCTAATTTTGCGTGTTTTAAAGCATCAATATGTTTATTTGCTTGTGATAGAACAGCACACATTTGAAGATGAAATTTAGCAGAAAATCTTAATTCTAAAATAAAATCTCCTAATAAATTATATTTTGATTGATCCTCATTTCTACTTTTTAAAAAGTATTCTTCATTTATTTTCATTTTATGTTTTGGTTCTAAAGATGAATCAAAATGATATATTACTGCTTCTAAATAGGCAATACAATTTTCAAAATCTTTTA
>JAEEGI010008003.1_pt1 | contig 23472 bp, 15 predicted proteins | sample 8958751 | NCBI WGS metagenome assembly JAEEGI01 (sample SAMN16246545, study PRJNA631951) | gut metagenome | biome: gut microbiome; feature: rumen; material: KS-attached | host: Bos | place: Iran: Karaj | collected 2018-10 | reverse complement strand
TGGCCCAGTCAATGCCCTTGTAAGACACTCCGTAACCCTCGTCGTACCGGTCGGGGATGTAAAAATCGACGTTGGGGGTGAAGCGTCTGATAAACGAAAATACCAGAGCCACGGCGGTGGTGCCGTCCACGTCGTAATCACCGTAAACCAGTATCTTCTCACCGCCGCTGATGGCCTTGTGCAAGCGCTCTACGGCTACGTCCATATCTTTCATCAAGAACGGATCGTGTAGGTCCGAGAGACTGGGACGGAAGAACGAGCGGGCCTGCTCGAAGGTCTCGACTCCCCTTTTGACAAGAAGGTCTGCAAGCACGCGGTCAATACCTACCTCGGCGGATAGTTTGTCCACCTTGGCAGGATCGGCCTGTTCCTTGATAATCCACTTGCATTCCTTAGTCATAGCTTACAAAGATAACAAAAATATTTCGTACTTTTGCACCGTTATGACAATTGAACTTAGCGAACAGGAGCAAATTCGCCGCGAGTCGCTGGCGAAGCTCAGAGAATTGGGCATCGAGCCCTACCCTGCTGCCGAATATCCGGTAAATGCCAGTGCTGCCGAGATAGCCGCAGGATATGACCCCGAGAAGGGAAATTTCAACCAGGTATGCATCGCCGGCCGCCTTATGAGCCGCCGCATCATGGGCGCCGCGTCGTTCGGCGAACTGCAGGACGAGAGCGGACGCATCCAGATATATGTCAAGCGTGACGAGATTTGTCCGGGCGAGGACAAAACAATGTACAATACCGTATGGAAGCGCCTGCTGGATATCGGAGATATCATCGGCATCAAGGGTTTCGCGTTCATCACCCAGACCGGGCAGCTGAGCGTTCACGCTCTCGAGCTTACGCTCCTGAGCAAGTCGCTCCGCGTGCTTCCCATAGTCAAGGAAGCCGAAGGCCAGGTGTTCGACGCCGTTACCGATCCTGAGCTTCGCTATCGCCAGCGCTACGTCGACCTCATCGTGAATCCGCAGGTCAAAGACGTATTTGTGAAGAGAGCCCAGATTATCGCCACCATGCGCGAATACTTCAACGAGGCCGGCTGCCTCGAGGTGGAGACCCCTATTCTGCAGGGCATACCGGGAGGCGCCACCGCAAGGCCCTTCGTGACTCACCACAACGCCCTCGACATTCCGCTTTATCTGCGTATCGCCAACGAGTTGTACCTTAAGCGCCTGATCGTGGGCGGATATAACGGCGTATATGAGTTCGCCAAGGACTTCCGCAACGAGGGTATGGACAAGACCCACAACCCCGAGTTCACATGCATGGAAATCTACGTGGCCTACAAAGACTACAACTGGATGATGGCGTTCGTAGAGAAGATGCTCGAGAAGATAGCCCTCAAGGTCAACGGCACCACGCACGTAACCATTGGCTCGCAGGAGGTTGATTTCGGCGGCACCTACAGGCGCCTGCCCATACTCGACGCCATCAAAGAATACGCCGGAGTGGATGTGAAGGGAATGGACGAAGATGAACTGCGCGCCACCTGCAAGCGCCTGAACGTAGATATCACCCCTTCGATGGGCAAGGGCAAGTTGATAGATGCCATTTTCGGCACCTACTGCGAGGATAAACTCGTCCAGCCCACTTTCATCATCGATTATCCCGTGGAAATGAGTCCTCTGACCAAGCGCCACCGTACCGACCCGAGCCTCACCGAGCGTTTCGAGTTGTTCGTGTGCGGCAAGGAGCTGGCCAACGCATACTCCGAGCTCAACGACCCTATCGACCAGCTGGAGCGCTTTGAGGAGCAGGCCGCGCTCAAGAGCAAGGGCGACGACGAGGCCATGTATATCGATATGGACTTTGTGCGCGCGCTTGAATACGGTATGCCTCCCACTTCGGGCCTTGGCATGGGTATCGACCGTCTGACCATGTTCATGACCGGCCAGACCACTATCCAGGACGTGCTCTTCTTCCCTCAGATGAGGCCGGAGAAGAAGCTCAAGAAAGAAGGCGAAGAGGCCGGCGAGTAATGCCCCCCGAGCTTATCACTTCCGCGCAGAACCCAAAGGTAAAGCGGCTGCTCGCGCTGCAGAAGGATTCTTCACTGCGGCGCGAGAGCAGTTTGTTCGTGGTGGAAGGACAGCGGGAGCTGGAGCATTGCATGGCGGCCGGGTTCGAGCCTGATACCGTCTTCGTCTGTCCTGACCTACTCGGCCCCGGAGACCTGTGCTCCGGAACCGTGGCCGCCCGTGACCGCGTGAACGGGAGGGGCCCGCAAGCGAAGCGAAGTGGGAGGGATGAGCGGAGCGAAGTTCCTGGGCACAGTGTCCCCGGGGTCCGGGCCTGCGGCTACAGAATCATCGAAGTGAGCAGGGAGGTTTACGACAAGGTGGCCTACCGCGGCGGCACCGAGGGCGTGATTGCCGAAATGAAAGCCCGCGAGCGCAGGCTCGAAGATCTGGACCTGCCCAGGAATCCGCTGATAATGGTGCTCGAAGCCGTAGAGAAGCCGGGGAACCTTGGCGCCGTGCTTCGAAGCGCCGATGCCGCAGGAGCCGACGCAGTCATCATTTGCGACCCTCTCACCGACCTCTACAATCCCAACCTTATCCGCGCCTCCATCGGTGCCGTGTTCACCGTTCCGGTGGCAGTTTGCACCTCCGAAGAAGCCATCGCCTGGCTTAAGGGCCACGGCATACGCATCCTGACAGCCCAATTGCAAGACTCGTCGCTCTATTACGATTGCGATATGCGCTGCGCCACAGCCTTGGTGATGGGCACCGAGAGCACCGGACTTACCGCTCAGTGGCGCGAGGCCGCCGACGCCCACATACGCATACCCATGCTGGGCGAGCTCGACTCGCTCAACGTGTCCGTCAGCGCCGCCATCCTCCTCTTCGAGGCGGTTCGCCAACGGCAGTAATGCGGTAATTATATGATTTTTTACTATCTTGCAAGTTCATAAAATACCCTGTTATGTCTGAAAAGATTGCAAAACTGATGAATGATTCACCGCTGGCGCGGTGGACCGTACTGGTGCTGGTAGCGCTGATGATGTTCTTCGCGTATATGTTCGTGGACGTTATGAGTCCGCTTAAATCGCTCGTGGAGAGCGATCTGGGCTGGAACAGCAGCGTGTTCGGCAAATATGCAGCATCGGAATACATACTCAACGTCTGCGGCTTCCTCATCCTGGCCGGCGTTATACTCGACAAGCTGGGAGTACGCTTCTCCGGCATACTGTCGGCAGGCCTGATGGTGGCCGGCGCCGCCATCAAGTTCGTGGGTATCAGCGACTGGTTCCAAACCACGGGCTTCGCCCAGTGGCTCGGAAGCTGGTGGGTGGAAATGCCCGCAAGCGCCAAAATGGCATCGCTGGGCTTCATGATCTTCGGCTGCGGCTGCGAGATGGAAGGCACCAACGTGTCGAAGATCCTCGCCAAGTGGTTCAAAGGCAAGGAGATGGCACTGGCGATGGGACTCGAGATGGCCATCGCGCGTCTGGGTGTCTTTGCGGTGATGTGGATCGCTCCCATCATCTCCAATGCCGCAGGCGGCAGCATCCTCGCCCCTCTCGGATTCTGCGGAGCACTGCTCTGCATCGGCCTCATCAACTTTATAATCTTCGGAGTCATGGACCGCAAGTTCGACTCCCAGCTGGTGGCCGCCGGTATGGCCACCGAAGAGAAATCGCCCGAAGACGAATTCCACATCAGCGACCTTGGCGCAATCTTCAAGAGCAAGATGTTCTGGATCGTGGCTCTGCTGTGCGTGCTGTACTACAGCGCTATTTTCCCGTTCCAAAGGTACGCACCCAACTTCCTGGAGGAGACCTTGGGAGTGGACGCCGCCACCGCCGCGCGCCTCTTCAGCTGCTTCCCCATCCTGGCAATGTGCCTCACCCCGCTCCTCGGCATCTTCCTCGACCGTGTAGGCAAAGGCGCCACAATGCTGATGCTGGGGTCGGTCATCATGATTGCGTGCCACCTGAGTTTTGCGTTCGTACTGCCTCTCTTCCCGCACAAATGGTTTGCAGTGCTGCTCATCGTGGTGCTGGGCGTGAGTTTCTCGCTGGTTCCCGCGGCACTCTGGCCCAGCGTTCCCAAAATCATTGACGAGAAAGTGCTCGGCAGCGCATACTGCCTCATTTTCTGGGTGCAGAACATAGGTCTCTGCCTTGTTCCCATGCTCATCGGCTCGCTGCGTCAGGGCACCGGCGGATACACCGTGCCTATGATTGTGTTCTCCAGCTTCGGCGTTCTTGCATTCCTGTTCAGCCTGCTGCTCAAGACCGAAGACCGCAAGAAGGGTTACGGACTCGAACTACCCAACATCAAAAAATAGCATATGTCCTGGAAAAAGCTTGGCTGGTTGGCGCTCATCTGCCTGATGGTGCCAATGTTCGCGTCGTACTTTTTTGACGACTGCTTTTCCACCCTCTCGCAGATATTCCAGCATCCGGAGACTCTGGAGCTGGGCTGGGACAGCGCCGACTACGGCTTCTACGCAGGCGGTTACAGTTTCCTGTGCGTTTGCGGCGGTCTCATAGTGTGCGGCATCCTGCTGGATGTGTTCGGCGTGCGTATCGTGGGCAGCATATTCGTGGGCCTGATGGCGCTAGGCGCCCTTACCGTGGTGCTGGCGCTGCGCAGCGGTCTCGAGCCCCGCACTTCCCTGCTCATCGCCTATGCAGGCTGTATGATATTCGGCCTTGGGAGCGAGATTGCCGGAGTTGCTGTCACCCGCTCCATTGCCAAGTGGTTCAAAGACGGCCCGGTGGCCTTTGCAATGGGCGCCCAGGTGGCAGTTGCCCGTCTGGGTACCGCGCTCGCATTCATCCTCTCTCCGATTCTGGTCGCGCAGAAGGCTCCCGGGCAGATGTACACCCTCGCCGAAACCGCCCGTCCGGCCACATTCGGCCTGGCGCTCATAATGGGCGGCGTGCTGCTGTGGGGGATATTCGTAGCTATGGACGCCCGTTTTGACAAGGCCCACGGCATAGCCTCCGGAAGAGGCGCCGTGAAGGAAGAAGACAAGTTCAAGTTTTCAGATATAGGGCGCCTGCTCACCAACGGAAAGTTCCTGCTTATTTCGCTGCTGTGCGTGTTCTTCTACTGCTGCATCATCAGTTTCAAGAAGTTCGGAACATCCATAGTGATTCCGCGCTTCGGCATGGAGCTGGAGAGCGCCAAATGGGTCATTACCATGATTCCGTTCTTCACGGTGGTGTTTACGCCCCTGTTCGGCGCCATGGTTGATAAAGTGGGCAAAGCCACCCTCTGGATGGTATTCGGCTCGGTTCTGGTGCTGGCGGCGCATCTGGTAATAGCATTCGCGCCCCAGGGAGTGCCGTTCTGGGGTTACCTCGGAATCGGCATGCTGGGCATAGGCTACTCGCTGGTGCCTTCAGCCATGTGGCCAAGCGTGCCCAAGATCGTCCCCGAAAGGAACCTGGGCACGGCTTACTCGCTGATTTACTGGATACAGAATATGGGCATGCTGCTCGTGCCCATCTTTGTCGGACGCATATTCCGCGCCTATGAAGGGGTACAAGCAGCCGTGCGCGCCGAGTGGATCTTTATCGGCCTCGGCTGTGTGGCAGTGCTGGTAGCGGTACTGCTACGAAAGAAGTCTTAGAACGGCAGGTCGTCATCACCCCCGGCGGGAGCGCCGAAGTCGGGCTGCAGAGGGGCGGAAGCGTCTCTCTTGCGATAGCCGCCGTCATTCTGTGGGCCCTGGGAGGGAGCTGCGGGAGCCTGATATGAAGGAGCCTGGTACGAAGGTGCCTGGTAACTGCCTCCCTGAGGCTGGAAGCCTGCCGGGGAACTCTGGTAACCGCTTGATGCAGGGGAATATCCGCCAGCAGCGGGCTGCAGGCCCTCTCCCTCGCGGCGGCCGAGCAGCTGGACATTATCCGCAACAACTTCGGTCACGAACTTCTTGACACCCTGCTGGTCGGTATAGGAACGGGTGCGCAGATGACCCTCGATATAAATCTGGCTTCCCTTGCGGATGAACTTCTCGGCAAGGTCGGCGAGCTGGCGCCATAATACGAGGTTGTGCCACTCGGTGTTTTCGCGGACTTCTCCGTTACGGTCGCGATAGCGGTCGGTGGTGGCAAGTGTAAAAGTGGCTACTTTAGTGCTTTGGCCGCTCTGGGCGGCTCCCTGGTCGAGGTAACGTACTTCCGGGTCTCTTCCAACGTTACCGATGAGCATTACTTTATTCAACGATGGCATAATCAATAATGTTTTTAATGGTTCCAAAGATAGAATTTTTTCGGGAAAACTTACTAATTTTGTGTCTTGAATGTACGAACTGTTGAACAAGATCGATTCGCCCGCCGACCTGCGAGGTACCGACAGGGAAAAGCTGGCAGAATTGTGCGGAGAACTCCGCAATTATATAATTGAATGCTGCTCCGGCAACCCCGGGCACCTGGCATCCAGCCTGGGCGCCGTGGAACTCATTGTGGGCCTGCATTATGTGTTCGATACCCCCAAGGACAAGATAGTTTTCGACGTAGGTCATCAGGCCTATGCCCACAAGATCCTGACCGGCCGAAGGGAAGAGTTCAAGCATCTGCGCACCGCCGGAGGCATCAGCGGTTTCCCTCTCCCTTCCGAGAGCGAGTACGACGCCTTCGTGGCCGGACACGCATCCAATTCGGTTTCGGCGGCTCTCGGGTTCGCCGAGGCCGCAAAGCTGCAAGGGCTCGACAGCAAGGCGGTAGCATTTATAGGTGACGGCGCCCTCACGGGCGGGCTGGCCTTCGAAGGCCTGAACAATGCCGGCTCCAGCAGGGCCGACCTGCTGGTCATACTCAACGACAACAACCAGTCCATCGACGGCAACCTTGGCGCCCTGCACAACCATCTGCTCAAGATGACCACCAGCGCCGGCTACAACAAGCTCAAGAACAAAGTGTGGCACAGCCTGGGCGACAGCCGCCTGAGGGCCATGCTGCAGCGCTGGACGCGCTCCGTCAAGGCCTGGTTCGTAAGGCGCACCGGAGGCGACCTGTTCGAGGCTCTGGGATTCAGGTACTTCGGACCTATCGACGGCAACGACATAGACTCCGTAGTGAATACGCTGCGCAAACTGCGCAACATCCGCGGCCCGCGCATCCTTCACTGCTACACGGTAAAGGGCAAGGGATACGCCCCCGCCGAGGCCGATCCCGTGATATGGCACGCCCCGGGCAAATTCGACCCGGAATCCGGCGAGCGAAAGACTCAGGCGCGCACAGTTCCCCGCTACCAGGACGTATTCGGCAAAGTGCTGTGCGAACTTGCCGCCGCCGACCCGAGGGTCGTGGGCATAACTCCCGCCATGGCAACGGGATGCGGCATGACCCGGTTCGCCAAAGAATTCCCCGACCGTTTCTTTGACGTGGGCATAGAAGAAGAGCACGCCGTCACGTTCTCCGCAGGTCTCGCCGCGGGCGGCCTGAGGCCGTTCTGCAACATCTACTCCACTTTCTCGCAGCGCTCCTACGACGAAATAATACACGACGTAGCCCTGCCGCGCCTGCCGGTTGTTCTTTGCCTCGACCGTGCCGGACTCGTGGGCGAAGACGGAGCCACGCACCAGGGAGCGTTCGACATAAGCGCCCTCCGTTGCATCCCCGGAGCGGTAATAAGCGCCCCGCGCAATGAGGACGAGCTCCGGAAGCTGATGTACACCGCACTGAGGCAGGAGAGCGGACCATTTATAATTAGGTACCCGCGCGGGAACGCGGAAGGCTGCGCCTGGGAAGGCCTGCCGCTGGAAGAGCTCCCTGTGGGCAAGGCAGAAGTGCTCCTGGAAGGGAGCGATGTAGCCGCGGTAGGCACGGGACCCGTGGTAAACAGGGCGCTGGAGGCCGCCGGAGCCTTCGGAGGCAAGGTGGGCGTTTACTATTTCCGGTACGTCAAGCCCCTCGATACCGCCATGCTCGAAAGCATAACGGGACGCTGCAGGACCATTGTTACCATAGAAGACGGAAGCATCAAGGGTGGGCTGTTCGGAGCCGTGAGCGAATGGGTCTCGGAGCACGCCCCGGGCGTAAAAGTTATACCGGTGGGCATAGGCGATTTATTCATCTCCCAGGACAGTCAGGCCCGACAGCGTTCGGAGTGGAATCTGGACACCGAAGGATTACAAAAAATCTTTCAAAAGTGTTTGGAGATTTGAAAAATATGCTTACCTTTGCAGTCCCTTAATAAGGGGCATTGACATACTGCCGATGTAGCTCAGATGGCCAGAGCGTGTGATTTGTAATCTCAAGGTCGTGGGTTCGATTCCCTCCATCGGCTCATCGCAGTTTAGTACGGGCAAGTACCAGAGTGGCCAAATGGGGCAGACTGTAAATCTGCTGGCGCACGCCTACGGTGGTTCGAATCCATCCTTGCCCACACAGCGGAAGAGAATCTTCCCACCAGCGGGGTTCGTATAACGGCTATTATGTCAGCCTTCCAAGCTGAAAATGGGAGTTCGATTCTCCTACCCCGCTCAAAACGTTGCCGATGTAGCTCAGGGGTAGAGCGCATCCTTGGTAAGGATGAGGTCATGAGTTCAAATCCCATCATCGGCTCCAAGACCGGAGCAATCCGGTTTTTATTTGTAACAACTTTATACATAATATTATGGCAAAAGAAACATTCAAAAGGGACAAACCCCATGTCAACATCGGCACAATCGGCCACGTTGACCACGGCAAAACCACTCTTACCGCTGCTATCACCCAGGTTCTGGCAAAGCAGGGTCTGAGCGAAGTCAAGTCGTTCGACCAGATCGACAACGCTCCCGAGGAGAAGGAGCGCGGTATCACCATCAACACTGCTCACATCGAGTACCAGACCGCAAATCGTCACTATGCGCATGTCGACTGCCCTGGTCACGCTGACTATGTTAAGAACATGGTTACCGGTGCAGCCCAGATGGACGGTGCTATCCTTGTGGTAGCAGCTACCGACGGCCCCATGCCTCAGACCAACGAGCACGTGCTTCTCGCAAAGCAGGTGAACGTTCCTAAGATGGTTGTCTTCCTGAACAAGGTCGACCTCGTTGACGACGAGGAAATGCTCGACCTCGTTGAGATGGAAGTTCGTGACCTCCTCAGCAAGTATGATTTCGACGGCGACAACGCTCCCGTTATCCGCGGTTCCGCACTCGGCGCTCTGAACGGAGAGCCTCAGTGGGAGCAGAAGGTGCTCGAGCTCATGGACGCTGTTGACGAGTACATTCCCCTTCCCGTACGTGAGAACGAGAAGCCGTTCTTGATGCCTATCGAGGACATCTTCTCCATCACCGGACGTGGCACCGTGGTCACCGGACGTATCGAGACCGGTACCATCCACGTGAACGATCCTGCAGAGATTGTCGGTTTCAACGACAGGCCTAAGACCACCGTGGTCACCGGCGTCGAGATGTTCCGCAAGCTCCTCGATCAGGGCGAGGCTGGTGACAATGTGGGTCTCCTCCTCCGTGGTATCGACAAGAAGGAAGTCAAGCGCGGCGAGGTTATCGCCAAGCCCGGCTCCATCAAGCCTCACTCCCACTTCCTCGGACAGATCTACGTCCTGAAGAAGGAAGAAGGCGGTCGCCACACTCCTTTCCACAACAAGTATCGTCCCCAGTTCTTCATCCGTACCCTGGATGTGACCGGCGAGATCTCCCTCCCCGAGGGCGTCGAGATGGTCATGCCTGGTGACAACGTGGAAATCAATGTCCAGCTCATCACTCCCGTTGCTCTTAACGAAGGTCTTCGTTTCGCAATCCGTGAGGGTGGCCGTACAGTCGGCGCAGGTCAGGTCATCAAGGTCCTCGACTAATTCCGACAATAAATCCAAGCGGGCAGCTTTAGGGCATGCCCGCTTTTTAGGGGAATAGAACAAGGGTAGTTCAGCGGTCTCCAAAACCGTCGATGTGGGTTCGAATCCTGCTTCCCCTGCCAATATCAAGGGTTACGACTTGATAATGTTTAACAGATGCCGCGTCCCCAGCTTCCATTTCACGGCATCCTTTAAATGTAAAAATGAGAAAGTTAATCAACTACTGCAAAGAGTCCTTCGTGGAACTCACCAAGAAGACCACCTGGCCCACTTGGGAGAAGCTTCAGAGCTCCGCCCTGCTGGTGCTGGTTACTACGGTCATTCTTGCAGCCGTGCTCTGGGCCGTTGACTTTGCGTTCCAGAAGCTGATGACGCTAATCTACACTTTGTAACAATATCGCGACTCCAATGGGCGAAATGAAATGGTACGTCCTGCGCACAGCAGGCGGCAAGGAGAAAAGGGCCAAGGAATACCTGGACAAAGAAATCGACCGCAACGGTCTGAGAGACACCGTTGGCCAGGTGCTTGTGCCGGTCAAGAAGGAAATAGTGACCAAGAACGGCAAGAGAAAAGCAGTCGACAAGCTGCTTTATCCCGGCTATGTACTTATACAGGCCGAGCTTACTGCCATGCTTGAGAACATCATCCGCAACAATGTCCCCGGCATGTCCGGCTTCCTTACCGAGAAGCGTGCCACCAGCGGAACCCAGTTCGAGAGAGTTCCTGTGCCCATCCGTGAGGATGAGGCGCAGAGAATCCTCGGAGTCCAGGACGAGAACATCGACAGCGCAGCCGAGACCATCGTAGATTACGAGGTCGGCGAGTCGGTCCGCATTACGGACGGCCCGTTCAGCGGTTTCAACGGTACGGTGGACGAAATCCTGCAGGATCGCAGCAAAATGAAGGTCATCGTCGTCATCTTCGGACGCAAGACACAGCTCGAACTCAATTTTACACAAGTAACAAAAGAATAAGATTCCATTATGGCAAAAGAAGTTACCGGATTTATTAAGCTCCAGATCAAAGGCGGAGCTGCAAATCCTGCACCTCCGGTAGGACCGGCCCTCGGTTCCAAAGGCTTGAACATCATGGACTTCTGCAAGGCTTTCAATGCAGCCACGCAGGCCCAGGCAGGCAAGATCCTCCCTGTGGTTATCACCGTTTACTCGGACAAGTCCTATACGTTCGAAGTCAAACAGCCGCCGGTAGCGGTATCTCTCAAGGAAGCAGCCAAGATTACTACTGCATCCGGTGAGCCTAACCGCAAGAAAGTGGCGTCCGTTACCTGGGATCAGGTACGTACCATCGCCGAAGGCAAAATGCCGGACCTCAACTGTTTCACCATTGCATCCGCAATGAAAATGGTTGCCGGAACAGCAAGAAGTATGGGTATCACCGTCACCGGTGAATTCCCCAAGGACCTTTAAATCACGTGCATTATGAGTAAGTTAACTAAGAATCAGAAAGCCGCTGTGGCCAAGTTCGACCACACCAAGGCATATTCGCTCAGCGAAGCGTGCGCGATTGTAAAGGATGTTACATATACCAAGTTCGACGCTACCGTCGAGCTTTCCGCGAACCTCGGTGTTGACCCTCGTAAGGCCAACCAGATGATCCGTGGCGTTGTCACCCTCCCTCACGGCACCGGTAAGGTGGTCCGCGTGCTTGCTCTCTGTACTCCCGACAAGGAGGCCGAGGCAAAGGCCGCAGGCGCCGATTACGTGGGCCTCGATGAATTCATCGAGAAGATCAAGGGCGGTTGGACCGACGTTGACGTCATCGTCTGTACCCCTTCCGTCATGGCCAAAGTCGGTGCCCTTGGTAAGATCCTCGGACCCCGCGGCCTTATGCCTAACCCCAAGACCGGTACCGTTACCATGGAGATCGGCAATGCGGTTAAGGAAGTGAAGGGCGGAAAGATCGATTTCAAAGTCGACAAGACCGGTATTATCCACACGGGCATAGGCAAGGTGTCGTTCACCGCCCAGCAGCTCTATGAGAACGCTGCAGAGGTTCTCAACGCCATCTCCAAGCTTAAGCCTCAGGCACTCAAGGGCACTTACATGAAGAGCGCAGCTATCTGCTCTACCATGAGCCCCGGTATTAAAGTTGATCTCAAGGCATTCCTCAACGGTGCTGAGTAAAAATTCAATATTATGAAAAAGGAACTTAAAGGTCAGATTATTGAAACCATCTCAGCACAGCTCAAGCAGTATCCCAATTTCTACATCACGGATATCGCAGGACTGAATGCTGGGCAGACAAGCAAGCTTCGTCGCGAATGCTTCAACGCTGGTATCGTACTCAACGTGGTCAAGAACACCCTGTTCGCCCACGTTCTGAACGCTAGCGACAACGAGGATATGAAGTCTCTTGGCGAGACCCTCGTCGGCAACACCGCCATTATGTACACGGAGGTTCCCTCCGCTCCCGGAAAGCTCATCAAGAAGCTCCAGAGGGAAGGCTTCAAGAAGCCTGTCGTTAAGGGCGCATATGTTCAGGATTGTGTCTTCATCGGTGAGGACAAACTGGACCAGCTCGCAAGCATCAAGACCAAGGAAGAACTCATCGGCGACATCATCGCCCTCCTGCAGTCTCCTATCCAGAGGATTATCTCCGGACTCGAGAACGCATCGGAAGGCAAGGCAGACGACGAGAAAGTCGGTTCTGCAAAGCCCGCCGCCGAAGAGGCTCCCGCAGCCGAGGCTCCTGCAGCCGAGGAGGCCCCTGCAGCCGCAGAGGCAGCTCCCGCCGCAGAAGAGACTGCAACTGAATAGTAAATATTAACAATTTAAAAAATAAACAATTATGGCAGATGTAAAAGCCCTTGCAGAAGAGTTGGTAAACCTTTCTGTAAAAGACGTTCAGGAACTCGCGAAGATCCTCAAGGAAGAGTACGGTATCGAGCCCGCAGCCGCAGCAGTCGTTGTAGCAGCAGAAGGCGCCGGTGCAGGTGCAGCCGCCGAGGCAGAGCAGACCGAATTCGATGTTATCCTCAAAGCCGCCGGTCAGGCCAAGCTCAATGTTATCAAGGTTGTCAAGACCGAGCTCGGACTTGGACTTAAGGAAGCTAAGGATCTCGTTGACGGTGCTCCTTCCACGATCAAGGAGAAAATTTCCAAGGCAGAGGCCGAGGCCCTCAAGGCAGCTCTCGAGGAAGCCGGCGCTGAGGTTGAGATTAAATAAATCCGCCTCTTCCCTGCTGCTTAGGGAACAAACAGGTTTAGAGCCGGGGTTAATAGGCTCTAAACCTTTTTTCCGTCTTTAAAGTTTTTCTCCATATATACCAAAATATGTCAAAAAAGACAGCCCCAAAGCGCATCAACTTCGCAACTTCGAAAATTCTGGAGTACCCGGACCTTCTGGAGGTGCAGCTCAAGTCATTCAGGGACTTTTTCCAGCTTGAGACCACCCCCGAAAACAGAAAGAACGAGGGTCTCTACCAGGTATTCCAGGAGATTTTCCCCATCGAGGACACGAGGAACAACTACAAGCTCGAATTCATCGACTATTTTGTAGATCCTCCCAAGTACTCGATCGAGGAGTGCCTGCAGCGCGGACTCACCTACAATGTCCCGCTCAAGGCAAAACTCAGGCTTTCCTGCACGGATCCTGAGCACGAGGATTTCGACACCAGGGTCCAGGATGTCTATCTTGGTGACATCCCTTACATGACCCCCGGCGGAACCTTCGTAATCAACGGCTCGGAGCGCATCGTCGTTTCGCAGCTGCACCGTTCTCCGGGCGTTTTCTTCGACCAGAGCATGCACGCCAATGGAACCAAACTCTATTCGGCGCGCATTATCCCGTTCAAGGGGTCATGGATCGAGTTCGCCACGGATATCAACAACGTGATGTACGCCTACATCGACCGCAAGAAGAAGCTGCCCGTGACCACCCTTCTCAGGGCTATCGGATTCAACTCCGACAAGGACATCATCGACATCTTCGACCTGGCGGACGAGGTAGAGAACAACGAGGAGACTTTGAGGGCCAACGCCGGGCGTAAGCTCGCAGCCAAGGTGCTCAAGACCTGGACGGAGGATTTCGAGGACGAAGATACCGGCGAAATCATCCCTATCGAGCGTACCAAGGCCATCGTGGAGCGCGGCGAGATTCTCGACGACAACACCATCGCGGCCATTACCGATACGGAGTGCAAATCCATCCTTCTGCAGAAGGACGAGGTCGGCTCCAACGAGTACGCAATTATCTTCAACACTCTCCAGAAAGATCCCACCAACACCGAGCTGGAAGCTGTCAACTACATCTACAAGCAGCTCCGTAACTCGGAAGCTCCGGACGAGAGCACGGCAAGGGACGTCATCGAGAAGCTGTTCTTCTCCGAGAAGAGGTACGACCTGGGCAACGTGGGGCGCTACCGCCTCAACAAGAAGCTCAGCCTCACCATCGGGCCCGATGTGCGCGTTCTGACCAACACGGACATCATCGAGATCATCAAGTATCTCATCCAGCTCATTAATTCCAAGGCCACCGTGGACGATATCGACCATCTGAGCAACCGCCGCGTACGTAGCGTGGGTGAGCAGCTGGCCAACCAGTTCAGCGTGGGCTTGAGCCGTATGGCCCGCACCATCAGGGAGAGGATGAACGTCCGCGACAGCGAGCAGTTCAACCCCATCGACCTTATCAACGCCAAGACTCTGTCGAGCGTTATCAATTCTTTCTTCGGCACCAGCCAGCTGAGCCAGTTCATGGATCAGACCAACCCTCTTGCAGAGATCACTCACAAGAGGCGTCTGAGCGCACTCGGCCCCGGCGGTCTGAGCCGCGACCGTGCAGGCTTCGAGGTCCGCGACGTGCACTATACGCACTACGGACGCCTCTGCCCTATCGAGTCGCCGGAAGGTCCTAACATCGGTCTTATCTCGTCGCTCTGCGTCTATGCACGCATCGACGCCCTCGGTTTCATCGAGACCCCGTACCGCGACGTTAAGGACGGAAAGGTGGACCTGACCGCCGCCGGCTGCCACTACATGAGCGCCGAAGAAGAGGAGAACAAGCTCGTCTCGCTTGCCAACGTCAAGATGGACGACGAGGGCAACATTCTGGAAGAGAGACTGCAGTGCCGCATGGAGGCCGACTTCCCCGTGGTTTCCAAGGAAGAGGTTGATTACATGGACGTAGCGCCGAACCAGATGGCTTCCGTCGCCGCATCCCTCATCCCGTTCCTCGAGCACGACGACGCACACCGCGCCCTCATGGGTGCGAACATGATGCGTCAGGCCGTTCCCCTTCTGAGCCCCGAGGCCCCTATCGTGGGCACCGGCCTGGAGGAGAGGGTCTGTATCGACTCCCGCACCCAGTACATTGCCGAGCGCAAGGGTGAGGTGACCTACGTCGACGCCAAGCAAATCCGCATCAAGTACGACCGCACCGACGACGAGAAATTCGTCTCCTTCGCACCCGAAGAGATCATCTACACCCTGCCTACATACCGCAGGACCAACCAGAGCACCACTATCAACCTCAAGCCTATCGTGCGCAAGGGTGACAAGGTGGAGAAGGGACAGGTCCTTACCGAAGGTTATGCAACCCAGGGCGGAGAGCTTGCTCTCGGACGCAACCTCAAAGTGGCGTTCATGCCTTGGAAGGGTTACAACTATGAGGACGCTATCGTGCTGTCCGAGGAGATGGTCAAGTGGGACATCCTCACTTCCATCCACGTAGATGAGTACCTGACCGAGGTGCGCGACACCAAGCGCGGAATGGAAGAACTCACCTCCGACATTCCCAACGTAAGCGAAGACGCGACCAAAGACCTCGACAAGAACGGTATCATCCGCATCGGCGCCCACATCGAGCCCGGTGACATCATGATAGGCAAGATCACTCCTAAGGGCGAGAGCGACCCCTCACCCGAAGAGAAGCTCCTCAAAGCTATCTTCGGCGACAAGGCCGGCGACGTCAAGGACGCATCCCTCAAGGCCAATCCTTCGCTGAGCGGCACCGTGGTGGGCACCGCCCTCTACACCAAGCTCGCAAAGGAAAGCGGCCGCAGAGGCGCTTCCAAGGCCGACCAGAAAGCCCGTCTGGAGCTCCGTCAGCAGGAGTTCGATGCCAAGGCCACCAAGCTTCTCGAAGACCTGGTGGGCAGGCTCGCCGTCCTCACCGAGAACCGCAAGAGCGCCGGCATCAGCGACCTGTACAACGTCGAGATAGTGCCCAAGGACAAGAAGTTCACCGCCGATATTCTGCGCAGCATCGACTACCAGAACATCAACTCGAGCAAGTGGACCTCCGACAAGGACACCAACGCTATGATACGCGACCTTATCAACAATTACTGCATCACCTACAAGACTGAAGCCGCCGCCTTCAAGAGAGAAATCGACAAGATGAAGGTGGGTGACGAACTGCCCAACGGCGTCATGCAGCTTGCTAAGGTCTATATCGCCAAGAAGCGTAAGATCACCGTGGGTGACAAGATGGCCGGACGTCACGGAAACAAGGGTATCGTGGCCAAGATCGTGCGCCGCGAGGATATGCCGTTCCTTGAGGACGGTACCCCCGTGGACATCGTCCTGAACCCTCTGGGCGTGCCTTCCCGAATGAACCTCGGACAGATTTACGAGACCGTTCTGGGTTGGGCCGGCTGGAGACTCGGACTCAAGTTCAGCACTCCTATCTTCGACGGTGCCAGCATCGACGAGATTTGCTCCTACACCGACAAGGCGGGTGTTCCCCGCTTCGGTAAGACACAGCTCCGCGACGGCGGAACCGGTGACTTCTTCGACCAGCCTGCAACCGTCGGCGTGATCTACATGATCAAGCTCGGCCACATGGTTGATGACAAGATGCACGCCCGTTCCATCGGTCCTTACTCCCTCATTACCCAGCAGCCTCTGGGCGGTAAAGCCCAGTTCGGCGGCCAGAGGTTCGGAGAAATGGAGGTGTGGGCGCTCGAGGCATTCGGCGCAGCCAACACTCTGCAGGAAATCCTTACCGTCAAGTCGGACGACGTGACCGGACGCTCCAAGACTTACGAGGCTATTGTAAAGGGTGATCCTATGCCGCCGGCAGGCATCCCCGAATCGCTCAACGTGCTCCTCCACGAGCTCCGCGGACTCGGTCTTAAAGTTACCCTGGAATAATTTAACGATATTGCTATGCCTACTTTCAACAATAAAGAAACCAAGGTCAAGAGTAATTTCCAGACGATAAGCATCTCGCTGGCATCCCCCGAGGATATCACCGAGAGGTCTTGCGGAGAGGTTCTCAAGCCGGAAACGGTGAACTACCGCACCTACAAGCCCGAGAGGGACGGTCTCTTCTGCGAGAAGATCTTCGGTCCTACCAAGGACTACGAGTGCTATTGCGGAAAATACAAGCGTATCCGTTACCGCGGTATCGTTTGCGACAGGTGTAACGTCGAGGTGACCGAGAAGAAGGTGCGCCGCGAGAGGATGGGACATATCTCCCTTACCGTTCCCGTGGCCCACATCTGGTACTTCAAGTCTGCCCCCAACAAGATTTCCGCTCTTCTGGGCCTTCCCGCCAAGAAGCTGGAATCGGTTATCTACTATGAGAAATACATAGTGGTCAACGTGGGTAAGTATGAGCCCAGCGAGAACCGCGGCGAGCCCGTGGTGGCCAAGATGGACCTCATCTCCGAAGACGAATATCTCGATATTCTCAGCAGCGAGTCCCTCAAGGGCAACGAGAACCTGTCCGATTCCGATCCCGACAAGTTCGTGGCCAAGATGGGCGCCGAGGGTATCTACGACCTGCTCAAAGAGCTTGACGTAGAGGCCCTGGGCAAGGAGCTCCGCGTCAAGATGGCGGAAGAGAGCTCCCAGCAGCGCAAGACCGAGATGCTCAAGCGTCTCCAGGTGGTCAAGTGGTTCCAGGAGTCAAAGGGCGTCAACCGTCCCGAATGGATGATCATGAAGGTGATCCCGGTCATTCCGCCGGATCTCCGTCCTCTCGTCCCCCTGGACGGCGGCCGCTTCGCGACCTCCGACCTCAACGACCTGTACCGCCGCGTCATCATTCGCAACAACCGTCTTAAGAGGCTCTTCGAGATCAAGGCTCCCGAGGTGATTCTCCGCAACGAGAAGCGTATGCTCCAGGAAGCCGTCGACAGCCTCTTCGACAACTCCAAGAAGTCGTCCGCCGTCAAGAGCGAGTCCAACAGGGCCCTCAAGAGCCTTTCCGACTCCCTCAAGGGCAAGCAGGGACGCTTCCGTCAGAACCTCCTCGGTAAACGTGTGGACTACTCCGCCCGTTCGGTTATCGTGGTGGGTCCCGAGCTCAATATGCACGAGTGCGGTCTGCCCAAGTACATGGCGGCCGAACTCTACAAGCCTTTCATCATCCGCAAGCTCATCGAGCGCGGAATCGTCAAGACCGTGAAGTCCGCAAAGAAGATCGTGGACCGCAAGGATCCCGTGATCTGGGACATTCTGGAGAACGTCATGAAGGGCCACCCTGTGCTCCTGAACCGTGCACCTACCCTTCACCGTCTGGGTATCCAGGCTTTCCAGCCCAGGATGATAGAGGGCAAGGCCATCCAGCTGCATCCGCTCGCCTGTACGGCATTTAACGCCGACTTCGACGGTGACCAGATGGCCGTGCACCTGCCTCTGGGCAACGCCGCCATAATGGAGGCCCAGTTGCTCATGCTCGGCAGCCAGAACATTCTTAACCCCGCCAACGGCGCCCCTATTACGGTTCCTTCGCAGGATATGGTCCTCGGACTGTATTACATCACCAAGATCCGTCCCGGCGCAAAGGGCGAGGGCAAGAAGTTCTACGGCCCCGAAGAGGTCATCATCGCCTACAACGAGAAGGCTATCGATATGCACGCGGAGATCGAAGTCCGCATCCCCGTCGACAAGAACGACCCTGCAAAGGGCACGCAGATGGTCAAGACCACTGCCGGCCGTATCATCGTGAACCAGTATGTTCCCGACGAGGTGCCGTTCGTCAACGAGGTGCTCGGCAAGAAGTCGCTCCGTAAGATCATCACCAATGTCATCAAGAACACCGGCGTCACCCGTACTGCCAAGTTCCTCGACGACATCAAGAATCTGGGATACGACCAGGCTTTCCGTGCAGGTATATCCTTCAACCTCGGCGACGTGATCGTGCCCGCAGAGAAGAAGACCCTTATCGACGATGCTTACGCCAAGATCGCCGGTATCAAGGACAACTACTCCATGGGCTTCATCACCAACCAGGAGCGTTACAACAAGGTTATCGACCTGTGGACGAGCGTTGACAACAACCTCACCGGTATCGTTACCAAGCAGATTTCCAGCGACCAGCAGGGCTTCAATCCGGTATTTATGATGCTGGATTCCGGCGCCCGTGGTTCAACCCAGCAGATCAAGCAGCTCTGCGGTATGCGTGGCCTTATGGCCAAGCCGCAGAAGAGCGGTGCTTCGGGAGCGGAGATTATCGAGAATCCTATTATTTCCAACCTTAAGGAAGGAATGTCGGTGCTCGAGTACTTCATCTCCACCCACGGTGCCCGTAAGGGTCTGGCCGATACCGCCCTCAAGACCGCCGATGCAGGTTACCTGACCAGGCGTCTGGTGGACGTATCGCACGACGTGATCATCACCGAAGAGGACTGCGGAACCCTCCGCGGACTCATCGCCACTGCTATCAAGAACAAAGACGAGGTCGTGGAGTCTCTGGGCGAGAGAATCCTGGGCCGCACCACCGTACACGATATCTTCAACCCGCTTACCGGAGAGATTATCCTCCACGCCGGGCAGGAGATCCGCGAGAAGGACGCCGACTTGATCGACTCCCTGCCCATCGAGCAGGTGGAGATCCGTTCCGTACTCACTTGCGAGAGCCGCAAGGGCGTGTGCGCAAAGTGCTACGGCCGCAACCTTGCCACCAGCCGTATGGTTGAGAAAGGCGAGGTGGTGGGTGTCATCGCAGCACAGTCCATCGGCGAGCCCGGTACACAGCTGACCCTGCGTACCTTCCACGTCGGTGGTACAGCTTCCGGTGCCGTTGCCGATTCGTTCATCGAGTCCAAGTACAACGGCCGTCTCGCCTACGAGGAACTCCGTACCATCCAGAGGGTGGACGAGGTTACCGGAGAGGCACAGGAGGTTGTGGTAAGCCGTATGACCGAGCTCCGCATCATCGACGAGAACACCGGTATAACCTTCTCCCAGTACGACATTCCTTACGGCTCCGTCATCTTCAAGAAAGACGGTGACAAGGTTGTCAAGGGCGACCGCATCTGCGAATGGGATCCGTACAACGCCATCACCATCGTGGAGCAGGCCGGTACCCTACGCTTCGAGAACATGATTGACGGCACCACCTTCCAGAAAGAGGCCGCCGACGAGTTCTCAATGAGCACGGACAAGGTTATCATCGAGTCCAAAGACAAGACCAAGAGTCCTACCCTGCACATCCTCGACGTCACCGGCGAGAGCGTCAGGCAGTTCAACCTGCCTGTGGGCGCCCACGTCATGGCCGAGGACGGCAGCAAGGTCAAGGTCGGCGACATAATCATCAAGATCCCCCGCGCCATCGGCAAGGCAAGCGATATCACCGGAGGTCTGCCTCGTGTTACCGAGCTCTTCGAAGCACGTAACCCGAGCAACCCCGCAGTGCTTTCCGAGATCAACGGCGAGGTCATCATGGGCAAGGTCAAGCGAGGCAACCGCGAGATCACCGTCCGCAACAAGAGCGGCGTTGAAAAGCACTACCTCGTGCCCCTTACCAAGCAGATCTTGGTTCAGGAGAACGACTATGTGAAGGCCGGCACCGCCCTTTCCGACGGCGGCACTTCGCCTAACGACATCCTGAACATCCTTGGTCCCGTCAAGGCTCAGGAGTACATTGTCAATGAGGTTCAGGCCGTGTATCGTCTGCAGGGCGTGAAGATCAACGACAAGCACTTCGAGATCATCATCCGCCAGATGATGCGTAAGGTCGAGATCACCGATCCGGGTGACACTCAGTTCCTTAAGGAAGAACTTGTAGACAAGTGGAAGTTCATGGACGCCAACGACGCCATCTACGGCAAGTACATCGTAGAAGACGCCGGCGACTCCGACCGCTATGAGGCGGGCGACGTGATCAACGCACGTGAGATGAAGGGCGAGAACGCTTCTCTGGAGCGTCAGGGCCTCAAGCTCCTGGTCACCCGTCCTGCAAGGCCCGCAACGGCACGCCTGGTTCTCCAGGGTATTACCCGTGCGGCCCTCAAGACGGACAGCTTCATGTCTGCGGCTTCCTTCCAGGAGACCACCAAGGTGCTCAGCGAGGCAGCTATCCGCGGCCGCGTAGACCATCTGGAAGGCCTCAAGGAGAACGTCATCTGCGGTCACCTGATTCCCGCCGGAACCGGCCTCAAGGAATATCAGGACCTGATCGTGACCAAGAACGACGAGCTTACAAAGAGCCTGAGCGAACTCTAGCAGGACGCTCACGGCCCACATCATCAAGTAGGAGGGAAACGCTTCGTTTCTCTCCTACTTTTGTTTTCTGACCGCCCACACCGCCGTACGACCGCGGAGCGCACAAAAACACAGAGATTTGTGGCAAAAGCGGCTCCGAACAGGCTAAAAGCGCACAAAACACGGAGATTTGTGGCAATAGCGGCTCCGGACTGGCTGAAAGCGCACAAAACACGGAGATTTGTGGCAAAAAGCCGCTCAAGGTTGGACCTTTGGCGACGAAATCTGCCGGAAACGGCGCCAGGGGTGCCGACGGATGGACCTTTGGCGACGAAAGCGCCCGGAATCGTCGCCAGGGGTGCCGACGGATGTACCTTTGGCGACGAAAACTGCAGGAATCTGCCGGAAAGCGCCAAAGCCGTGGCCTGCTATGCCAGGCAAAACGCAAGGATAAAATCTACCAGCTTATCGTCCGGGTATATACGTTACCGAACCGGTCCCTTACCGACACGGTGCCGGAGCCTGTGGCGGGAGCCTGCACCCTGAACAGAGTATGAAGGTTGCCGGTAACGGACGCTTCATACGAACTGGAACTGTTCGCAGTAGGGTTATTGTTCTTGTAGAAAGTCTTGAATTCGGTGGTGGCAAGGTCATGGCGGGAGGTTTCATCCACAAGCGTCATAGACGTAGCGGAACCGCCGTCAAGCGTAAAGGTGGGAGTGCCCCACGATGTATCGTACAGGAACACATTGGCATACAGATAGCCGTCGGAGGAGGCATATGAGCCCGGAGGGTACAGGTGCATCTGGTACGACTCGTCAAGGGCTCCGCCGCCGTTCATCTGTGCCACGCCGGAAGAATTGTAGCTCCAGTCCCGCCATTTGTACGCAGGCTGCCCACCTGGCCCGGCAAAAGCGCTTGTCTGGTACTTGGTAGGATGGAAGCGCCAGGAGGCTATGCGGCCACCCCGAACTTCCACAATCGTGAATCCCCTTGGAGTGCCGGCCGCAAGATACTCGTTGGTCCAGAGTTCTCCGGTGCAGCGTGCAAGGGTATGCACATTTATACGGCGGTGGCGGTGCGAAGAAGGATATACGTAATTGAAAGTGCGATGGGTGTGCCCCGCCCAGGCGTGGACCTCGGTGTAGCCCCTCAGCAGAAGACTGTAGTCGTTGCCGTGCGGGGTTGTCGAACGGCCCGAGATCTCACCTCCTCCGTCGGTGCGGAACATAGGCGCGTGCGAGCATACGTTAAGAACCGTGCTGGTGGGGACCATGGCAAGGTCGGCCTGCAGCCACTGCCACGCTCGGTCGGTAAGTCCCACATTGAACGACTTCAGGGCGCCTGACTCCTTGTACATCAAAAGGTTGTCCAGCACCACGAAGTGCATCTTGCCTATATTGAACGAGTAGTTGGCAGGGCCGAAATAAGACTCATAGTTGGCGGCGCCGGCAGCATCATCAGCAGCCGAAGGGTTGTGGTCGTGGTTGCCGATTACATTGAATGTAGGATAGCCAAGTGTCTTGAGCCCGGAGGTATATTGCGCGTAAAGCGACATATCCTCGTGCACGAGGTCGCCAAGGCACACTCCGTAAACCTGCCGCCCGGTGGCGGCTGCAGTCTCCTTAAGCTCGCGGTACAGGTCGGTACAGCAGTTCAGGGAATGGTAGCCGATTTTGTCGTAGGCATAGCTGGACTTGCGCGGCTGCGGATCGGCCATAAAGAAGATGGTGCAGTTGTCCGGGTCCGGCACGGGAGTCAGCACAAAGTCACCGCAGTTAACGGTGCCGCTGCTTGCTGAAACGGGCTTGTAGAACTTTGGAATACCGTTTTCGACCCTCGGCAGATAACCCGAAGGAGTGCTGATATACACGAACTTGACGCTCGGCAAGTCGGAAGTCATGTAGAATTTACCGTCAGCAAGAGTCTTTGTACACAGCGCCCCATCGGTAACCACCACGCCCTCTACCGGCTTCCCGGCATTGTCAACCACACGGCCGGTGACATTGTATTCTTCCGGCTCGGTGGGCTCGAAAGCAAATGCATCAAGCACATAGATATGCCCGGCTTCCAGCGTCACGCTCCTGGACACTTCCTTTGTCATTGCGCCGCCGCTGCCGCTAAGCCTGATGGTAAAGCCGGCATCGTAAGTGGCTGCCGGAACTGCAACGCATATTTCAAGCGGTTCCGAGGCGGGCAGAGGAGCACCCACATTCACGGTCACTTGCCAATCGGCCTCGTCATAAGAAGTCGGAATCAGCGTATGTGACCGGTAATCAATCTCAAACTCGCCGCTCACCTGCTC